>Ga0137437_1000019_pt1 | contig 47669 bp, 59 predicted proteins | sample EasRivERMGT138_2_FD_102332 | JGI IMG/M metagenome (GOLD analysis project Ga0137437, IMG submission 102332) | Soil microbial communities from meander-bound floodplain in the East River, Colorado, USA - East River MetaG ERMGT138_2 | ecosystem: Environmental > Terrestrial > Soil > Floodplain ...
CGCTCATCAAGAAGTACAAGCACGAAGTTCGCATCGTCATCGGCAAGAAGATGTTCAACGGGAAGGCCCAGAATCCCGTGCTCCAGTATCTCCCGCTCGATGCCGACAAGGATGAAGATGATGACGACATCGAAGACGAGGATGATGATGACGAGGAGGATGAAGACTCCGACGACGAGGACTCCGATGACGAGGACTCGGATGACGAGGACTCGGACGACGATGACGATGAAGACTCGGAGGATGACGATGATGATGACTCCGATGACAACGAAGACGAAGACGACGATGATGAGGATGAAGATGAAGACGAGGATGAAGACGAGGAGGATGATGACGACGAGGACGAACGTCCCACACGCAAGGATAAGACTAAGAGCAAGAAGCGAAAGGCTCCTGTCAAGTCCAAGAAGAAAAGCAAGAAGCGCTAGACTCGTCGCGTAGTTTCTTCTCACTGATGCTGGCCATTCTGTAGAGTCGAGTGGCCAGCATTCTATCCCTGACTATGAATAATCCACGAGCTGGAGTGTACGCCGTGTTTGGAACAGACAATCGCGTATACGTCGGTGAATCCAAAGATCTAGGGAAGCGATGTAAACTCGCATTGCGCCTTGGATGGAAAGTGAGATTCTGGAAATACCCAGGACTGACGAAGAAAGAACTCTCATGGAAAGAACAGAAACATACCGCACAGATGAGAGCGGCAGGTTTCATCGTGGTCAGCAATACGTATATCGAATGCGGTATGAGAGGAGGATCTAAGACAGCCGAAGGGAGACGGAAGCAAGGTCAAGCCGCAAGAAAGAACTGGAAGGATCCAAGAATTCGTCGACGCATGGTCGCTGGCCTCGCCAAAGGACGGGAAACTCAACGGAGAGAGTGTGTCAAATAAGACGATGTTACGCGCGGCTCTCCGATACGCGAACAGATACGGATGGAGAATTTTCCCACTCGACGGAAAAGAACCCCGCATCAAAGGCGGATTCCGTGGCGCGACAACAGATGAGCGCACCATTCGCAAATGGTGGTCCAAGTGGCCTGACGCTAACATTGGGATTGCATGTGATAGCGAACATGGACCAGTCGTGATCGACCTCGACGAGCCGAAAGACCATGAAGTCAATCCGTTCAAATTCTTGAAGACGCTCGAACTACCTCGTGAAGGCCTCGTCACTCGATCGGCTGTCAGTCGCAAGGGCCGGTTGCACTTGTACTTTTCTCCTATGCGTGACGGCACTCAGCTCAAGCGCATGATCCGTCCATTGTCCCAGAACGATCAAAAAGTCGCTATCGATATTCTTGGAGACGGTGGCTATGTGGTGGCTCCGCCGAGTATCCATCCAGATACAGGCAAACCATATCGATGGGAACAGAAGATCGATATGGCGCCATTTCCGAAACGTCTATTCAGGTTCTTGAAGAAAGGAAGCATCAAAAAGATCGCGCCGCCATTGCCAACAATCATCCGCGAGGGCGAGCGAGATCAATTACTCACGTCGTTAGCAGGGAGTATGCGTCGGCGCGGAGCATCGGCAAAAGCTATCTTCGAAGCATTACGCATCGAGAATGCATCACGAGTCCGGCCGCCATTATCCGACGCACAACTCGAGAAGATCTCAAATAGTATCGGTAACAAGGATCCAGCAATTGACGAAGAAAATCTTACGGACCTTGGCAATGTCCGGAGATTTGTTTTGCAGCATCATGAACGTCTGCGTAGTATTCTATCGAAGAAAAGCAATCCATGGTTTATCTGGCAAGGAACACATTGGGAGCCAGATCGAACCGGAGAGTCCATGCGTCTGGCAAAGCAAACAGTTCGCTCGATTCACCAAGAAGCTGAGCGTATTCCTGATGAAGAGAAACGCGGGACTGTTCAGCAGCATGCGTACAAATCGGAAGGCGCTGAACGCATCCGTGCGATTCTCGACTTGGCGAAGACAGAACCAGAGATCTCGATTCGTGAAGAACAATTGGATCGTGATCGTTGGCTGTTCAATTGTCAGAACGGAACACTCGATCTCTCATCGGGTCGGTTGCTCAAACATAAGAAGACGGACTACATTACGAAACTATCTCCCGTCGAATTCGTGCGTCATGCAGATGCGCCGCGATGGCACGCATTCCTCGATGATATCTTCGCAGGCGACAAAGCACTGATCGGATTTATTCGTCGTGCCGTCGGCTACACGCTCACTGGCGACGTACGCGAGCATGCATTGTTCTTTTGTTATGGCCAAGGGCGCAATGGCAAGTCGACATTCTTAGAAGTCGTGCGAGAGTTAATGAATGACTATTCGATTCAAGCAGACTTCTCCACGTTCCAATCCACACGGAACGACGGGCCACGACACGATCTCGCGCGCATGCGTGGGGCTCGGCTCGTCACAGCGATCGAAGCACGAGGAGATCGATCGTTCGATGAGACAGTTGTGAAACAAATGACCGGTGGAGATACAGTGACTGCACGTAATCTATACGAGTCATCGTTCGAGTTCCGACCACAGTTCAAACTCTGGCTTGCGGCGAACCATCTGCCACTCGTGAGAGAACAGACCGAAGCATTCTGGTCTCGTATCTTGATGATCCCATTTACTGTCGTCATTCCTGCGCACAAGCGCAAGAAGAATCTCGGACGTCAACTTGTCAAAGAGTTGCCCGGCATTTTGAATTGGGCACTGGAAGGATGTGCAGAGTGGAAACGTAATGGATTGATGGCACCAGACACAGTGCGCAAGGCCATCGATGATTACAAGGAAGAGTATGACATTTTATCCGAGTACTTCAAGGAGCGGTGCAAGCTGAACGATAAAGAATGGACGACGCGATCAGCACTCTACCAATCGTTTGCGGATTGGTGGCAAGAAACTCGTGGTCGCAATCCTCTTTCTCATACAGCATTTAATCGTATGCTGAGTGAGCGTACAGATATCCGCCCACGGAAACGCGAAGGTATTCGTGGATGGCGTGGCGTCGGCATCATTGATGTCCGTTCAGGATTCCGACGATGAGAACAGTCTATGCGTCAGAGTTGCCTCGTTATCAATACATTGTCAGAGGCACAGATGGAATTCAAGAAGTCTTCGATCGCCTCGAGCATGGCGCGCTCGGTGTTGATACGGAAACGACTGGATTCGATTGGACTGTTGATCGAGTCGGTGCATTGTGTCTTGCAGCCGGAGATACGTCCGCATTCTTTGTAAAGAATGCACTCGGACGAGCAGCGAAGTGGTTGGCCAATCAAATCAAACAACGACGACGACTCGTGTTCCACAATGGTAAGTTTGACATGCACATGATTCGCGAAACATTCGGTATCCACATCGCGTATCCGGTGCATGACACACTCGTCATGAGTCGCCTACTCGATAACCGGGGTGTCCCCAAAGAGAGATTTCCATTCTGGTCGTTCAACCACGAACTCGACACACTGGCTAACTTCTATGTTCATATGGATGCTAGCGACGCGCACACCGAATTGATCGATGCAATTCGAGACGTGGTCGGGCGTCGAAAGAACCAACTCGCAGATTGGTTGGTCGCTCCAGTTCGCGTGCAAGGCAAGTACGGAGGGCGTGATCCGTGGTACACTTTGCGGCTCTACGACATGTTCATCTCGATGATCCAGCATTGGCCACAACCTGATGGCTATCCGAAGCTGATGGAACTGTACCACAATGAACGTTGGCTGATGTTGGCCTTGCGCGACATGGAAGAGCGCGGCGTGAAACTGGATCAAGAATTCTTACATCGGTGGCTGGCCAAAGCAAAGCGCCGCACGGACAAGTTAACTGACAAGATGAATCGCCGTGCAGGATACGACCTGAACTGGAATTCCAATCCGCAGATCCGCGAGTTGTTTTGGGAAGAGTTAGAACTCGAACAAGTTGATGGCGAGAAGCTGAACAAGAAAGTGCTCTTACGTCTCGACCATCCACTCGCGACATTGCTCTTGCAGCGTCGCAAGCATTCGAAGATGGTCTCGTCTGGCCGAGCACTGCTGACTAATCTCGATTCGCGTGGCCATTTGCATTCGCACTATAATCAGAACGTTGATACTGGCCGCATGTCAGCAACGAAAGGCTTCCATCAATTCGCGCGTGACTCAGGTGTGCGCAAAGCGGTTGTACCAAGCAAGAAAGGCCTTGTCCTTCGCAGTGCCGACTACTCCCAAGTTGAGATGCGATTCGCTGCGCACTTCAGCTGCGAAGAAACACTCATCAACGGATTCAACAACGATCCAAAGTTCGATACACATGCAGCATTGGCCAAACGAATGTTTGGTCTGCGCCGCAAGCGAGAACCGTCGCATGGACAACGTGATCGCGGCAAGACAATGAACTTCGCCATGCTGTACGGAGCAGGCGAAGACGCGGTCACGTCACAGTTAATCGATAAAATCAGTGCAGAGGAAGCACGACAGTCCTGCATCGAACTCGGTCATATTCCATCACGTAGTGAGTCGCCATTCCGGTCACTAGCAAAGTTGTTGCGCGACGCAGTTCGCAGTTCCTACCCTAGAATGTGGTCCTTCACGAAGGAAGAAGAGGAACTAACGAAAGTTTTCGGCTACGTAGTTGACGCATACGGGTATCATAGATGGCTCGATGAGAACGAAGCCTACAAGGCCATGAACAGCAAGGTCCAAGGTTCTGCCGCGCACAAGGCCAAAGAAGGGATGGTCAATGTCTATCGTGAATTACAGATGGGTACTGGACAGATCGCGATCATCATGCAGGTTCATGATGACATCGTGTATGAAGGTGATGGAGATCCAGAGATCGATCGTCGCGTCCTCGAACTGTTAGAAGACCGCAAGAACTTCTCAGTGCCAATTACTGCAGATTTGAAAGGCAGCGACAAGAATTGGCAGCAGAAGGTGAGCATTAAACTTCCCAAGAAACGGAGACTCGCATGACCGATGAGATTACGCTCGATAATCAATGGCGTGAAGTCGTGCGTCTTACCAATGATCTCTTGATCGAGCGGCATAGCGATCAAGAGATGCATAGTAAGTACATGATGTTACTCAACGATCTTCGCCACGACAAATGTATGGGCGATAAGATCGTTCTTGGCATGTATCGAGCGCCAGCATCAAAAGACCGTCATCACAATGTAGAAGGTGGTCTGACACTGCATCTCTTACAGATGTATAACGCATGGGAAATTTTGCGAGAAGGGATTGTGCGGCGTAAAGGAGAACTCCATCCATGTTTCACAGAGGCCAATGTCTGGCGCGCAATCCTGCATCACGATCTCAACAAGGTCTGGCGCTACGAATTCATTCAGCACAATCCGTGGAAGGTCGATTACTATGAACTCGATCGTCCGGCAGAATTACTCGGTGCGATGTCTAAGTCACAATGGATCATTCAGAGCTACGGCATCCGCCTGTCGTTGCCCCTGGCTAATGCGTTGATCTGTGCAGAAGGTGGCTACTCGCATACACGTCCACGAGCCGAAACAGTGTTTGCCAAGGTACTGTATCTATGTGACGAATTGAGTGCCAATGTTATCGATCGTTTAGATACCGATCGATTCTGGGATTCGAAAGATGGAGGCCTCAATGTCAGCGTTTAAGACACCGATGAGCGCATCGAGTTATGAGGCGAATATGAAACGGATTCAACTTCCATGTTTCATACAGCCCAAACTTGATGGTGTGCGTTGCTTGACTGATGGTAGGACATTCTGGTCACGCAATGGCAAACCATTCTGGTCATTCAACACGTTTCATCTGCAGAAGAAATCTCTTTCGTTTCTTGTCGACGGCGAGATCATGCTTGAAGATCGAGACGCAGACTTCGAGCAGATCATTTCTGTACTGAAACGTAATCGTCATCCGCAGAGTGAAGAACTACGATTCCACGTGTTTGATGTCGTGACACGGAGTCCATTCTTCCAACGAGAACATGCTGTCCGTGAACTCTTTCGTACATTTTCATTCAAAGAAAATTCAGGTTGGCGTCGTGTTCCGACACTCGTTGCACTAGATGCTGCACAACTTCAGCGTATTCATAAAAAACATCTCGGATTAGGCCATGAGGGTTCGATGGTCCGTACACATGGCGGACTCTATGTGCACGGTAAGTCTCGTGACCTGCTGAAGTATAAACCAATGAAAGATGCAGAGTTCGAGATTATCGACGTGCGCGAAGCGAAAGGTAAGGACACAGGAACACCGATCTTCATCTGCGCATGCGAGGGAGAAGACGGCGACAACACATTTCGTGTGCGGCCGATGGGGACGTATAGACAACGCCATTTGATGTGGCGTCGGCGTGCGAGGCTGATCGGACAGAACTTGACCGTCGAGTTCCAGAACCTAACGAAGTATGGCAAGCCGCGATTCCCGCGCGCGAAGATACTTCGGGACTACGAGTGAGGGCGCATGTTGTACATCGGGATTGACCCGGGAGATGCCTGGTGCGGATTCGCTGCACTAGAAACAACGCCCGAAGGAATTATCCGCGTCGAAGCACGAACATACGATGTCGCAAACCATCATGGTTACATTGGGATGGCCACTGACATCATCGATCTCCTGCCGCATGCCAAGCGAACACACATCGTCTGTGAAGACTTCCGCATTCGTCGTGTCGGTCATCAGGCATTCAACGCAGGAAACACGCTTCGTTTTCTCGGAGCATTGGAATTCGGCGCGAGCAGTGTGAAAGCATTTAGCTTCTCGACCGTGTCGCCGACAGACAAGGTGGAAGAAATCACACGTCAACTGTTCGGTCACGTGCTCTTCAACTATCGAAAGCATTGGCCGAAGCCGCGTCACTCATCGTGGCGTCATTGTCTGTCAGCATGGCGAGTGCTTGGCCAATATTTGATGGCGCAAGATCGCGCTGTGCTTGAGCTCCTACACAAAAAGAAGAGGAGCCATCCATGCGCGAAATGGCTCCCTGCCAATCAACGAGTCGGTCGTGATTGCGTTGCTGAAGCTGCATGGTGGACTAAATCAAAAGCCTGAGCTCAATCAGTTTCCTTTTCTATCCATATCTCCGATATCATTAACGTTGAGTTTCCTGCGCACTGCCGTTGGACCAATATCATCTGCTCTCCGATGTGGAAGTTCGACTCCTGCAGTGATCGGTATTTCAGTTTCACTCGTCGCAGGGATGAGAGGGACTCCGATCGACGCAGTGTTACCGAGTGCATCTTCAACGACGGCCGTGACTGGGTCTGACTTACGACGACCACTGCGAATAACTTGAATCACACGGATCGTATTGTTGACCAGAAATTGTCCTCCGTCTTTCGCTCCTTTCGGACTCAGCACATACATCCCTACAAATCCAATGACTAAGGCCACGAACATATCGATATGGCCAATGTCATAATGATGCCCGGTCAGCTTTCCGTAGAGATGAATCGCGATCTCCGCAAGCGCGATTAGTAATGCGATACTGACCAGGAATAATCCGCCCCAAAATCGTGCGCGTAACATATTCATGTCCCGTCTCCTTCTCTTGGACGGAAGCGTTGTAGTAGTCGTCGTTACGGCATTACGTCGCTTCCTCTTTTTCTTTCGTTCATTGGGATATGACATCCGCTACGGACACGTATTGAAGCCCGTGTCGTCATCTGGATCGTCGATTTCCATAGTGATAGTGATCGTAGTCCAATCAGATACGTCAGTCACTGTGAATGCAGTGACTTCCGCACGCATGCGACAATGAAAGAAGATGGACTGAGTCCCTCCAACAGGAAGGGCGGTCGGCTCCTTCGTTTCTGTGTGTGGGCCAGTAACGAGTGCGGCGCCTCCAGTGAGGAGAGAGTACGTTGTACCGACACAAAGATAATCATCCTCTGCACGATAGGTCCGTGCGTCACTCGTCCAATCAATTTCGTATTCGCCATAGTCGGTTGGTCCACTCGACATGACGAATCCTGCGATGGGGAGCGGTCCAGAGAACACGTCGACTTCGTTACTACTTGGTCCGGTCAATCCACTCAGTACGACAATATGTTTCACGATGTATGCATACTCCGCACCGAGTGTCGGATCGATATCTTCAAAGCTGAACGCACCGAAGAATGGTGCAGACGCGACACCAATCTGCACATCATCTCGGTAGACTGCAATGTCCACCGCATTGTCATCAGGTGTGATGTTAAGTTCAATCTTTTGGCTGATCGAAGATGTTCGACTCCACGTTCCTGAATTGATCGTTGGTGCACCGACACCTTCCAATGCTCCAGTTACAAACTCACAGCGTGATGCAGACGGCCATGAATCTGGATCACCAGACAAATATCCTGTCCGGTATCTCCCTGATCGTTTCAATCGAATCTGTGCCGTATATGTGTCTCCGCTGACAAGCGAGAACAACGAGAAGTCTTGATGTCCACTGGCCACAACGACTTCGCCAACGATTGATAAGACCCATCCGTCGCTCTCATGCTGCACCCAGAGTTCGAATGTCTCGTCTCCAACAAGATCTTGGTAGAACGCGCGGAGTACAATGTCGCGTGGCATTCGTTAACTCTCCACATCGCTAAAGACAATAAGTGATTCAGCTTCGCCGGGTGAGCCTGCGACTGAACCTGTGCCTCCACTCTCTTCGAGCACGAGCGTACGCCAGACGCAATCATCGTCTCGCAACGATACGATCATTGCTGCAGACGTATCACTTCCGCGAAGGCCCGCTGCGCGATCAGGAAACCAACTGAGATTCCATGGAACCCACGAGCCGACGCGTGCATCGGGAATAAAGATGCGCATGACTTGCACAGCGATCGATTGCACGCCTGAGCGGAAGCGCTCGAGCACATCGAAGTTTGCAGCTTGTGCGAGTAGACTTCCTTGTTCGCTGATGCCGGCGATATTCAATCCGTCTTCATCACCGATGGCACCAAACGCAGTCGCATCATACGATTCAGCTTGCTGGCCATAGCGCAATTCAGATTCTGGATCTTCGAATGTAATCGTAATGTCGCGCTTAGCCAAACCATCGTACTCGCTGACTGTGATCCCAGAGTCTGGTAATGGAATGAACCATCTCGGATAGATGTATGTCACTTCCGATATAGTTCGTTGGCCGAGATTCCAGTTCGGTGCAGCGACGGTATTGCCATCGGTCAGTGTCGTTGGATTGATCGTCGCGGGTTGAGCGCGCGACACAGGACTAATCCGCATCTGATTGTCCATCGCCGGGATCCAACCGCTCGGCGCAAACAAAGTAGACTCAGTCCAGTCTCGGCCATCCTCAACGACCTCGGTCATTCGCAAGCGTACCTCTTCGAGCATATTATCGAGGGCGTCTTGATCGAATTGAATACGAGAGATGAATGTGTCTGTGGCTGAATCGAGTTGTGCGGGGTCATAAATTAAGCCATCGATTTCATCAGTGGCCATGAGTGAGTACTTTCCATTATACACATTCATCAAGACTTCGCCGAGCGGAGCCTCGACATAGTAGGGAAAGTCTTCGTTCGCTGGACCACGATATCGTAAGACACATTCGATATCAACACCGACATCCGATGTGGGGAACCCTTCTGGGATATCATCGTCGACATAGAGCGTCACATAATTGACACACGGTGACAACTCGCCAAGGCCAGTTAACGATGCATCGATGAATCCTGCGAACGGTTGGAGGAATGTTGATGGCGTCGTCATTCGTGCGATGTTCCATGTCGTGTCTCCAACGACACGCCACAAGACATCAGCATACCGAGCGCCCCAGACGTTCGGTAGCAATTCAGAGATCTCACAGGCAGTCACACCTTTATCCGTCGTGATCAACAATTCTGTGTCGACCATCGCGCCGGTGAAGTGTGCAGCAAAGTTAACGAGTCCCATCTTCTTCGTCACTCCACCTGCCAGTAAGATATCTTGAATGTCGTATGTGCCAATGATCGGTGTGTCGATCACACGATTGAGCAATAGGGTCGTGTCGTATCCATCGACTGTCGTTCCCCAGCCATAGATCGCACCACGAGGAGCAATGCCAGCAACGCCTCCCGTTGTGAACAACGACAGTTTCCGTTCTGTGTCACGTGTGTCTCGGATTGTCCAACGATAGGCAGAGTAGGTTGAGTCGAGTTTTGGAGACCCGGCAGGGCCATCAGCGATGGTGACGTAGCCGATATCATCATCGATCCATCGGCGCAAACGGCAGCGACGTCCGAGCAAGTCGTACACTCGTGCAGTCATGAATCCAGTGGTCTGATCGCCGGGCACTTCGGCTTTGTCAATGACACCGACTTCAATTGTACTGATCGAAGCCGTGCATTTCACTGCATCAATCTCTTGTTCCGCATATTGGCGCGCGGCGATGAGAAATGGATACGCATGATGTGGATCACTGGACACTTCCCACGACACGAACTCACCAGAGTAGTCTGCATCATACGAGTCCAATGAGACCGGATCATAGACTTCCAACAGTAACGAGCATGCGACAGGCATCCAGAGAACTCCGTCGTAAGAATGGACTAAAGAATCCCAATCTCAACTGCGTCACGATAATATTCGTTCAATTGAATACGCTCGCCGGAGCTGAGTGCCTTATCATAAACCAAGAATTCATACATCAGAAATTTCGCAGCGCTTGCAGGAGTGACGTTATTGCCGATGTGAAGCACACCACCGAGAATCGTACCTGAGCATGTCGCGGTGCCAGTCTCTTCTGTGCCACTGAGTGCGATGAGTGATGAAGCATTATTGTATAGGTCCATACGAATGCATGGCATCGCTGCAGGATACTGTGAGGGGGAACCGAGACGATTAAGAGTCCAAAGTGTCGTCGATGAAAATCCTGAGGATGAGCCGAAAATAGACCACGAATTGCTGGACGCTAAATATCCAACCGCACGAGAAGATGCATCTCTATAGAGATTCCCATCCGATGTACCGACGCCGAGTTCTTCAAGCACCATGACGATAGTCATCGGTGCTGCGATATTTGGCATCGTCACTGTCAGATGCAAATTGTTCGTTCCATCAAAAGAAAAGCATGGATATTTATTGTTGAAGCGATGCGGGAAATATCTCGGTCGGCCATTCGATGAGCCATTCGATGCATCTCGACTATTGCCACTGATGTCTGTGATCAGTGTGCAGAGATCCTGTGCTTTCGTGATCGTACTATACTCAGCACTTAACCGCAATTGAAGATTACTGATTGTCGACGGAAACGTTGGACGAGATGCTCCGCCGGCTGGAACAGTCCATGCGCCAGTGCCATCAAGAAACTTCGTGTCATCCCCTACGGTGTCTATTGTCGCTAAGTCGCCAAGTTCAAGATCAGATCGCACGGCCGCAGGATCATCAATGGCATGATCAGCATTCCAGTCGCTGCCTTGAACTTGTCCTGAATCTTCGCCGTCAGGAACGGCAGAGATTTTCGTATGCTTGATGCCCATCAGTCACCCTCCAATAAAGAATGCGTCTTCATCGAATGCGTCGTGATCAAACACACCGTCTTCAAACGATGCTGCGGACGTACGCGCGAAGTATTGAATATCCCATGGACCTGATGTTCGAGATAATACAATCGATAATGTCATCATCCACGGCAGCGATGTATCTCGCGCAGGAGTAATGACATCATTGATATGTGGTGACTCAAGATGACAAGTGAAACGAGTTGGATCATCGTTCGCACTGTCTGGGGTCCAGTGAAATGAATCCCCAAGCTGCGCAAATGTGATCCATGGTTTGATCAACAACCACTCGTCTTCTGTAAATCTCAGTGTCGTGAAAAGCAAATACTTCCGCAGTCGAACGGTTGCTCCTGTCGCTCCCGCTGCAGAATACTGAAGACGGCCTTCAGTACGAGCACCGAATGTGAATGGTGTCTGCGGATATGTCAACTGGAAGGATGATACACCAAACTCAAACAGCGGAATCCATGGAAGATTGAGATCAGGCATAGGTCACGGTACGTGAGTGATGGTCGCTTCACCCGGTTTGTAGATGATGATCAATTGTCCTCGTGTTCCTGCAGCGCCATTTCCGCCGCCAGCGCCAATGCCATCGATACCTTGTCCTCCTGCGCTGTTCTCTCCACCAATTCCACCACCGACAAATCCACGTGGGCCTACAGACGCACCACATGATCCAGCAAAAATTGCTCCGCCTCCACCACCGGGACCAAGCATGGCAATGATACGATGCTCAAAGAGAATGACGAGTCCGTCTCCACCACCTCCAGCCGCAATAAAGCATCCATTACAACCTGAAAGAATCGATGCATCGTTTCCAGCACTCTGCGCGCCCGCGCCTCCACCTCCGCCTGTTGCAGACGCACTATTTGGACAGCCCATGCCAACAATTCCACCACCGATTCCGCCTTGAGAGCCGCCACCGAATTCAGACCCTGCGCCGCCTCCGCCTGCGGCGGTGAATAATGTCGTGACACCGTCAAGTGTAATAGTTGTTGATCCGCCGCTCGCTCCCGTCGGAGCTCCAGGAGCGCCGCCAGCACCGATGCTCCATGTGATGTCTCCATCGGCAGTACGCGTTCCGCCATCGACATGCCCTCCTCCACCGCCATTATTTGATGATCCTCCGCCACCTCCGCCGACACCAAAGATGGTGAATGTCCCGCTGACATGGTAGTGTCCAGGTGTATCGGGCAGGATATAGACGGTCGTAACCGGATCGTCGACGAACTGGATAGAAGAATTCGATGTGAGATGAATATGTGAGTGACCAATGACGGCATCGTATTTCGCAACGACTGCTGCGACAGCATCTGCAGACATCGTAATGATAGCGTACGCACAGAGCAGCGACGCTGCAGAACCCGCATCACGCAGACGGAATTCATATGCATGCGAGTCACTCAATGCAGTCGCTTTGAATGTGTAGGCACGTACGAAATCCGTAAGTATTGCAGAACGAACATTGGTCCCGGTCACTGTCGTGAGCGCGATGACTCCAGCTGTAGTGATCGTAAAACGCCATCGGACTTTATCCGTATTCGTTGTGACATCGACGAGTGCGCCTTCGTACGTTCCTGCGACAAACTCATCTACACCATCTGGACGAACGAACACGGTGATGTAACAATCTTCACCAGCAAACTCTGGCGCAACGACGAATCCTTGCTTCGGTGTGCTTCCAGAGAACACACGAGTAAACTGCACACCGAGATGGCCATCTTCATCTTCGACTGCAGTGCCAGTATTGACCCATGGTGCTTCAGCGAAATCATTCTGCTGTTGTAAGACGAATGGCAGGCCATCGTTGGCAGTAACTAGCCCACTCGAATTCACCGAAGCCGCAGTCGGATTGTCGCTTTCCCACGATGTTGGATCGACATCAGGAATAACGTTGTCGAGGAAATCGTAGAATGTCGGAATGAGTTGGAGTGTATCGTCTTCTTCCAATGGATTGATTTCCGGTTCAATCACCAGACGAGCTGGACGTCCAATCACTGCTGGAGTAATTGGCTCGCGTGGATCGAATTCTGGCAATCCTTCCCACGGAATTCCGGGAGCTCCAGGCTCAATAACCGTGATAGTCAATAGCTGAATACGAGGAAGGCCATCGTCGAGCGCAGACTGATATGTTGATCCGCTTGCAGGTGCATCTAAGCAGACCGTAAAATTTATTGTGAGATCCGTTTGATCAGGAAACCAAATGAATGGAATGCCTGTCTGTGCGAAGTCAATGAATGCTTGAATCTCGGCCCATTGTGCTTCATGAAAACGTAATGAAAATGTAAGGAGTTCATCTTCACGAACGATGAATCCTGCGCGCACACCAGAGTCAGCTTCAATGTCTCCGCCGGCTTTTCTCAGTGAGCGAATCCATGGAGTTGACGGCAGCTCTAGCGTGAGTGTGACATCCTCGCCATAAATGAAGATCGGAATGTTCTGCAGCATTACGATTCTCCATGCGGGACAATGCGGACCTTCGCATTTGCACCATAGCGTTCGATCGCTTGCTGCGATGCACCATGCACGACACGTTGTACGTGTGGATTCAACATGTCAAAGCCTGGACCGACAAGATAGACCGAGACTTCTGCAGATGGTTGATGCGAACTCCCGGCACTATCTCCAGCGGTGCTCCGTGCAGATGCAACGTCTGCGCCTCCTGCTGACCCACCACCACCGCTCGATGGAATTGTTGGAGACGATCCTCCGCCACCTCCGCCACCTCCAACGCTCGGTGTCGCAGCTGACAATGCTTTCCATGCGAGTGCGACTGCACCGAATCCTGCAGCATTCTTCAATGCAGCGGCCGCCGCTGGAGCATTGCCAAAGAGCGCATACGCGCCAGCGCGAACGAGCCATTCCAACGCTTCGATCCCAGTTTGCTTCGCTTTCTGTGCTGCGGCCTCATGGATTCCACCTTGCAACGCAACACCGAGTGCTTCCGCGAGGAAATCTGCGGCAGTCGCTTGCACGCGCATCGCTTCAGTCTGCTGATCAATAGCGGCAGTGACTTCCTTATACCGAGCAACGAGCTGTTTGAATGTCGCATCTTCTGTCCGGTTATTCGCGATGCCGATTTGAATCGCACGAGTCAATGCTTGGCGCTCTTGCCTCATACGCGTCAGATTATCAGTCGCATCGAGCGTCGCAAAGACCAAGTCTTCGCGAATCGCATCGCCCATCTCACGGACACCTTCGACGAATGCTTGATCTTCCTTGCCCAGATCTATGGCCGTCTTCAATCCACCGAGTCGTTCTGTCAATGCAGCAATTGCTTCTTGCGCGCCAGTCTCATTCGGTGTCTCTAACAATTTACTCAGTGCCTTCTGCACATCGTTCGCTTCGATCTGTAACTTATCGAGTGACGATGCACCAGTCGCTGCAGCGATCGCGAGATCTGTCCCAAGGCTCTTGAATAGATCATTCAGCGCCGTATTGACCGGGCCAGTCACATCCTTAAGAAAGATCAATTTCGCGCCGAGATCTCCAAACTTGGTCGTTGCCGGATCAACTCCATTCTCGGCAAAGGCGATTAGCAACTTGGTCGTGCGATCAATTTCTGCACTGACAGAGTTGAATCCTTCGCCGAACAGCTTGTCCATCACAGAGATAGTCTTTCCAGCCTTCTCAAATTCTTCAATCGCCTTTCGAATATTCTCGCTCTCGTCGGTCTTGACATGCTTTCCGACCTGCGGTGCATTCGTGCCTCCAGGTACTGTTGTCCGTGTCGTTGGGCCACCAGCAAATTGATCGCTCGAAAAGAGACGGTTTGCAAACGTCGATGTAGACTTCGCAACATTCTCTTTGCCCTGATTAAACAACTCCTTTCCAGTTTCTTCCAGCGCTTTCGCATTCTCGCGGATTGCTTGCGTGAGTTTGCGGCGCTCGGTCACATCCTGGCCAAGTTTCTCTCGGACGTTATCTTCAATCTCGCGCAGCGACGCCCATGCATCAACGAGTTTACTGATTGCCAATGTAGCGATGCCGGCGGCAGATTGAAAGCCGCCGGTGAGTAACTCACCCATGCCTTTGATTGCACGGATGAGTACGTCTGTCGCATCGATCGCAAACTTGATTCCATTGGTAACCCAGTCTCGAATCTGTCCCTGGTTCTTTAGAACCCAATCGCCGAGCGTTTGAATCGCAGCGCGGAGCACGGAGAACATCGTGGTCGCGCCGTCTCCCTGGATGATCGCATTGCCGAGGTCCTTCAGTACATCGTCCCACGAATTACTCATCTGCTTGAGCTGTCCGTCGAACGTTGCGGCCTCTCGCTCCGCTGCTCCGAACGACCGCGACGCAAGAATCTCCAGTGCTTGCTGCGCCGTGTCTGCTTGAATGCCGAGTTTCTTTAATGCAAGTGTGTTCCCATTCATCGCCTTGGCCACCAAGTCGGTCGCCGGAGCGAGATCTCCTTCGAAAAACTGCGCCGCGACATTAGCGACGAGTCCCATATTGTTCAACGATGCCGACACATCATCAGTCAGTGTGACCAAACGTGTGAGCGAGACAGCGAATGCATCGTCATCGTGAATCGTCGCGTCTTGAAAGGCATTAGCCGTCGCACGCAACTTGATTTCCATCGCGTCGAAGGATGCGCCTGTATTGTCGATCGTTCCTTTCAACATCCGCCAGGCTTTCTCTGACTCAGTCGCTTGCTCGATCGCCGCCGCTCCAAGTTTCTTGAGCGACAGCACTGCGGCGCCGAGACTCAAGTATCCGGCAATCTTGAATCCGAGATTCTTGAACGACGAATCAATGGCGTTCGTCAGTGTGTTGACATCGGACTGTGTTTTCTTCGCACTATCCTTGTCCAACAACAGCTGAATGATTCGTTTGACGATGTTGTCTGCCATTAGTATCTCGGTACCTCAGTCAGTCGAGTCATGTCGCGCTGCCACGTTCCGTAGTCATCAGGCACGACTCCAGCCATCCGTACGGCTTGCGCAGTCGCCATCTGATCGCGCAAGTACGATCGTCCAATGTGTGTCAACGCATACTGATAATGTTGCCACGACAATGGAAATCCATCTGCTCCGCACCATGCAGGGCGGAGGGCCACGAACAGTTGGAGCTCATCTAAGACGTCTGTATCTCGTAGGCCGGAGTCTGATCCGATAAGGGTTGGACGCTTGACCTCGTCCGGCCCTGCAAGAAAAAATCGCAAACGTCCTTAATCTCGAACTCCGATGCGACAAGCAACGGATTACGCATCAAATGAAAACGTTTCAGCCATTTCCGTCCACCAGTCGGTGTCATATATGGCCACATCATTTGTGCAAGTGATGAAAGCTGGAGATAATACTCGACAGAATCTTCTCGCTTTCCAGTGATCGAGAGACGCTTCGCCAACACAGTCACTTGGATTGATCGATCAAGCAAACGCTGGCCCAGCGTGAATGAGACTGGCGGAATTGCATATGCACGATCATGCAGGCGAAGATAGCGAGTACTCCCAAGCGACAGGACGGCCTCCACATTCCGTTGCCGAGGTTCGCTCTGACTCGGCAGCGCTCCGCGAGGGGAGGCCGTCGGCCGCTTCGACCGATGGCGCTCCTCCACCTCGCGGGGTGGAATATATTTGAACGTCCCCATGATCAGGACGCGCCGTTCAAGTCAATGCCGGCCAGGAATGGGTCGCCCGTCGTATAGATGTGGTGGCCTTCCGCGAGGTCGGGGTGATGCATCGCTTGCGTGGATACGGTCTCGATGTTCTTCTTGTCGTCGCCGGCTCCGCCACGGAATCGGCGGGTCGGACGATTGAACACGACACGCCAGAGCCAGAAGCTGGCGTCAAGCAATCGCTGCTGATCGGCAGTCAGTGCGATGTTGTTGAACGTCCATGCGCCAGCGATGTCGAAAGCCACCTCAAAGTCCGTTACGATGCCGTCGTTATCTGCTTCGAGAAACAATGCCTCAGGGAAGATAGCGAGCGTGTATTCCTTTACCGGACCACGACGCGAACGTCCTGCATGCTTGCTGCCCGATGGCGAACAGATTCCGATGAGTGTCGGATCCGCCAAGTACAACGGAATCTCGATCACCGGATTCTCGCCGAGATAATCCATCTCGTGTGGAATCGGTCCAGTCAATTCCGGCAGTGTGAGTCCTGCCGTCGCGCCGTTCGGAGATACGTTGATGTCGCCTTCCGTGACGCCGAGTTGCGTCATGGACAAGGCAGTCGTTGGATCCCACTTGTCGGCGTAGAAGACGACGCCACGACCGTAGGACGCAATGATCCCTGAGACATCGGCCAAGTTGAAGTTCGACATGCTTCCTGCTCCTCCTGAGAAGTGTTGACCTACGTCCTACGAGAACGCGTACTGATTGCGCAGCGCGGCGATACGGAATCTCAAACCCCGACCATAGAAATTGGATCGGTCAGGCACGGCCAACGACACTCCCGTCTCGAATGTAGCGATGACTGTGAAGTCTCCGCCGAGTTTGAACGGAAGATCTTGCCGGAACATGCCACGAATGATTCGTTCGGTCTGAATCATCACAACATGATCCGTGTACCAAATATCGATCTGAATCAAGATTGGTTCCCAGAGTTCCGTCTCTGTATCGCCAATCAAGGTCCATTCAATGCCCGGCACTTGCTGTTCTCCAGAGGGACTCGCCATGCGAACACGATCCTCATAGAGCACACCGAGTGTCGGATGCGCAGCAATCTGCGCAACGACTCGCTCCATCACTTCGGCCCACATCATTTGACTTTCGTCGCTCCCTCGAGGATGGCGTTAATATGTTCCTCCTCGGCTAGAAAGGTGGAAGCCATGTACGGACGTGGAAGAATACGACCACCATTCCATGTCACGCCTCCGAACTCGAGGATCGCAGATTGCGGAAGTGTCGTTCCGACTTCTCCCCAGACGAGATCACCTTCCCAAAGAATCTGATGTGTGATTGACTGACGAAGTCGCCCAGTCAAAGATGCTGGCGCTTCACCAGGAGCCGATGCTTGATGTATCCTTCCCTTCTTTCCGATGCGATAAATTCGTCCAGAACGTTTTCCACTGAGTGTGCGTTTCACTGCGCCTTCAAAGTACAATGTCGCTGCAGTCACAGCGATCTCCGCTCCGGGTTTCAACTTCTGGAATTCTTCCTCACCGATGTTATCTTTGTTCTCCCACCGAACTTTTCCCATGAGGATCATGGCATTCTCCGGCGTTTTGCTTGCAGACGTTCTCGCCGTTCAGCGATTGTGCGCTGATCAAACTGCCTCACCTCGCGGACAGAAGCCTTGTGATAAAGTCCAGGCGCAGGACGTAATGAAGTGGTCGGGCGAGCGGCTCCATTCGGGAATGTAGACGTCAAGGCGATGAGTGAGTCTTTCCCATGTTGAGCAGCGTAGCCGATCTTCTTCAAGACACCGAGGTTTCCATTTGGTAGAACTTTGTCCTGTTGATGTTCATGCCACAGATGGACCAAAATGCCATCGCCTTGTGTGCATGGTCCGAGCGCAGTCTCACAAATGATTGCGAATGCTTTGTCTTCACCTCCCCATCCGTGAAAGACTTGCGGAATTCCGCCGACTGCATCGTAGTTTACTCGCTTCACGACTACGATACCTCCGCCAGGAACTGTCACATGCGGAACACGATCGCATTGCACCATCGCAGGAATCATCGGTAACGTCGATGGATGTTGGCCACAGATCACATGGGTCAATGCATCTTTCGCTCGGTGTACCATCGTGTGTGGCATCGCCCATGGAGCTCCCGCCTTTACTTTAGCCACAGCATCGCGTAGTTTGTCTGGATGAACGATGCAATCTGAATCTGCAATTACGACAATCTCGCCACGAGCAGCGCCAGTCGCGTCTTCGACCGCGCGTCCCTTGATCCAATCTTTATGATCACAGAGTCCTTCGATAATTCGCCAGTCAGCATGATGCTCGGCATAATGCGCGCGGACACGAGTCCAATTTCGCTGGCGTTCTGCCGAGAGACGTTTCGACAGCGGAACGATAATGTCCACACCCTCATAATTGCGTCGCAGTGCTTTCAGCATCGCCGACGTATGTGCTCTGGCCCATCCGTTGACTCTGCGACGCTCGTTGAAGACACTATCTGTATGTTGCCGATAATAAAATGCGGCTCTAGTCGTCGGACGAAACTTCGCGCCGAGCCGAGAGAAACCGATCCAGAGTGCCGTATCCCATGCGCCGAGCATGTCACTACGGTACGGGGATCGATCCCATAACGTTTTCCGAAATGGAGAATTGCCAGAACAGATGGCTGGAAGATCAAGTGCTGCGAGTCCATCGGCGCCTTGGTAGACACGTGCGCGTCGTGCAGGACCAGCAGCGATGTTTCCGCTTCGCTCATATCCGGCCTGAATAACATCGCACGATTCCGAAAGAATCCGAAACTCTTTGATGGCGTGCGACATGAGGAGATCATCGGCATCGAGATGCATGACCCACGGCGATACCGCCATCGTAACCGCGCGATTGCGCGCTGATCCGTAATCCAATTGAGTCGCCGAATGCTCGTGGCGAGTCGCAATGCCCGCTTTCTTGAATTCCTTGATTGCGTCTTCACAGGCGGTGAAATCCTCGACAGTTCCATGAGAGAACATGCAGACACGACCGACACGCACCGTATTCGACAGAATGGATTTCGTCCATTCTGGCAGATACTTTCCATACCGATGACATGATGTCACGATCGTGAGGTCACTCCACTGATCTTGCATTATCTTTTCATGCTGAGGAAGGTCATCGGGCGAGATCTTCGTGTTAACGAACGCCAACCGAACGCAGTGTCCAGCAAATCGAGATATCGCAAAGCCACCGCAGACTCATCATGGTGCGCCGTCACATAGGTTGATACGCGAAAGGCTTCGGTCATGTAGAATGCGGGATCGTCGATGAGACATTCGAGTTGTGTTTCCAACTGTTCGCTATTCACCGCCATCGTATATGGTACTGCGCCGAACTGTTCGGTGTAGCGCCTCGCAACCGTTTCGTCTCCTGCAATCACGGGCAATCCCATCGCTGCCGACTCGAGTCCGGAGCACTGAATGCCGAGCCAGAACGAATCAAACGCCGCGTGACATGTCGCTTTGATGCGAAGTACTTCGTGATGATCCTTATCGTGTAACATCACTGGTTCGACGGGAATACCTCGTGCATTCAAGCGCTCGCACGCAGCGAGAAATTCTTTCGTTCCTTTCCGCTCTGGCTTTGACGGTGAGTGTGCGATGCGGAATGGACTGTTACCATCCCACGGCACGGACAAACGATCTCGCAAGCGACGATATCGCGCCACGGGCATAACGTTCGGAAGGAAATGAGCCTCGACATCCGTTGTCCATGAGAACAACTCGAGATTCGACAACAGGATCAATGCGTTGATCGATCTCGCTTGTGCGTTGTACTCCGCTGCATTCGCTCGCAGTAAGGATCCATGATGATGAAAAACCGTCGGAGACGTTCGGCGTGTTCGCTTCGCTTGGCTCATGACTCCATGAAAATGAAGGACGTCCGCCTGTTGTTGCGCTTGCATCATTTTCACAGAATTCTGGGACATCAACAATCCGTCAGGCACGCCGAACGGCCCCGGTCGATTCTTAAAGAAGAGTGAGGAGTGTGGAGTCGTACGATTGATCGCCGTATGCAAGCGCGATGGAGCAAGGCCATCATCACGATAGACGATATGCGCAATCTGTAATGCTTCGCGCCCACCGATCTGTGTATCTGATGCGAACGCCGTCGGCATTGAGCATTGACTTCTCTCGTCTGCAATCTGCACAGCGTGATTCTCGCGCTTCGCAGACATGCGCGATGGTGACCGGCCAAGCTGGCGTTGATTATTGATCGTTATATTAGACACACGATGCTCAAAGCCAGGGCCACCATATTGATGCGTGCAGAGCACACGATGATTCGCATAGATCCAATGATGCCGACCTTGATAGCGAAGTCCGGGCTGCCAGCGGATCAGTCTTGGTTGTCCATATTGGCGCTTGTAGAGATTGGAATGCACGCGGATCCAACCAACATCGCAAATCGGCACCTCGCGCAAAGCCTGCGGAGTGAGCACAGTCTCATCTGCATCGATGATAAAGAGCATGTCTCCCGCACGCGTGTGTCGAAAATAGAGCGATCGCTTGTCGCATTGTGATAGACCAGCCCCATCGATAAGCGTCGTGCGTTTCATCTTCGACAAGTATTCGCGCGTGCCATCCGTGCTAAGTCCTTGATCAATCGCACCATATGCGCCATCCACAGCGATCACTGCCTCGACGTAGGAGAACCACGACGGCAATGTCTGCTTGAGTGCATCGAGATCATTCCATACGTTGATACAGGCCACGATCCTGGCCGGGCGTTCCGTATCCGACAGTGGTGTGCTGTCGAGTTCACGCGTCGTGGCTGGATTCCAGAATGATGGTTGCGTCATGATGAAAGATCCAAGTACGATATCGCAAGCGCCATGTGTCGTTCAAGTTGTTCGACACCGATGTATTTGATGCCCATCGTGCGACACACCTTGCCGACCGTGCTCCGTCCCATGAACCCATCCCAGACCACTTGTCCAGGACGAACATATTGCGACAGCAATCTCACAACGAGTTCTTCCGGATACCATCCAGATGGTTCTGGATTATAGTTTGTGAGATTGAGCGGAACGAAGTCAGTCACGTATGTATTCGCCCAGAAGACTTCTCGATCTTTACTCCATGCACTGACCTCGCGCGTCAGCTGCATGTGCGACCACTGCTCTGCTTGGTCTTTCCGATGTCGCCATTGATGAATGATCGCTGGCGTCTTCGCGAGACCAATCGGCATTGGTCCATAGGGATTCGTCAACACAAAATCTACCCAATCCGTACACGGCCACTGATCCGCGTTGCCGAGCCAGAGTGTCGTCGTTGCATCGTGATAGGTGATCTTCATGCGACCAACTCTGCTGTGGCTGTGCTCATACCGAATTCATCCAATGTCTCATCATGTTCAGTAATGCGGAATCCCATCGGGATCAATGCTTCCTCCATCGCGACGGAATAGTCACGTCTCCGCCAATCATCAAGGAAAAGAATTCCATGTGGCGCGCACCATTCAGCAAAATACGGAGCGAGTGCGATACGATAGCTCAGATTGCCCGAGTCGACTGAGATGAGATCGAATGGTGGCCATGTCTTGGACTCAAAAGCACTCTGCAGGTAACAATGCTCCGTGTTCAGTCCGTCTCGACGCAATTCAGCACTCGTCATATCGAGCCATTTCTGGTGAGTGTCAGTTGTGATGACAATCATATCAGGATGATCATGCATCGCGTGACGCAGCATGTGCGACGTAATGCCGCTCCCGAGATCAAGGACCCATCGTGGCTGTCGCTCGTAGACCAGATTGACGAGCAGCTGACAACCGACGAGACGAAGCGATGTTTGCTTCCGACGATAATTCCATGGACGAACAGATCCAGACGGTGGTCCGCCGAGTGCGAAGAATCGATTATAAATTGCGGCAACGTTAATCATGCGCTCACCGCCATCGATTGGGAGAGTTCAACGGTGTACTCGTGGGGATCCATCAGCGCGTTATCGAAGAGTTCGGGCACCGAACGATATCCGTAGCCGAGTGAGCCTTGACCCGGACGATAGCAGAGCAGTGCTTCGATCTTCCGCATCCATTCTTTCTTCGAGAGTGGAATCTTTGTGAGACGCATCGACCCGCATATGGCACGCTCCTCGACGGGTTTCGAATAGACGTAGACTCCGTGGAGTGTGACGCGTACGCCCGGATGCTTCTGTGCGAACTTCGATGCTGCATTCGCGCAGAGAATATGCGAAATACTTCCGTATCCGGCATCGATATGGATATCGTCAGCACCGCAGACCGTATGCAGATGCAAGATATCCAACTCGAGGAGATCTTCTATCCGATCTTCGATCATCGCTTGCACATCGAACGGACGTTCGGCCATCACGTCTTCAGGAATCTCCCACGTCTCAAACGCATTGACACGTAAGGCTTCCATCGCGCGCTGCCATTCCACACGACGGAGTGTGTCGAGATTGTCGAGCGGATAGAGCCGTGACTGACGAATCGACGGCTTATTGTCCGTGACAAGAATCACACGAGTCTTGAGACCGGAGAAGTGCGCATGAGTAATTGCGCCAGCCATCGCCAATGTCTCATCGTCCGTATGCGGAGTCAAGAACACTTCCCACAGATCGTTCTCAGGCATCACTCGTCTCCTCGATTGCTGGGAGTACACCATTCCACTCAACACAATCCACTTGCGTGTGATGTCCACGAGGACGGACTGGTTGTTCATTCACTTCCCATGTACGTCCTGCATCGGGACCGGTCAAGGCCTGCACGACATCACGCTGCTGAATGTCGATAGTCGCTTTCCCGTACCAACGAATAATCCCAGAGCGCGCGAGACCTCCATCCTGCGGCGCTTCTGGCGTGCGTGATCGATTAATGACTGCACCGACGACAGCGATGGGTGATAGATTCCGTGTGTCGATACCAGGACCAGACCGAGTCACGCTCGGACGCCAGATTCGAATCGTACTATCGAACCATCCGGTGATTGACGGTCTCGTCATACAAGGATCCTCTTGTAGTGATTGATCGTCAGCCATCCACTCGCGGTGATAATCGATCCACTGATCAACGCAGTCGCGCCGAGGTCCACGGTGTAGCTGTAGTCGCCAATCTTCTCGCTTGTGATTCCCGCTGTTCCCGTCGAGATCGCAATATCGTTGTTGTATTGCCGCATCACGATCTCAATGATCAACTGTTGAATATCGTCTGGTGCGACGACATAGCCATCATGGTAGTGCAGACGAAACTCCACGCACCGATCCCAGAACGGACCCCAGACTCCGAAGGACAATAAGGTGTCGTCGCGACGTTCGTAGTCTTCGAGTTCGATCATTTCGTCCCATGGTCCGTTGTCGCCGATGAGTCGTTGCGACACGACAATGAGTGCGAGTGGATCTGCTGATTCAGGCACATCGGTACTCGGTGTCTCATCGATATGGCCACGGATATAGATCTCCCGTCGTCCGGTGCCATTCACATAGTCCGTGCGAGGAATTGGAGGTTGAAACCGTTGATGCGTTTCGCGCTCCACGAATGCAGTCGCTGCGAGAATCAGTTGTATCAGGTGCTCGTCAGATGAATCGTCATCAGCTTCGATGCCGAGGAGGACCTTGACTTGCGCCAGCTCTACGATCATGGACCGATCCTCGTTGGAGCGTTAACCCTCGGACTTCAGCTTTGCTGCTTGACGCACGTCGGACTTCGTGATCTGCCCATCTCGTCCAGTGCCCTTCACCGTGCTGAGATCGACGTTTAGTTCATCCGCTAACTCGTACACATCCGGGCGGATCTTGACTTCGCCGAGATGTTCAGGAGACATCTTATCGGTGCCAGCGTTGACTGGAACTGTCTCGTCACGTTGGTCGACGCGAATCCCCGGAGCCATCTTGTGTTCACCTTTCTGCACGACCAGTCGCTTCGCTTCGAGATATCGCATCGTGTGCTCCTTGTGCGTGAACGCATGCGTTAGTCTCGGAATACTAACGCATGCGCTGATTTTGAATCACGAACTGCGAACGACTAGCTGTTCGGCGCTTCCGTGATGGCGAACTCGAACGCAAACGGACGCTTGACGGCGAATGCGAGACGCTCTTCCGCGCGAAGCGTGCGGAGGTTGCGAGCGAAGTCGTCGTCGACAAATCCGACAGCCAACTGGATGGACTCACGATCGTAGATCGTTGCACCACGGACACCATCACCGACGCAGATGCGCCGTTCGTCCGTCTCCAGATTGGTCATCGCATCCGACTCCACGACACGCAACGACCAGATGCGCGGGCCACGAAGATCAGTGACGAGTCCCCAAATGTAATGCGTGTCGCTGCCCTTTGTGAGCTCCACCTCTTCCCAATCAACCGGATCGATCAAGACGAAGGTCGGTGTGACGCGACGCTTCCGCAAATCTGTGCGCATTTTGCGGATGGTATCGATCACTGTATCGCCCACATCAGCGCGAGTAAACTCCGGCATGCCAACCGTCGGATCGAACAGACCAATGAGATCTCCGTTCGAGCCGTCGCCCCAGACCAACTGACGCTCTTCCTCGACCTTGATGTCCAACGACATCTCCCCATTGATGATACCGACCAGACGCGGTGAATCGGAGACATCCTGCTCGGTCACCTTGCTGAGCACGGCGATTGTTCCCACCGTCGCATTCTGCGCATCGAATACGATCTTCAAGTACTGCTTTGCAGCTCCGCGAGATTCCTGCGACTGTGCGGCTCTGGTGGTCGCGGTGTGACGAATGTAGCGAACGACATCGGAAGTCGTCGGCGTGACATTCAACACATCGCGAATCGAGAGAATCTCCTGCTCTTCGAAACGAACAACTTCCGGATCACGATCGACCGCAATGATGGCATCGGTTCCCAGATTCGGCAACGTCGCAGAATCAAACGCCTTCTTCTCGAACTCGATGGCGGCTTCGCCCATCAGTCGGACTGCTTTCTTGCCGAGCCGACCACCGACATCGACTTTCTTCGAGAACCCAGAGCCGATCCCCGAGCGCTTGAAGTTCAGGAAGTCGTCCGAGGCAACGAACATGTGGCCCGGAGTCGTCCAGAGCGTCTTGTTGCGGATGTTCTCCGTCTCGCCGGGCAACGTGACCTTGTCGACATTCCGAAGTCTCTTCGTGATTCCGGCGATCTTGTTATAGCGATCGATCTGAGACTGGAGCTCTTCGGCTTCCTGTGCCTTGGCCTCCAGTTCCTCGCCACGCTCTTGTGGAATCGTTCCGGCGGCCATCTCGATCTGTCCGGCTTCGAGTTCCGTCAAGAGACCCTTCAGGTCCTTCTCCATCATGCGAATGTTCGCCGGCTTCTTTTCTTCACCGACTTTGGCGACGAGACCCATGAGGGAGACGCCGATCATAGTCAATGGATCCGTACTTGCGAGTGTGATGTGATGTTCGTGCGAACCAAACACCAGAATCGCGATAATGAATGCAGCGAGAACGAATACTCCTGCGATGGCAACCAAGCGATCAGTGATCGCGAGGCCTCCCGCAGCAAGAGATCGTCCGAGCGTTCCAAATTGCGCACAGCCATGCAACACGCCATGGATCTTGCGCAGAACGAATCCGCCACGAGACACGAGGGTGCTTAACATCGTGTGAGTGCTCCTCCAAAAGGGACAAGTGATACGTGAGTGTGGTTACTGCGCTTCGCGAATATCCGATGTGCGAGCCTTGAGGAGTGTGCGTTGCAGACGCTGCGTGAGTGCATCGCCCATCTGGTAGACGACGGGTTCCCCAATCTTTGGCTCCGATAGAATGCCAGACTTCTTGACGGGTGGAATCTCCGAGTCATCGTCGTCCGTGTCGGACTCTAAGTCCGGGACAGACTTCGGTGCGGGCGGATCATCCTGTTCGTCAATCTCGTCCTCGATCTCATCGTCATCGAGATCTTCGTCCTTCGGGTCCTCCACTTTCTTGTCTACGGGCTGGATCTTCAGCAACGATCCAATGCGTGAGGCAAGTTTGCGAAACATCATCCGGTCGAGGTTGGTGACCTCGCGCGGGTCGGTCAATGCCAGTTGCTTGAGAAACATCTTCACCGACGACGCATCAACAGCAGCGTTCTCGTTCATCGGAAAGAGCACGAGGGAGACTTCCTTCAGATCGGCCTTCTCGATATGACGCACGCGATCGAAGAAGCTATCCGTTCCTTCCGGTTGTTCGAAACTGAACTTCGTTGGAATAAATCCGATGGACATCTTTCCCACGAGCGGTCTGCCCGTGGTCTTACTCGGCCGCAACCGATTCATCACGGCATCTCCCTCTGCGCCTGGAATCACTTCCCACGACGAGAGCAGGCCTTCCTTCGTTTCTTTCGCGGCAGTCATTTGTCCGATGGCCGAAAAGATATCGAAGTGATTATGGGAATTCAGAAGAGGCATGGCATCGCCTGATGCTTTCCAGTTCGCGAGCGTGTCTTTGAACGCTCCCTTGTGGATGACATCATTTCCCTGATCTTTGTCCCATGTGGCCGCGAGCCCCTCGAAGGTCCGGGACGCTTGGTCCGCGGCAGCTTTGAGAACAAACGGTACGACGATCCGCGCCAGTGCTTTCTTACTCATTGTCAGTCACCTCGCTGTAGGTCACGGTACAACGACAATTCGGCTCGGACGGAAAGTCCAGGCCATTCGAGAACACATCGTCGATAGCGACCGTCTCGCCTTCCATCGCAACGTGTTCATCTCGCTCGATATCATCGAGCACTCCACTCCACGTCTTCGTGAAGACTCTTCCCGTCGAGCGACTCAGTTCTTTCAGCGACTCTGTTGGTGCGCCATTATACGCGCGCGTCGTTTCCGTGCGAGAAATTAATGACGCACGGGATGACGAGAATCCGGTCGCTTCACGGATCGTCTTGGCGATGGTCGATGTGGATGCGCCTTCGTCGAGTCCTCCTTGAATAATGCGTGAGACGAGATCCTTCGTCGTGCCGGTTACGGATGAGATCAGTTGTCCGCTCTCGCGTGATGCGAAGGCCACGACATTCTTGTGCAAGAGTCCAAAGCTGATGTTCATATCGGCCGCAACGACCGCGGCTGATCGTTCAGATGCTTGGACGAGTAATGGCGTCGTCGCTTTGGCCCAGGCCGAACGCGATTCATTGCGGAGATATCCGTTCACTGCAGACAAGACCCGCTCTGATCCTCTCGACTTGAATGACATGGCGCGATTTTTCGTGTCAATCGGTTCAAGCAAATGCTCCATGACGATTCGTGCAATGGCGTCTGCGTCGTGTTTGAGCAAGAGCGTTGTATGCGTCATCCAGGTATGGATCGCTTCTTGCCGAAGCGCTTGCTGAAGCGCAGGGGCTTTGAATTTGCGGACGAGTGTGAGCCGTTCCGTTTTCGCGTCCGCGGCATCTTGCGACGATGTGTCATCTTTGGCTGGATCTTGGCCATCAGCACTCGTGCCTCCATCAGGTGGGGTCTTTCCGGCTTGTCCGGCCAAGATATCTGCGAGTGATGGCTGAGTCAGTTCTGGAATTTCATCCGCCTTCGGATCATCAACAGGTTCAAGACCCATCTGCTTGCGTCGTTCGTTGAGCGATGCCGCACGACCCATCTGCACCGCGATAGACACAGCGATGGATTGATCGGCTTGCAGCGACGTGACCTTGCTATCATCGAAGCGAATGAAGTGAGTCGCGTCTTCGTCGACCAGACGCAGCATCTGTCTCGTCAAGATACGTTCGATCTTTCGCCATGCAGGAATGATCGTATCATCATAGGCCATCCGACGCGCTTGTGCCATCTGTGACCACGGACTATTCTGCAGACCGACCTCGAACTGCAAGACAATCGCAGGAACACCGGAGATCGCTGCAACGACCGACTCGACACGATTCATCACTTCGTCAGGCACAAGATCTTTCACGGTCGATTGCAGCGGAACGAATTGACCTCCACCGAGCATGATGAACGGACGTCCTTTGTTTCCACTCTGCGCGTAGGCCTCGATATCTTGCTTGTACTCAGCAAGCACCTTTGGATCGGGATTCCAATCTTTGTCTGGGATGATCACAGCGGATGGCCAGATCGAATTGCCGAGCAGATCGTGAATCACTTTCGTCGCTTGCGCGCCTAACTTCAGCCACGACAAGGCCACATCCAAGCGCGAGCGACCCATCGTCCACTCCCACGCTTGTCCGCTGAAGTCACGAAAGAACGCGCAGTCTTCCGCAGCGAATGTCTCTTGTCCGTTTCGCGTGTTGACACGGAACGAGGAGAAGAGTCGCGTTCCATCAGACTGTGGTTCGAACTGCCATCTGGAGAATGGCGTGATACGAGCGACCGTGCCGACTTTGTCTGTATCGAAAACCCAGAGCGCGGCACCCGAATCATCGAGGAAGTGCGACGTGCATTCCAACAACTCGCCCATGTCGTAATCTGGTGATGGCTCGTCGAGCACTCTCGCAAGTTCGTGATCGGAGATCCATTCATCAGCACCGTCGTCTTGATTCTCTTCAACGACCATGAGCGGCGCTTCGGCGATCTTCTGCGCACGCCATCGCGTCGCGACATACCAATACGCAACGAACGCGAGTGTCGTCTGGCCGGACATCGTCGATCCGGTGATATCGATCGACGTGCGTCCTCCGTCTGGCGAGAAGAAGACAATGTTGTTTCCGTACGCGCCTTTCGGCAAGAGCGAGAGCGATGATGCTTTCTCTTCCATCAGACGCTTCGGTGCTGACTCCGGTGCATCGTGTATAGGAGCCGTCAGTGCTTTCGTCTCCGGAGTGACGAGTGCGCTGAGCACGCGACGCACTAGTGACGGAGCCATGTCCACCTCAGGAGTCGTGTCATCGGTTCAAGTCTCTCATGCGAAGAGGTGTGTTCTTCGGTGGATGTCCATTGCCGTTCCCGTGCCCGTTGCCATTTGTGATCTCACGGACGCGTTCTTGAATCACTTGTGTCGGTACTGATAGAGTCGGTGCAACGACCATATTCTCATCGTATCCGCAATGCAGACATTCGCCATCGTCGGGGAGCAACGACTCACATTGGGGACACGTGCGGACTTTCTCGGCACCGATGAAGATGAATCCCGCACGGACACGCGGTTTGATCATCAGTTCGAGCGCATAGCGCAAGGCGTCCATCAAATGATTGTGCTTATCGACGACGATCGGAAGGACATCGCCAGATTGTGGATCGATCTTGTAGCTCCACAGTTTGCACTCGTCTCGTGTATGAATACAACGAGGGTGCACGACGATCTGTTCGTACGAGCGGAGATGTGCTATCCCGTCTTCGACGGAGCCCGGTCCTTTCTTTGCGCCCTCGATGCGCGGAATTCCGTGACGACGGATATAGCTGATGGAATCTGGACGAGCAGAGTCTGCACGAACAATGTACGACCCAATCTCCGGGATGATGCCATTGATCGCTGCTGGAGCTGCGTCGATATCGAGTCCATGCGCATAGACTTCGTTTTCAATAAAGAGCACGCGGCCTTTGATCCACGCTTTAATCGTTGTGAATGGATCAGCACCGAACCCGAAATCCATTCCGTAGTAAGGCCCGTTCCATGCATCGTCGATCGGATATCCGTCTTCATCCAATTCCACGGTGAATTCTCGGACACTCCATTTGTCCTTGAGAATCTGTGCCGCAGAATGTTTCCGGATGTTTCCACCCCAGACATGATCCGCGGCCTCTGAATCCGTTTCGTACATGTAGTCTTTCTCATCACGCAACTCCTTCGTCAGCCACGGATTATCTTCCCAACCGACTTTCACCTTCCACGTATCGGTCGGACTCTTGAGAATGAATCTCGTGTAGGTCGCATCGGTCTCGGCGTCTGGGTTGAATGTGACCCAGATTTCTGATCCTTCCTTACGGATTGTGGGAATGAGCACCGACCACGATTCTTTCGTGATGCGCTCAGCCTCTTCCACCCAACAGATGTCGACACCTTCTAACGACTTGATCGTGTGTGCGTTGTGACGGATCCCCATGAAGATGAACAACGATCCATTCACATGACGGATCTCACGATCGGTCACAATGAATCCAGGCAACTTCATGAGATCAATCTGATCGCGCAAGAGTTGATGCACAGAGTCGCGCAGAGACGACTGCATCTCTCTCGCACACAGGACGCGAATCTTCTTCTGTCCCGCTTTCAGCAAGAGCGCGCGTGCGACCGTCCATGATCGTGCACCGCCGCGACCTCCCCACAGAATCTTGTAGCGATGCGGACGCCAGAGTTCGATCGAATATGACGGAAGTTGAATCGCACCTTCGATCACCATCGCACGTTCTGCGATCCGCAGATCAGTTCGTGTTCGTTTCCGGCGCTGACTCTGGGTCATGGGATCACTCCGCAGAAGGGAGGAATATGATCGGGTGTCCCATGCCAGAGTCGATGCGACCAGAACGTATTCAGAACGACCATCGCGCGATAGAATCGTAGATCAGTGAATGAAATGAATCGATGGGCCACCGACGCCGAGTGTAAGAGATCGATTCTCATATAACGACCACCTTTCCGTCTGGTCCGATGAACTGGACGAGTACCGGACGTGGAGCGCCGGATCCATCGCCATCAGACGGTCCGCCGAGCGCGAGCGCAGATTTCGGTCCGTACTCCGCAGGATTCGATGTTCCCGCGAGCCACTTCGCTGCTTCGATCTGCAACTTGTTTCTTGTCATGACGATCTTATCCCGCTCGCGCAGATCCCCGAGCACAGATTCTAAGATCATCTTTCCGTGGAGCATCGACTTCTGTCGCGAGATCTTTGTGATTGCGCGCTGAATGATCTTCTGTGTTTCTCGCAAATGCTTCCGTGTGATCGCATCGCGTCCTTCTGCGATCGTTTGAACGGAATCGGCGAGTGCACGACCTTGAAGGATCTTTGCGCGTTTGTATTCTTCACGGAACGGCGCATGGCGTTTGAGATCGACCAGATGCCAGAATTCCGCTTCCTGCCAATGCAGTTCGCGGATTGCGTCTCCCACCGTCGATCCTCCAATCATTCTCCAGAAGACATATCGCATCTTCTTGATCGGATGCCACTTCGGAATGGATTTATTCTGCCAGCGCATGAAGTGTGCATAGACTGTGGATGCGTTCAGTCCCATCTGCGCTGCTGACGCAGGAGGTTTCCCCCGCTGCGTCGGCTTGACCTTCTTGCCCGCACCGTTCTTGCTGGCCACGTTACGCGTTCATGTTTTGGACCCATCCCAGAGGGGCAGACTTCGCGCACGTTCAATATAGCCATCCCATGGGACAAGCGCAAGGAGCTACTCCAGCTCGCTTGATTTAAGCGGACTCATCAACAAAAATACCCGAAAACCGGACCTGGCTAAATAGTAGCTATAGGGGTGTTCTGTATAGCTTTGATATAATGATGTTAGAGTACTATAGGGGAATCAGCCCCGTAATATAGACATAGTTCAGTAGCACAACAGAACACTGCCTAGGGGGACTCTGCACACTCCGTAGAATCTCGCCCCAACAATCTAGAAACGACGATTTCCCCTATGGGAAACGGGGCAGATACCGGGGCAGATTCCCAGTGATAAAAGAATCGCATCCGCGAACGCACGGTTTTCGCCCATGGCCCACCGTAGCAGATATCCCCACAGTCACACCGTCATATCCAATCTATTTCTTAGGGTTCGTTAATCATTTTTCCGTAGCATCTACACCCAGAGCAAATCTCCACCATGCTACCCGTATTCGCCCCACCCTGCCTCGTAAGTGCCATATTCCCCAGGCAGTTAGCCTCTACTAGCGGTTTGCCGCCATACCATGTAGTATTCCAGGCGACCGCAACCCCACCCCAGAAAAGACCAGAGGCACACGATGCAACAACCGATCGTCATTCCATCGAAACTATCTGATGATCGCGCGGTTCGAAATTTAATTACGCAGTGGCGGAACTGTTGTATGAGATTTCGTATCTGCTGCGCGCGCGTCAATTGGAATACGACGAAGAACGCCAGTGAGATCGAGAAGAAGCGTCGCAAAGAAAAGTGGGAACTCGTCTCACGAATTCTCGAGATCGAGCGGACGATCATTCTGTGGTGTGCGAAAGCGACGCATCATCCCGATATCTGGACATCGAAGAACCCAGACACACCACGATCACGATTGCACCATCTGCAGCGGGAATACTACACCAATCATCGTCAATCTTTACAATGCACTGGAGACGCACGAAAGAAAAAGAGACAGACGCGCAGCATCATCGTGCTCGAGATCCGCGCCATTGAATATTCGTGGATGCGCGCGGTGTTCACCGCAGTCTATCCAGAGCTCGGACCGCCGAACGCGATTCTCATGCATCCGACAGAACTTCGTCCACGGAAGCTCAAGAAGGCGACGGAACGACTCAAACACGAGTTCGCGCCATGATCGTTCAGCTCATCGCCTTTGGCGTCGATATTCCAATGCTCGATGATCCGTTCTTGACGCAGGCAGATCCCCTGCTCAGCACGATACAGATTCGAGTGCAGATTCCATGTGCGGCGTCGTGGTCGCCAGGAGCATTCCAGAAAGTTCAGATCGCTGTCTTTCAGAAAGACGTCACGCGGTCCGACACGAATCATTTCGTGTTCCGTCTCAGAAACGCGCCACCACCAGACTGGTCGTGGGTCATCCATCGCGGGATCATCTCCGGCATTCCAACCGCCATGCTCTACCGAGGACTCTCATGCACGTAATTCATGCCAACAACGTCAACGATGCGTACATCCAGGGTCTATCATACATGGCGGATCATGGACTCATCACTCCATCGCGCAATGGTCCCGTGCTCCGCATTCCGCATCCCGTCGCGACAGTCTATCGATATCCAACACAGCGAGTCTTGTTCAACACACAACGCGACGCCAATCCGTTCTTTCATCTGTTCGAAGCCCTGTGGATGGTGAACGGGCAGAACGATGTCGCGACACTCCGCCAGTTCAATCGGACATTCGGCCAGTTCTCCGACGATGGAATCACATTCCATGGCGCGTACGGCTATCGCTGGCGACATTGGGGAGCGCGGCCACTTCCGCCAGATGTCATCCATCCCCTGGGACAATCCGTTGGAATGGATCAGCTGGCCAAGATCATCACCATGCTCCAACGCGATCCCTCATCACGTCGCGCGGTGATTGGCATGTGGGATCCAGCGCGTGATCTCGATACGACCAGCGGAGACATTCCATGTAACGACCTGATCAAACTATCAATTCATTTGAATCGTCTCGACATGCAAGTCTACAATCGCAGCAACGACATCGTGTGGGGATGTTACGGAGCGAACGCGGTCCACATGTCGTTCCTGCAGGAATACATCGCGGCCATGGTTGGCATCCCCGTCGGAACCTACACGCAGATCAGCGGCGACTATCATGCCTACGTCGAGACGCCATATCGCTGGAAGAAATATTATCCGATACACGATGTCACGAATGCATACGAGTACGAGCACACGACGTATCCGCTCGTGCACGCGCCAGTAGTCTTCGATAACGAACTCGCCAAGGTGATGTCGTTCGTGGCCGACGGATCATTGGCCGATCGTACACTCTGCGACTATCAGAATTTCTTTTTCGTGTATGTCGTACGACCGATGTATCGCGCGCATCGACACTACACGAACGGGAATATTCCGACAGCACTCACAATCCTTGCCGAGGCGAACGTGCTTAAGCCCGGCGCCACCGAATCACGCACGTTCCATCCGTCGAACGACTGGCTCTCGGCAGGAATTGCCTGGCTCAAACGTCGTGCTGAACGGAGGCCACATGTCTCGGCATGAACGGATCAACACATCGCGGCTCTGTCCCATGTGTCGCGGATCGAAATCGCTGAACGGACGGCGCTGCGAGATGTGTCATGGCGATGGACAAATCAGTCTCATCGCAGCATACGACACAAAACTCGACGCGCCAACGATCGATGCCTCTGAAGCATCGTTGGTGAATCGTATCCTCCATCCTGACGAACCGCTGACGACCATTCGTCGCTCTACCATCGCGATCGCCTGGGCGGAATACGAACGTGCCACGTTAGATCCGATTCGTGCAGGGCCAATCCAGCGATCAGAGATGCGACGCGCATGGTACACGGGCATCGCATGGTTGATGGATATGTTCTCGTATACGCTGGACGATGGGGATGAACCGACGGAGAACGATCTCGCCTATCTCGATGAGGTCTCGAAAGAACTCTCGGCGTTTGGCGAAGCGATCAAGCGAGGAACAGCATGAAACAGATCATGGATCTCGTGACGGGAGAACGACCGCTGCGCGTCTGCGGAATTCCGGTGTATCTCGATGAATCCGGAATGATTGAGCAAGCGGCGATCATCATTTCTCCAGAAATCCTTGAAGATATGATGCGTAGTCAGGTCGTCTGGTGGCCATTACACACACAGATAGATGCAGCAAAGGTATTGCATCTCGAAAAGACTGGCGAGCCAGTTGACGACGATCAGCATGCCATTGATCTCGTGATCCGCAATTCACCGGAGGACTACGACTAATCTGTGGACTATGCCGCCGAACGTGCCATCCAGATTCTAGTCATCGATCTTGTTCGACGCGCAGGAGTCAGCGCACAACGTATTCGAGTCGTCATTGAAGTTGAGTCGAATGATATCGCTGCTCGTACGATTTCGAAAGTCGGTACAGGGTCCTGGAAGTATGGGGCTGAAATCATTGAAACTGAAATCGTCATCAAAGTCTTTCCGGGAGCAGTATGAGCGAACACTTTATGAAGGTCTGCAAAGTCTGTCGCTCGGTGTACGCGTTCGCTATCGGAGAAGGGAACGTGCTCGCTGCATGCAATCGATTGCGGAACACACGGGAACAGGGACAAATCGTTTGCTCGGGTCGACTCGACGCGATTCAACATGTTCGCACAAAAGATCCCGCATTCCTTTCGATCGAAATGCCATGCATCACCCTGCCGAATGGCGAATGCGTCAGTCCATTTGATTGTGTGCATGGCCCACCACTCACGTCAGCAGAATTCCAAAGCGTGCTCGATAACGATATACGCGATTTTATTCGTCCGTACAAAGAAGTGATCCGCAAGTTTCTGAAAGCATCGCAAGGGACATACGCACTCACTGCAATCGATATCACCGTCGCTCGCGACCTCATAGACGATTCCGGAGTATGACACATCCAGCGAAGTCTCTCATGAATTTGATCAGCGAGCATTTCGAAACAGAATGGGGATTCTCAGGAACTCGCGCGGGGATGTCACACACACAGTACGAAATTATTCGTGTCTGTTTGTCTATCGGGAAACCTGCTATCGTTCGGCACGGAGGCGCGTATGGATCGGATACAGAATTCCACGCACTCTGGCGAGAAGAATGTCCATTGCGATTTGCTGATATCTGGCCGGCGGATCAATCGAGAGTCAAACTATTTGATGGCCAAGATCATGTCGCGATGAATTCAGTACGTCCGCCACTCACACGCAATGAAGAGATCGTCAAGCGCTCAACGTTTCTCATCGCAGCGCCGCATTCTCAAAAAGAAGAACTCCGCTCTGGCACGTGGACCACTGTACGCATGGCGCGACGGATCCATGTTCCAGTACTGATTGTTTGGCCGAATGGCGTCATGACATTGGATCACGAGAAATTCTTGACGCGGATTTATCGATGAGTATATCCTACGGGGTCAAGTCGCTATCGCCAGGAACACGGAGTCTCTTACTTCGCTTCGAGCAAGCGGTCCGTCAACTCGAAGACGCACGTCACCACGGACTCATAGACATTACCATGGAAAAGGAGGATGGCTACGTTCGAGCAAAGAAAGCGATAGTTCGACGACTGCGCAGATTAGAAGGGACTTTACCCTATGATATGCGCGGTCGGACAGGCAAGGAGAACCAATGACCATTGTTGCGAATCCCCGCATGCCCGAGATTCTCGAATCATTGTCGAGACTCGATGCACTCACCGCGCGACAGCAAAGCATGCTTGTTATGTCGCGACTGCTCCAGGAGATGTTCATGGTTGACGAAAAAGAAGTGAGAGATGAAATCACGCATTTGCGTGGGATCATCATCGCAGATCAGAGCACCGATCAAGAAGCGATCAATTTGCTCGTCGCCGTTCGTGGCGCGTTAATGCAGAAAGTCGCAGAACTCCAAGCGCAGATCGATGCGGGTATTCCGCCGACTGTCGACTTCGCTGGGATCCTTTCAGATCTCCAGAGCATCGAAGCGCTCGTTGTTCCCGTCGTTGTTCCGCCGGGCGATGCTCAGATTCCGCCGGGAGAAACTCCGGTCGGTGAAGAACCGGGAACTGCGACGTTCAAAGCCCCATGAACGCCCTCCTTCGGACTACACTCGTGCGCAGTGCATTCGTTGCGTCTGGCGTTGTGGCTGGCGCTGGAGGCACGGTTGCACTCTCGTCCGGAGCGCATGAAGCGATCCGCATCGCTAAAGGCGACACGGTCTCGGTCAAGTTTTCGATCAAGACTGACACAGTGCTCAAAGCACTCGGCGGTGCGAGAATCGTTGGACGAAGTTGCGGCAATTCCTTTGTCTATTTGCGGATCTGGCACGGGACAGTTCAGATTTCTGCTGACTCAGTAGCGACAGAAGTATCGTGCGGGACAGTTCCTGTCGACACCATCAAGCCGGACACAACGCCAGTATCAACCCTGGACGCGTGTTTCATTCCTACGGATTCTGCAGCCAAGTATGGAATCCGCGGAGATGTGACGCTCGACTCCACGCAAGTTGCATTAATTCAGCCATGGTGCAAGACCGTAGACACGCTCCACGTTGATCCGACGATGATGCCAGTCAAGGCACCAATCAAGATTGCTCTGGCACCGAAGAAACCGCATCCAGATCCATCTCCGCCAACAGTCACAATCACTGGTGTCTGTTGGACTGCCTCAGACACCGCAGAACTTCGGAGGATTCGCGCGGACACATCCAGCGGGTACACCGTTCCTCGCTGCTCATCTGATACGCTCACTCTCCCATCAAAGAAAGGTTAATCATGCCGAAGGGGTTTGGCGATATGACACCGGAACGCCATCGCGAAGTTGCGAGGCTCGGCGGACAAGCGGCACATAAGAAAGGCGTCGCGCACAAGTGGACAAAGGCTACAGCGAGCGTCGCTGGAAAGAAAGGCGGACAGTCCGTTTCGAAAGATCGCGCGCACATGCAAAAGATTGGTCGTGCAGGCGGAGCAACGCGCGGTAAGAAATAGATGAGTCCTGTCACTGGATGGATTTCACAGGGGTCCATCCAGTGATCTCATTTCCCTCGGAGCAATTGCATGATTTATGGATTCCCGAAGCTGGAGCAGTTGCTCTACTTCATTCGAGAACGCCATCACATTTGGAAGCGCCGATTTCATCTCAAGCAAGATGGTCCGCCATGGACGAAAGATCCGATATTGTTGGTGTATAAATTCACCAACGTCTATCGCGAACTCGATCGCGTGACGCTATGGATCAACGCGCATTGGCGGACTCCGTACAAAAATGAGAAGCATCTTTGGTTTGCGATGGTCGTTGCGCGGCTGGTCAACAATACTGACACGCTCGCAGAGCTATCGCTTCCTGGCCGATGGAACCGCGCGCAGTTTCTGAAAGTCATGGCGCGTCGTAAGGCCGAAGGGCTCAAGCGATTCGGTGGCGCGTACATCGTGTCGACCGGTGGACGGGCGATGGACAAGTCCGAGTATCTCGCAGACTACGTACTCGATCCGATGTGGGAAAACAGAGCAATGCTTTGTCCGGTCCGTCATGAGTCACTGGCCAATTACCATCGTATGTTGATGAAGTTTGATGGGATGGGTTCGTTCATGGCTGCGCAGATTGTGGCTGATATGAAATATGTTCAACCACTGAAGAATGCAAAAGACTTCTGGACATTCGCATCATCTGGTCCCGGCAGTCGCAAAGGGATGTCGTATGTGATGGGCATGAGTCCGAGGACGAAATGGCGCGAGGATGAATGGCACGAATCATTATCGGAACTGCACGCACTCGTGAATCCATATATTGCGCGATGGAGATTTCCACGTTTGCACGCGCAGGATCTACAAAATTGTCTCTGCGAATTCTCGAAGTACAGTCGAACCGGAGCAGGAACTGGCCGGCCGAAGGCAAAATTCACCCCGTATGGAGGCTACGATGCCTGATCAAAGAAATTACTCGGCAGATCAACGCCGACGAATAAAAGAGTATGGCGATATCACACTCGACACGCCGCCAGATCAATTCAAGGCGCCATTTCTCCATTTGAATTTTTTGTCTGAAGTGCTCCGTTCAGATAGTATCGCGATCATGTCGGTGCAAGGAGAGCCACAGATCGCGCCAGATATCTTTCACATGATGACAATTCTGTGGGAGAAGATTGAAGGGCATGCTGCAGAACACAAATATGATATCTTCGCTGCACTTCGCACAGAGAACGATTTACTCATCGACGCAATTCGCAGACTTCGACACAATCTTGCACGTATCGAAGCACGCATGAGATACATTACTCAACATTCAGGCATGTCGCCCATGCCGAAAAGCTACATCAGCGAGATTCCGACCATCATAGAAAGGGACTACACCTTCATCCTAAAGCGTGATCAAGAATACCACGCATCATGGTTGAAGCGCGGAGGAGTCGGTGCATTCATGATGCTCGCGCGCAAGTGGGATCGTTTCTCGCCAATGGTCATCGAATTTAATAACGATCCTGTCGACATGCTGCTCGCTCGACCAGATCGTGTTGATGATGTTCAAGACCTTCGACACTATCTCGCGCTCGTGAATGCGGAATGGAATCGCAGGACACTGCTCGCACGTTCTGGTCCGGTTTGATATCATGAATCAGAATCTTATTGTCTATGTCTGCGGTCGTCGCACCGGAATTCCCGACAAGGGATACGCTGCGATTGAGGGATGCGCGGCGAGACTACGGTCGCTTGGCCATCAGGCAATCAGTCCCATCGATGTGAACATCAATTCGCTCGGTGCAGAATACTCTCCGGAGAACGACAGGAGATTCCGTCCGGCATTTCCTGGCTTGCGTATGGACATCATCACGATGATGAGCGTATGCAATGCTATCGCACTGATGCCTGGATGGGATCGTGCACTCGGATGTCGCGCCGAGGTCGCCGTGGCCATCACACTCGGATTCGCATTCATCGATTGGCAAACTGGACTCGTCATCGAACGGCCAAGTCATGTCACCATCGATATTGGCTATCGCGAATTCCCTGTCTCGCAACTCGAAATAGACTCTCCAGCGAGGATTGGATGACGATTCCAAGAGCATTGCGCAGATACCGACAACATAGAAACAATGCTCTAAGACGTGGTATAGCATTTCAATTTACATTCGATTCATGGATCGCATGGTGGAGAAAGAACCTTGGACCACGATGGCTAGATCGTCGTGGTCGTGGGAAAAATAAATTCTGCATGGCCCGGAAGAATGATGAAGGCTCGTATCATCCGAGAAATGTAAAGTGCGTTACGTTCTCATGGAACAGCCATGATCGTGAATGGCTATTCACCGATCCAGCGTATCGTGCTCAGATGCGTGCAGCGAGCGCGAAATCTTCTGGATCGACTGGACATCCAACGAGTACTAAACAGAAAGCTGCTGTCGCAGCATCTAATCGTCGCAGAGCGCGACAAGTGAGAATGAAATGCCGGTGAACATCGATTCAACTGCAAGGAAATATTTTGGGAGAATGTCAGAGACATACGAACCGAATCGAATCACGCAAGGCCGATGGAAGATCGAGAATGAAGAAGTTGAGCGTCTGTTGGCAAAGTTGAAACCGCGGTCTGTGCTCGATGTTCCCGTCGGGACTGGCCGCTATATCCCAGCGTACGAACGACTGAATGTCAAGCGTGTGATTGGCGTCGACGTATCCGATGAGATGGTGGCGCAAGCCGCGAAGAAAGCGAAGCGAGTAAAGAATTGTAAAGGCATTACACTCAAGGTAAAAGATGTTCGCATGCTCAAGACCGAGCCTGTCGATGTTTCAGTGTGCGTTCGCTTTCTTGATCTGATTGATGAAGAGGCGATGCGACAGGTCGTCAAAAAGTTGATGTCCGTGTCTGAGAAGGCGATCATCTGTACGATTCGTTTCGGTCCAAAGTATGTTCCAAAGAGCAATACAGCAGAGCACGATGAAAGTAAGTTCCGCAGTTTGCTCAAGAAGAATGGATGGAAAATCGCCAAAGCCATTCCAGTGTTCACGCAAGGATGGTTCATCCTCTTGCTGAAACCGCAATGATCATTCTCATTCGTGGAACGAATGGCTCTGGGAAGTCGTACGTCGTGCGCGAAATTATCAAGCAAGCGACGCTCCAAACGAAATCCGCCATCGATCTGCATCATGGCAGTACATTGATTGCATTAAAACAAGTTCACCATCCAGTCTTCATCGTTGGGCCATACGTTACTGGCCGTAGTATGGGCGGATCAGACTGCATGAAGCACAGCGACATCTTTCGTGTGATTCAAGACGTGCTCATCCGCATGGATCTACATATTCTCGTGGAGAATGTCTTGATCTCGGGAAAGAAATTCTTCGGATATCACGACGCTGGGGAAAATGTGCATCTGTGTCTCATCGATCCCCCGCTGGAAATCTGTGTCGAACGGATCAAGTGGCGCCAATCATTGAATCATCGGAATGCGCGAGTGAGTCTCACAACGATGGAAATGAAACAGCGTCGTGCGCGCGCGATGTTCGACGAGGCACAAGAACGAGGAATGCCGTGTCATCGCACCAACGACGCCGTTCCGATGATTCGATACATCACCAATCTCTTAAGGAATACATGAAGTTACGCCTGGGAATGTTCACGTTCGTCAAGCCGAGTAAAGCATTCTTGGTTGGAAAGAAAGTTCACACAGTGATGTCCGGCGGAACACGTATCGCATATTGGCTGGCTGAGCAGCTCGGTGCAGAGTTCATGTACGATGAACAGATTGAAGACCGGAAATATGATATCTTGTTTATTAATGGTCTCGCACTGACTGGTGATACGATCCGCGATGCAATGGCGAAGGCAGTTCGGCGCGCGAGACGCATCGTTTGGGTTCAGAACGACTACATGATCACAGCGCCAAAGGCTGATGGTAATGCAGAGTCATCATTTCGCTACGCGTTCCGCTGGCGTCGCAAGAAGGGCAAGCCAGATACAGATTACTGGACGACTGTGACCGACAACGTTCAAGGCAAAGGTGATTTCTTCGTGAACTGGAATATGCTGTCGGCGCTCGAAACACCACTCACGATTCGAGAGCCGAAGGATGTCGATCTGTTCTATTACGGATCGTTCCGCAAGTATCGTGGTCCGTCGTTCGATCGATTCTTCGAAAAGAAGTTTAGCAAAATGAATCGTGTCGTGAGTAGCGGATCGCCTATTCGAGATAGTCCATCGCGACCGGATCACAATTTTCAACGGTACAGGCACATCACACTCATTCCGAAAATCTCCGAGCGATTCTATCGCGAATTGAACGGCTATGGCTTCGGCTTGTATATCGAAGATGCACGGTCGCATAAGCAATTTCACTCACCGGCCAATCGATTCTATGAAATGTTGTCGGCTGGTCTACCGATGGTCTTCGAACCAGACTCGCGCACAATGCTCAAGAAAGCCGGATTCGATCCCAAGGATTTTATCGTCCGAAAGATGGATGACATCTATGCGCTCAGCGGCGAGCGGATGGAAATTGCTCGTGAGCAACGTGAGCGATGGTGGCGTCCATTTCGGCAGGAACTCAGTGACCGAGTGGCGTCGGTGCACGCACGATACGTGAAGCGTTTCTTTTGAGATCGATATGAAATCCAAAGCTAAGCCAATAGAGATCGATGAGATGTGGGATCCGCCTCGTGTTGCGTCGTTCATGCAATTGACATATCAAAAGGCGCGTAATCAAATGCTCGAAGGACGTTTCGGTCCGTCGGATTACGACCCGATTAAGCGCAAACTGACTGTGAAATCATCGCGCGTTCGAGCAGAGAAATCTCGGACCAATAAGCTCCATAGATAGCAGTAGCGTTCTGTAATGCACTGGCCAGCACACTATCGTTGCGCTGATCACCAGTGTGTCAGCTATTGGCCCTAGCTGGCGCTAGCTGGCCCGAACCGGCAAACATCGTACAACCTGCCACCCGAGCGAGACGCGCTAAGTGCTTGATTTATAAGCACTTAGGGCCGAGAAAAGGACCGAAAATCGCCCGATTTAAGCAGCTGGGACAGCTTAGGACCGCCCTAGCCTCCTACCGTAAGTGCTTATAAATCAACAACTTAGCCCTATTGCGCTAGGGCTTGCAAAGCACTACCTTATATGTGTAGGCGTTGTACCAAACGGCAGGCCGCGCCATGGCGCACGCGACAGCAAGCCTTTCCGCCCTACAGCTTTTTGACAAATACAAGGATGCTAATAGCGCAGTTGCCGCCCTACGGGGCACCCGACGGCTAATAAGCAAAGGCTAAACCTTGTCAGGCCGCAGGAATGAGTATTCGAAGCGGCTAGTATTGTGCAACGCATGTGCCCCATTCTAGCGAACGTGACAGGTCGCTTCGGTGCCAGCAAGGTTTCCGCAACGTGTTGATCGTACCGCACGAGAATCGGAATGGCGAGGGGCTCAGCCGGAGACAGCCGGAATACCCGATAGTAGCGCAAGCCAAACGTCGGCACCGGATTAGTGAAACGGGAATGCAGACCACAAGCAAAAGCAGGATTTCCAAAACTCACCGCACGAGCCTACCCTACTATAGGAGAAAACAATGCAACACAAATCTGAGCACAAGAATTTCCGGTCGCTACAGTCGTGGAAGAAATCAGCACAGAACGCCGGACTGCAGTTCAAGAAAGTGTCGGTCAGCAAAGACGGAGAGTACTGGCAGATTTATCAGGAAGGCACGATCGTTGGATACTTCGTGACGGGTAGTAAGTCGGGCCACATCCTGCGCGAGGTACTCGATGCATAAAGCACACGACCGTCGCATCTACCACGAACTCCGCGCTGCACTGGCGGAGTTGCCTGTCGCTACGCGCATTCGCATTCTGGAATCACTGAAGCGCCGTCGCGATATGTTGGCCGAGAAGTCAGCGCAATTATGAGTAGAAAATTCGTTGCCGTGCTCGACACGATGTGGGGGACAGTTGGTCGGGCCCCAAAATATTTCTACATCAATCCACGTAATCATTCTGGCAAGCGTCTCTATTGGCTGGCTGGCTGTGACTTGCGCGACTTGCTTGTAGTAAATGCCTGTCCTGAACTGGTCGGACATGCCACAACACACGGTAAGCCGGATGCAGCCTGGCTCGCGCGCTCCTTACGCGCATTGCCAATACCATTTCACAGCGCGACCTTACTGATCTGCGGCAAGGTAGCGCAACGCACATTCGCCGCGTCTGGGATAATCTGGCGCGGTCCTACATATAGTATCGACCATCCAGCTGCTCGGCGGTGGTCGCGCAGTACCCTTGATGCAACACGCAGTCTCATCCAAACAGGAGCATAATATGGTCACAAAGAAAGCCGCAGTTAAGACACCAGACAAAGTCGCCAAGCCGAAGCGCAAGCATGACAAGAAAGCGATTCGTCTCGCCGAGAAGTTGCTGAAGCAGATTCAGAAATTCATCGAGCATGTTAGCATCGGCAACTCGCCGACACGTCCGAGCATCCGCGTCGCGAACGGCAAGGCAATCCGTGAGTCGATCATCGAAGTGCTGAAGGACGAGAAGGACGGATGGGTCGACATGCCGAGTAAGAAGGACCTCAAGGCCGCGCGCAAGGCCGCGAAGGCCAGCAAGAAACGCAAGTAGCCCGACACATACCCTATTATAGGAGACCGCTGTGAAACCTAAATGCACAAATTGCGGCAGTCCGAGTGTTAAGCCGAATGGCTGGTGCCACGACTGCGGCTTACCTGTGATGGATCAGGACGCACAAGATAGCCACGACACAGCGGTCGTCGAAGGCGACATGTTGGCGCGCGACAAGTTGGAACGACACATCGGTCGCCAGTTACGGCAGGGCCTCAGGCATTTCCAAGTCGGCATCAAAGGACCGCGTGGGTTCGTTCGTTCGGTCAATGTGCGTAAACGCACCGTCGTGTTAGAACGCAGTGTAACGCGTCGCAGCAAAGGTAAGCGGAAGGCACGCAAGGAACTCGAAGTTAGAACGGTCGCATGGCATAAGCTTCGACTCTGTGTGCCGGACCGCGCGCAGTATCAGGTCGAGCAGAACTCATCGCAGTCTAACTAACCTACCCTACTATAGGAGAAGCGGACAATGTCTACAAAAATCGAATGCACCGAGTGCCTTGGCATGGGCAAGAAGCTTATTCGCAAGGCAGGCACGGTGAAGATGGTGACATGCAAGTCTTGCGCTGGCAAGGGAAACATCGTGGTCAAGGCTATGACTAAGCCAGCGAAGAAAAAGAATGTGAAGGCCAGCGCAGCAAATGAGCGCAGCACTAAGCGCGCGCTTAAGGACGGTGTCGTAAAGCCAGAAGGTGTGCGTGTAACTACGCGAGATATCGACTCGGGCAACGACGTCATAGGGAAGATGTCGCCTGAGCAGCGCGAGGCAAAGGAAACGATCGAAGACCGCGCTGCATTCTTTGGTTGTCCTGGCAAGGTGCGCGCAGTTCGTAAAGGACCAGTCATCACGTTGTACGAGTTTGCGCCAGCCAGGGCAACGCGCATCAAACGTCTGATCGCTCTGCAGGAAGATTTGGCACTCGCGTTGTCTGCTGAGGCCGTGATGGTGCGGCGCATTCCGGGCAAGGAAGTGATGGGCATCGAGATTTCAAACGAGAGTGACGAGCGCCAGAATGTCGCGTTTCGCGCATCGCTGGCGTCGGTGCGCAAGGCGAAGGCAGACGGCATGGAACTTCCGATGAATCTCGGGACCGATCCGTTTGGCGATCCTATCGTAGATGACTTGGCCACCATGCCTCACTTGTTGATCGCTGGCAGTACGGGCTCAGGCAAGTCAGTGTCATTGAATTGCATCATCAGTTCATTACTCACTGTGTGTCCGCCGTCAGAGTTGGAATTCTACATGATCGATCCGAAAGGTGTGGAGCTCACGCACTATAATGGCATCCCACATATGAAACGCCCGATGGTCACGAGCCCACATTATGCGAAGGACATGCTCGAACACTTGGTCGAGGAAATGCGTGCTCGGTTATTGATGCTCACCCGTCAGGGTGTTCGCGACATTAAGGAATACAACGACCTCGCGAAAAAGTTAGGTACGCTGGCGCCGATGCCACGTATCGTCTGTGTCATCGACGAGTTGGGCGATCTCATGATGCAAGACCGTCGGGCGTTCACGCGTCTCATCGCGGAGATCTCGCAGATTGCTCGAGCCACTGGCATCCACATGATCGCAGCAACGCAACGTCCATCGGTCGACGTACTGTCCGGTCGCATTAAGGTGAATTTTCCAGCCCGCATGGCGTTCAAGGTGACGTCATCGGTTGATTCGCGTACTATTGTCCACCGCAAAGGCGCGGAAGCGCTGCTCGGACGTGGAGACATGTTGTATCAAAGCCCAATACGTAGCGCATGCATTCGTATTCATGCTCCGTGGGTTCCGTTGATCGATGTCAAGGAAATTGCCAATAAGCTAATCGCCGTTGAGAAGCGGCGTCTGCAAGACGAGCAGGACAAGCGCGCTGCATTGGAGGCGCAGCGTCTTAAGGAAGCACGCGAGCGTATGCCCTCGCCGACGGCCAACATCCCGCGGACAACACTGCGCCAAGGTGAAGAGGAGACGATGCAAATCGACTTCGGGTACAACTTGTCTCCTAAGAAGTAGCTGCACTGATTGGTGCAGCAAAGCGCCACGAACATCTCGAGAGTCGTGGCGCTCGTCGTAATGCCTCGAGGATAGGAGAGTGTCACATGTGGGACTGGATCACTTTTATCACGTTGCTTATCTGGGATCCTGTATCACAGGCCTGGGTGGCCGTCACGTTGTCCGTCGTGTTCGGCGTGATCCTCTACAGCTAATACTGTAGTACGATGAACTGACAGTCTGTTATCTAGTATTGTGCTCCGCACAGACTGTCAGTACATCGATCCATCTATCCTACCCTACTATAGGAGACTACGTCCATGACAAAAGCCAAACGCATTCACCCGGAAATCGTATGGAAGAAAGGCGAGACCCGTCCGTGTCAAGGCAAGTGTGGACATCAGCATGTCGCCAAGACTGGACCATGCACAGAGCTCGGCTGTGGTTGTCACGGTAGCTACGGCAAGAAAAAGGCGAGCTAACCATGCTACCCATTCATCGAATCCATGTGCGTCGTTTGTGGCGCGAAGATAATGTTGGACTAATGGGATTCATCGGTGCCGAGCTGGAAGACGGAACATTGGTTGCGCTGTGCTCCGTCGAGAAGTGGATTCTCGGGAGTAACGATTCGCTGCGCAAGCAATGGAAAGACAACGAGCGGAAATTCGTTGGCATCAAGACAATCTACGGCGACGTGACAGAAATGCAACTACGCAAGGACGGACTCGGATCCGGGAAGCTGAAACTCGTTGGTCGTCCCATCATCAGGAAGGAGCGCTGATCATGGACAAGCGCATCCAGAAAAACGAACGCGGAAAAGATGGGGCCTGTCCATCGTGTGGTCGTCGCCATCAGCACCGAGACAGTTGTGGCATCTTACGCCAGCGTCC
>Ga0137437_1000022_pt1 | contig 45030 bp, 52 predicted proteins | sample EasRivERMGT138_2_FD_102332 | JGI IMG/M metagenome (GOLD analysis project Ga0137437, IMG submission 102332) | Soil microbial communities from meander-bound floodplain in the East River, Colorado, USA - East River MetaG ERMGT138_2 | ecosystem: Environmental > Terrestrial > Soil > Floodplain ...
GCGGGTATGATGCTGAGTGGCGTTGCCTTTCGGCTGCACAATTTGGACTTCCCCACGTTCGGGAGCGGGTGTTCATTGTTGCCTACGCCAGGGGCTCAGCCGCACGGGGTCGCTGGGTCGAACGCGTGCTACCAACTGAAATCGCAGATTGGCCGGGATTTCTTGTACGTGCAAGAGAGCGAGGCCCTAATGGGCTTTCCCGAAGGATGGTGCGATTAGATGGCCGTGAACTGGGCGGCGAGGAAGGCGGCACAGCGGGCCTTCCCAATCCTGAAGGCGTGCGAACATTGCGGGGCGACTACGGGTCTCGAGCGACACCATCCAGATTTGAGCAAGCCGGTGGAAATAATAGTACTCTGTCGGACGTGCCATGTAGCGGAGCACAACAAGACGGCTCGAGGGTGGGGCGGCGGCCGAAGCGGGCGGAAGCAGCTGAGGCCATGCAAGGAATGTGGGACGATGTTTCTACCGACTCACTCAAAGAACCACACGCTTTGCAGTCTAAAATGCAGATCGGTCGCGGGCCGTCGAAACGCAATGAAACGCTGGCATCCTACTCTCACCTCTCCCGCGACCTAAACCGACTGAAAGGGTACGGTAACGCGGTAGTGCCCGCCTGCGCCGAATGGATCGGTAAAAGACTTATGGCAGCTGCGCCGAAAGCCTGATACAATTACGCCCATGGCAAAGACTACTGCCCCGACCGAAAAGCACCGCTTTAGTCAGTTTCTCCCGCACTGGCTGCATAAGCGGGTCCAGGCTCATGTCCGAGCCGAGAAGAAAAAGGGGCTCTCGACATCAGTCACTCAGGTTATCGAGGAACTGGTGTACCAGGCGTTCAGCGGGAAACAGAAAAAAAGGGCAGCGTGATGTTCCATAGCCACCACTACTACGATTTCAAAGTAGACGTCACGATTCGCAATGGGCCGGCTGGGCCGGTGGAAGTCGACGAAGTTTTCAAAACGCTGGTAACTCAGCAACTTTCAACAATCATTACTCAAGGAGAAAAACTCATGGCATTTACAGCGGCCCAAACGAAGGCAATTCAGGACAAGCTCGACGACATGGAGCAAAAGGTTACCACGGCGGTATCGACAGCGACCGCCGAAGCAGTAGCGAAGGAGTTGGGCGAAATCAAGAGCCAGCTTCAGAAGCTACGAGATATCATCGCCGAGGGCGGAACGGTGTCTGATGCGGATGTCGCCCAGGTAATCGGTTCGGTGGACGCGACCGGGACCCGGATGGCGACGAACCTCGGGACCGCTATTGCGGCCGCGATCGACAAGATCAGCGAGGACGATGGGGGAACCGACACCGGCAGCGGCAGCGGAACACCGACGCCGAATCCCAACCCGGAACCGTAGTACAATCGTCGTAGCTTACAATTCTGATCTATCGAGTGGGGCCGGTCTCAGATCGGCCCTTTTCGTTTTTGGCGCCATGATAGAATCGCAGGCATGAAGATCTTAGACACCTATCGAACAGGGCAAACCGGCTATAGCAACGGGGCCCCCGGCATCGTCCTGATTACCGACGCCATGCCCGACTGGAACCAGCAGCAGTGGCGGGACCTGATGAAGGCTCACAACATTGAACCTGATCCGAAACCTTTTGAACCGTCTTACAAGCTGGTGTTCGGGGTCGACACGTTCACCGGGCGACGTTGGGAGATGAACTCCCGGCTATTTGCCGACACGGCGACTCTGACTTTCCTCGCTCAACGTTACGGCAACGGCAAGACGAGAGAGACCGATATTCTCGGCCAGGGCGGAACGTTCGTGATCGAGGCGAAGCCTGCGGAGTTTCAGCTACTCGACGGGCGGTGGGTGAACGCTGGCATGATCGCCGGTTTCTATACCGACAATCCGGAAGGTGAGTTTCCGGGAGTGGCCGACCGGCAGATCAAGGCGATACTCGCCAAGGACGAGTAGATAGCCATGGACCCGTTATCGCTTATTGCCGGGGCTGTCAAAGCGTTTTTTGATTTCTTATGTACCCCGGAGGGGCAGGAGTTTTGCAAAGCCAACCGAGAGGCTATTGCCCGATTTAACGCTATGATCGATACTCTGGTCGGGAAAGCGAAGCCATTGCCCCCGGCGCCGCCCGTGCAAGCAAAGCCTTTGCCGTAGTACCGTACTATTGCGCCATTTGGCAAAGTGTGTCTATTATGGCTCTGGGTCGGCGTTCACGTTGTTAGCAGCGCTTCACTGTTAAAGCGAGACGATAGGTAGAGCCCGCTTATGAGGTACGCCGACCGCGATCTTTGCTCCATCGTCTTTCCGCTTTCATCGTTAGCGGTTTCCCCGATGGACTTAGCGTCCGCTTGACCAGCGGCCCGCCGATGCGTAAGACGGCAACCGGGGCCCCTTCCGAGAGATTCGGGGCCCTGGTACTACGTAAGGCAAAATAGTACATTGTGAAAGTGCGCATGTGGTGTATTCTTACATCAGATCAGCTAGTCACTGATCTTAAAGGAGAAAAAAGAAATGAACAACACACACATAGCAGGGCGGGAATGGTCGGGAATCTTCACCGGCCGTCTTGAGATTCGGCCCTCACTCACTGCCGACGATGTCACGATTCAAGATGAGTTTGGTATGAAGTTCTACACGGGCAGTCAGATCATTGACGTATGCGGCGATGAGAGGCTACTGCATGTAGTTGCCTCTTTCCCGGCCGTGTTTCCGACGTTGCCGGTCGCCAATCCGAACATCATCTGCCCGAAGTGCTGGACACGCGCCGCGAAAGGGCTCGGCGAGATGGTATGCGGCTTCTGCGGTGAAAGCGGCTGCGAGTCCTGCATCACAGACGACGGCGAGATGGTCTGCAACCATTGCCGGGAGCGTGCGTAATGGCCAAACTCGAATGCAAGTGCATCCACTGCGGTAAGGTTACCGGCTCGACCTTGGACCCGGCCCGCGTTGGCACGGTCTGTCATGATTACGTCTGGCAAAAGCTGTTCAAGGAAGGGGCCCGGCGGCGGGCCCGCACCATACGACGTCAAATCATGGAGCAGGCCGCCAAACAGTAGTATACTCGACTGCGCAATGTACAGGAGGTGTCATGTCTGAAACGAAAGATCTTGAGATTATTACCCCACGGGCCGGCCGCGAAGTGGTCAAGGCCGACGACTTCATGCCGCTGCTATCGGTTGAGCAAGCAGTCGACCGTAAGAGCAAGATCAACCAGTTTATCGGGCAGGTTCTCAAAGAAGGCGACGATTACGGCAAGATGCCAGGGGACACGCGGAAAGACGCGAAGAAGGTCCTGCTGAAACCCGGCGCCGAGAAGCTCTGCTCGATCTTTGGGCTCGCCCCGCAATACCTCGAAGACAAGATCACCGAGGACTGGACCGGCAGGGATCACGGCGGGGAACCACTGTTCTACTACGCCTACCGCTGTCAACTGATGCGGGGCGACCGGTTCATGGGTGAGGCGATCGGTTCGGCGAACTCATGGGAAATCAAGTATCGCTACCGCTGGGTGACGGAAGACACCGCCGAGGCGGCTGGATTTGAACCGGACGCGTTAACAAAGCGGGGCAGCCGGGCGACTAAATTCGAGCCTGATTTCGCCATCGCGAAGCGGGAGAGCTCGGGGCAGTATGGACACCCGGCCGAGTATTGGGATCAATTCACCGCGGCGGCCGGCGCGAAGCGGGTCACCGATAAGCAGCTTGGAACGCGGAAGTTTAACGGCTGGGAGATCTCGCTCGATCAGACACAATACCGGATACCCAATCCGGACGTCGCCGACGTGATCAACACGCTCCAGAAGATGGCCCAGAAGCGGGCACTGGTCGCGGCCGTCCTGGTGGTAACGAACTGCTCGGACGCGTTCACGCAAGACCTTGAAGACGGACTACCGGGCGAGGACGGGTCGAATGGTGGTACATCGACGCCGGCCGCCCACGGAGCCCAGCAGCAGACGTTACCGGCCGAGGAGCCCCCGTTGCAGCTTCCCGAGGAATTGGCGGCCCTGTTCGGCCCCAACGCCCCGGCAAAGGGGACAACAACCGCGTTCGCTATCGTCAAACGCGAACTGATGGAAGCTTTGCCGCAGAATGGCGAAGACGAGTATCGGCGCATTCTGGCGGTGAACGGGATCAAGGACAAGGGCAACAAGATCGAGGACGTCAAAAAGGCGTTGATTCAGGGCTGGACGCTCGCCCGGTCAGTGAAGGCAAAGACCGGCTGGAAGCCGATACCGCTTACTGATCCGGCTGGCCAAGATAGTCACGAGAGCGAGAGCGACGACTGGGGGGAGGGCCGGGAATGACCGGTAAAGCGCTACTCGGACAGATACTGGCGATAGAGCCCGATGCCGCTGGGTGGCGTAAGCTGCCCAGTGGCAACTGGGTGAAGCTCGGCGACGGGGTGACGCTCGGCAACGAGGTGAAGCTCGGCGACGGGGTGACGCTCGGCAACTGGGTGAAGCTCGGCAACGAGGTGAAGCTCGGCGACGGGGTGACGCTCGGCAACTGGGTGAAGCTCGGCGACGAGGTGACGCTCGGCGACGAGGTGACGGAGGCCATCTATCTGGGGCACTGTGAAGGTTACCCGAAAACCATCGCGAGCGTGAAAGGCGTAGCTTACATATCGGCGGGATGTCGGTGGTTTACATTGACGGCGGCGCTGAAACACTGGGAAAGCCGTGATGATCGGCCAATCACAAGGGCGGTCATGCTGGCGGCGGTGGAAATCGCACGGATTAAGGGCTGGACTCACGAATAAGGCGCAAATACCCTTGTAATCGAGTGGCGCCTTAGTCGCATACTCGGATGATGATGACGACGACACGGGCCCAGAGAGCTTTTGCGATACAGGTGCTGGCAGAGGCACAGCGAAGATTGAAGGCATGCGATATATCAATGGCCCTGGAGCCGGTCCAGGTTGCCGCGCTGATAGATTTTACAGAGGAGGAGTATGGGGCTAACGAAAACGACGCGAGAGAAACTGGAAGACGCCTTTTTTGACTTATCGGTAGTCGACCAGGCGGGACTGCTTGATTCGTTGAACACGCTACACCGGATGAAGAAACGGCAGCCGGGGGAGACTCAGGCGGTACGGAGGGCGCATCGATTCGGCGCAAGTACGGTGTGTTCCGTGTGCGGGCTCGATGGCGACCAGGCGGTTCCCGGCAAGTGTCCGGGGCGGCCGGGACAACCAGAGCAACAGGAGTCGTTACTCGACGGGCTCAACTCCGGTGTGGGTCCGCGGCAGGGCCCAAATGGAGATGAAGGATGAGCGACGAACTAGTAGCCAAGCCCCGCGAGACCCTGTTTCAGATCAATGAGACGTTGGCCGATCTGCTGGCGGTTCGTAGCGACATGCTGGCGAGCGACCCTCCGGAGGATGTCTCGGCGATCGACGGGGAGATCATCAAGTATTTCCAGAAAGAGGTAGCCAAGGCCGATGCGATCATCCCGCTCTGGCGATACTTCGAAACGGCCGCGGCAACCGCTCGAGCGGAAGCAGTGCGGCTGAAAGCCTACGCCGAGGACGTCGAGGGCCAGCTTGAGCACCTGAAATTGCGGGTGAAAGAAGTGATGATCCAGTTCGAAAAGAAGAGTATCGCCGGCACGCACGGGCGGCTGATGCTCAAAGGGAACGGGGGCTCGGCGCCGATCCAGATCAACGAAGAGGTGCTACCAGACGATCTTTGTAAGTGGGAGGGCACTATCTACGGTACGGCGTGGTGCCATATTCCTCCACACTTCAAGGCCCGGTCCGACGTGAAGATGAAGCGGCTGCCGAGTAACACGAGGATACGTGAGGCCCTGGCGAAGCGTTGTGAGCCGTGTCAAGGGACTGGAAAAGCTATCGACGGCCGGCACATGGGCGATGAAGCTATGACGTGCGCCGAGTGTGAGGGTGATGGCAAGGCCCGCGTACCTGGGGCCCGGCTGCTCGAGCGGGGAAACCACGTCGAGATACGCTGAGATCCCGCAAGGGAACGGCGTCTAAATCCACACGTCTAGTGCGCACATGTGATAGACTCTCCCGAGGAGAAAATATGCAACTGACATTTGGAAAAGTAGTGCTGTTAAAGTTCGACCGCGCGGTCAAGAGCGGGAAGGCCCGCTTTTCCGCGGCTCTCACGGCGCCGGTAAAGAAGGCGATGGGCTGGGAGGAAATCGCCGATTGGGAGACGTCTTGCACGCCGAAGGGCCGGCTAGTCGCAACCAGGATCGAACTCGAGCCCAAGCCGGGTATGGGGCTTTCAGGGAAGGCCGTCGAGCTCGAGACGTCACTGATCGATTCTTTCGAACTGATCAAAATAGAGGCGAAGGGCAAAGGCTCCAAGAAGACGAAATCAGTCAAGATCGAGCTACGGTTCAACGTGACGTACTCGGACGTGGGCGGGGCCGGGAAGCTTGAAAAGTACCTGTTGACCACCGGTAACGAGGGGGCAATGAACGTAGTGTATGAGAAGGAGGCCGAGAACCAAAACCTGGAAGGGATGGACGAAGAAACCGATACCCGACAAGGCGAACTGGAACACATGGTTGAAGATGTAAAGAAAAAGCGTGGCTCCAAAGAAGTGAACTGAAATGGGGGCGCCCTTGTCGATCATTGGAGTGGTGTACGGACGCTTCACCGTCCTAGCGGAGGCTGGATTTCACACCACTCCAAATGGAACGCAGTTTCGGCTGGTCAAGTGTCGGTGTGAGTGCGGAAACGTTAAGACGGTTCGTGCGAATGACCTTCGGTCAGGTCGTACCGTTTCCTGCGGCTGCTTTCACGCGGACGTCATGGCCACGGTACAGATTGACCGTCATGAAGTTCACGGTCTCGCTAAAGACAGCGGCAAGCACTATCTGTACGTGTGCTGGTCTCACATCAAGGCACGGTGTTTGAACCCAGATCATCCCGATTACGTCAACTATGGCGGGCGGGGTATTGCGATGTGGATCGCATGGCAGAAGGACCCCTGTGCGTTCTACTCCTACATTCTCAAGGAACTGGGAGAGCGGCCAACTGGATACAGCATCGACCGCAAAGATAATAATCGAGGGTACGAGCCCGGCAACTTACGGTGGGCTACGGACGATCAACAGAGGCGGAATAGACGTCCACCGTCTGAGTGGCGAAAACGAAAGGCGGTTGCGTGATGGCGACCAAACGGCGACTCCCCGACAAGCTCTTCACACTGAAAGAGTGCGATATTCAGAAGGCATGCGAGGACCTATTGCAATGGGATGGCTGGCGCATCTTCCGGCTTGAGCAAAACTGGAGTGAGAAGAAATGTAAGGACGTGGGCGAAGCTGGGGCCCCGGATTGTCTAGCGATCCGATATGTCGGCGAGAGCATGGCCCCAACAGGGATGCGTCTCGATACAAACCTGCAAGCGTTGAGCCAGGTGCTGATGGTCGAATGGAAGCGGCCAGGCGGCAAGGCCGCGCAACGTCAAAGCGACTGGCATTTGCTCGAGCGGAAACGCGGGGCCCTCGTCTGGTTGGCCGGGGTAGAATTCCCGGCATCCGTCGACGGCTTTCTGGCACATTACCGAGCGAGCGGTCTCAATCGGCGGCCGATATGATTTACACCGCACGGGAAATGCTCGCTACGGCCCGAATGGTGGAGGAGAAGTTTGGATTCATCGTCGTAGGGGTCAAGAAAGGATTCGATATCTATGAACCGGGGTCGATCATCGCGGCGATTTGGGGAGTAGACCTCCCGGACGACATAGCTTTCACCGTGCTTGAGTGGGGATCGATTGCGGATTGGCGCCGACAGGGTTTGTTTCTTTTTAAGCGAACCGGCAAGCTGGTTGCGAATGTAAACGAGGAGCCGAACGCTCGTTTCGTAAAACTGAGACGGGTTGCAAATGGCGCCAAGGTCGGGTAGAGTAGCAACGTCGCCAAACGACAACTAGAATGCCGGTCCAGCGGGAGTACTTCACTACTCCCGCCCCGGCGCTCCGTGAAGGGAGCTTTTTGATACTTTACAAAATTACGGATTGGAATAAGCGCTTCGAAAACCATCGCAGTCGCGAGTTGCGGCGTATGGATTGGGTTCCCCTTCCAAATGAGATGGATAGCGACGAATACACCGAACTGATAGACGACCCCCAAGGCGCCTCTTTCCTGGGGGTATGGCTCGCCCTCATTCTCCTGGCCTCTAAGTGCGAACCGAGGGGAACTTTGGTACGTTCTGGCGGTCGGCCGCACGATCCCGCGTCAATCTCGCGGATATCCCGCATCGATCTCGCGGTTTGTCGCGACGCCATCGCGAAAATCCGCGAGGTTGGATGGCTCACCGCCGAAGTCTATGAAAACAGCGACGTTGCGGAATCCCGCGACGATCTCGCGGAAAGTCGCGGCGATCTCGCGGAAAACCGTGCTACAGGGAAGGGAAGGGAAGGGAACGGAACCGAAGGGAACGGAACGGAACGCGCGTGCGTGCTCCTGGACGATTTCGGGAAATTCGCGGAAATGAGCCATGCTGCGGAATTGACCGCCAGCGAGACGGACATGGACGCCGCCCGCTTCGAGTGGAACCGCCTAGACTTCCAGCAGAAAATAGACGCCGTCAGGGGCCTTTCCGAGCGGATAGCGGCTGGTGAGTTTTCGGACCCGGCGTTTCGGCCACTCCCGCAGAATTATCTCAAAAGGCGTATTTGGCAGCGGGTCGTACGCGAAAAGCAGGCTGGTCCAGGGGAAAGAGATAGGGCTAAACGTCGGGAAGTACTAGAGTTATCCAAATACATAGGAGGGCTGAAAAAGTGACGCACGAAGAGGCTGGTTTGGTGGTCGAGGCAATGGCGGCGATACCGTATTTCCCACGGGACGGGGCCGCTAAAGCCATGGTTGCAGCCGAGTTAGTGGATATGGTCGAAACGATCGAGCAAGGTATGTGGCTGGCCCGGCGATATGCCCGGCTTTACGAGGAATGGAAAGGGCTCGGGGAAATGCGGGCGGTGTACTGCTCGAAATTCCAGCCCCAGGACGGGCTGGAGGCGGTTTCGGCCCTGTACCTCGAAGGGATACCCTCCGAGCGTGCCACGGCCCCCGTATCGCTAACGTCGCTACCTCCTAAGGGCTCGCCGGTAGCTAAACTACTTGCCGGGGCGGTACGGCGGGTTAAGGCGCTTCCATGACTCCGGCCGAGCGGGTGAAACTCTACGACAAAATTGGGGAAGTTCGGGTTGCTCCGCTGAAGAAAAAGACGTATCGGCGCCACGTGGAGCCGGTTGGGGACGGAAACCCAAAGCCGGGCTGCGTCAAGCCCCATATCCCGAAGCCGATACCTCCGAGCGTGCTGGCGGCGTCGGCGGACGAACTGGTGGCGGCCGGGTACGGGAACTGGGAGCGGTCCCGGATACCGGGAGACTGGAAATCAAAGCCACGGGCTCGGGGCGTTGATGAGTAGTCTAAACCAGAATGAATCGTAGCGACTCAGTTCGGCTCTCGACGGTGATAGCGAATATCTACAACCGAATTGGTTCGCAGGTATCGAACGAAATCGTTGTAGCGGCTCTGGCGTGCCCGGTATGTCACGCCAGGGCGGATGAAGGATGCACGGGGCAGTACGGCACGCGAAGCCGGTCTAACCTGCATGCGGATCGGCGAGTAGCGGCCCGGCAAGTGTTGAAATCCGAGGCGTGGGTCAAGTTCAGGGATGAACTAAAGGCCCGGCTGATCGACCGAGAATTAGAGGAGTACGGCATATTCCGATTACTCGAAAAGCTATAAGGAAACGCCGACCCGGGCCCCCACGCCGGGGCCGAGTCGTCAATCCGAAGTACATGGCTTGGATGCATGAGACGCAGGCCTGCCTCGTTACCGGCACTATCCGGTTGCTCGAATTTCACCACGTGCGAAAGCATGCCGGCGACCAGAAAGACGACACACGCGGGGTAATGCTCACGGTTGGGTATCATCGGATCGGCGTCGACGCGGTCGAAACGATCGGCGATCGCCGGTTTCAGGAGAAGTTCGACGTGGACTTCGAGGCGGAAATCAAGCGGTGTAACGCGGAGTATGTGGCGCAGGGTGGGAAGCTGTGATCGACGAAGCTCTGGCGAAGAAGTTACGGCTGCAAGGGATCAGTAAGCACGCGCGGCCGGCATTCTTCCAGGGACATCGAATCGACCGCAACGCGAACTTTACCCACCATTGTTGCTGGCTCTGTGGACGTTGGGAGCCGTGCGAGATGGAGCAATGCGACCATGCGGTATGTGTTCGAATCCTTCCGTGTTGTGACCCGAACGTGATCGAACGGCAGGGTAAGCGGAAGGCGAAGCGATGAATCAGGGGAATCTTTTCGGGATCGACGGCATGAGCACGGGCGAGCTACTGGCTGAGAATCACTACCTTGGTCAATCGCAGCGAGGGCAGACGTATCGAGATGAACACGGCGTCATGATGTTCGCGAATCCGTCGTCTCGCCGGCTACCTCAACACTCATGGCTCGAACTGGTGCGATGGTGTATCGTCGACCGGGAGAAAAACGCCGGCTCGCGGCAGTGGGGCAAGGTGCGACTGTGGCTGTTGCGAGAGTTTCCAGAGGTAACGACAATCGTTAGTTACAGCGATCCCGCAGCGGGACATACGGGCTCGCTATACCGGGCTTGCAACTGGCTTTGGGCGCCGACATGGCATCGGTTGCGACCACCGCCGAGCGGAAACGGTTCATGGACGGACGGTAAGCGGCAGGAGGTAAAAGACCGCTGGGTTTTCCCTCTGAGAAAATCGTCGGAGCGGGCGTCTATTCTGGCGATCAACGATGAAGGCGTTCGGGCAGCGATGCCGTGGGCGGAGTTTCAGGAGAAGCGGGGCGGCGATTATAAACGGTGGCTCGCAGGGGTCACAAGACCGTGAGGCGAAAGAAGAAAGTAAAACGGCCCCTCCCGCCATCGTGCAGAGCGTGCGGCTTCTCTGGTCAGATTTATGATGAAAGGTTGGAAGCAGTACGCTTTTGCTCTTGCCCGCTTGGTATCTGGAGAAAACAGCAATGGCAGAGAAGACAGTACCTCACAGCGGAAAGATGAAACGAGAGCGGTGTTACAGCATTCCAACCAAAGACGGGGAGTCGACAATCCGGATCAGGGCATCGAAGCGGCCGACCGGCAAAACCCTCAAGGCTCTACAAAACTTGTTCGCCGTAGCTCTGAAGAACTTGACCGATTGCGCCCAATAAGATACCCTGTGCTCTAAAGTATAAGCATGGACCCCGGTTACAAATTCCCAAAGACGGGCGGCCGTAAAAAAGGCACGCCCAACAAGAAAATAACCAGTCTCAAAGAACTGATCGCCAAGTACGAGAAGAGCCCAGAAGTGCTCATGCTCGAAATTATCAACAATACTCTGGCGTGTGGCGTGTGCCGCGGCAAGAAGCGGACGCCGTACATTCTCCCGGCCACGCCGATGCAGAAATGCCCGAATTGCAAGCACGTCGCCGAGGGCTCGAAAAAGTTCATCGTGTGCCCCAATTGCAAATACGAGCCAGAGATCCGGACGGCTCTGAGAAAGTGCATGTCCTGTCTCGGGACGACGCGCGAGAACTGCAACCCCTCGCTACGCGGGGCGATGGCGGCCGAACTGATGGGCTACATCTACGCTAAGCGGAAGGCAATCGAAGTATCAGCCGGCGAGGATGAGGACGGCGACAAGATACCGTTGACAGTGCACGTCAATTTCGTGAAACCCGCTCCCGCGGCGGAATCGTAGCACGAATTGGTAAGCATGAGAGCCACCTGCCGGGAACCGGCTTTAAAGGACTTAGTAACGGTTTCACCGGGAAAACACTTTCGGCCCGAGCCGGGCATTGCTGGCATTCCTCCGGCGACTCCGTAGCACGATTCATGCGATCTAAAGGTCTTAGGATCGACGCCCAATTTCCCGAAAAGCTTCAATGCCTATTCGAGCCCGAGTGGCAGTACATCGTCGCCAAGGGCGGCCGGGGCGGGGCGAAGTCGTGGGCATTCGCGCGGGCTCTACTGATCAAGGCAAGCGATAAGCGTCTACGCTGGCTCTGCGCCCGCGAGACCATGATCAGCATCAAGGACTCGGTCCACGCTCTATTGCGGGACCAGGTCGAGCGGATGGGCTTGCAGCGTGAGTTCGAGATAGGCGAGCGGATCATTCGATCGCGGCATGGCTCAGAGATCACCTTCGCCGGGCTCAAGCACAATGTGCAGAACATCAAGAGCTATGAGGGCGCCGATGGCTGTTGGATCGAGGAGGCTCAGACGCTCTCCATGGATTCGTGGAACACGCTCGACCCGACCATCCGAAAAGCGGGCTCGCAAATCTGGATCAGCTATAACCCGACGTTTGAGACAGACGCCGTACACCAGCTTTTCGTAATTCAAGAGCCCCCGCCGCGGACGATTGTGGTCGACATTGGTTGGGAGGACAATCCATGGTTCCCGGAAGAACTTGAGATTAAACGCCGGCAGATGCTGAAGGTCAACCCGGTGCTCTATACGCATATCTGGGGCGGCAAGTGCCGGTCGACGATCGAGGGCGCCGTATTCGGCAAAGAGATCGAGAAGGCGATGGAAAAAGGGCAGATGTCAGACTGGCCCCACGATCCACGCCGGCCGGTCAACACGTACTGGGATCTGGGATTCGGCGACAAATGCGCGATCTGGTTCGTGCAGAGCTACGGCGGGTACTACTATTTCATCGACTACGTGGAATCGAAGGGCGAAACAATCGAGTGGTACGTGAGGCACTTGCGGACTAAGGAATACAACTACGGCGAGCACTGGATACCGCACGATGGCGTGGACGCGGAGATTCACAAAAAGTTCGTCAATTCGAAGGACAAGAGCCCGGAGATGGTCATGCGAGAGCTTGGGCTCAATGTGCGGATCGCGGCGAAGAATCTGGTGTCGATCGGGATCGACGCGGCGAGGACAATCTTTCCGCTCTGCCGCTTCAACACCGATAACTGCGAAGCAGGCCTCAGGGCTCTGAGGATGTACCAATGGGGTCCGCCATCGAAGACCGGGGTTATCAAGCGAGAGCCGTTGCACGATGACGCCAGCCACGGGGCCGACGCGTTTCGTACTGCGGCGATGCGGTTAAAGCAACCGGTCAAGGAAGAGGAAAAGAAGCCGCCTCTGCCCCCGCCACGGGTGAAGATACCGGGCCCGTATAGACCTTTTGGGTAGTTGCGCCATGTGATAGACTGGTCGCCTATGAAGACCTTTGAAGAGGCTCTTAGTTTACTCCTGTCGGAAACTCCAGAGGGCGAAGAGCCTCAGGCTAAGATTGCCAATGTCGACGATTTTGCGGAAGTTGAAGCGATCGGACTCGTTAAGCATTTTGGAATCGTTAAAGAGATCCAGGAGAGTGAGAGAGCACGCGCTTTCATCCACACATACGTTGCAGAAGTGGGTCCTAATATCGATTTCTCGGTTACCGCGTTAGCTCTTAGCATGTTCGCCAACGGTGTAATCGTCGGAATGGAGATGAACCGGGTGGAGTTTGATGAGAAAGTGCTCGGCCTGTAAGGCGCAGGTTCGTGATAGCATGATGCCTATATGTATCCAGACAAAACCACGTTGAACCAGGGAATCGAGTCACGGCAGCGGGTCGGATCGAGCGACTCTAGTGCTACTAACTCCACTCTCAAATCGCCAGCCGCCCCACCGGCGCCGACCGTTGTGATCCAGCTACAGGATCTACTGGCGGGCCTGGTCGACATTCACGCAATGCAGGTTGAGACGATTAGGAACTTTAGCGGAGAAGGAGCGGTAGAACCTGAAGCGGATCGGGGAAAGGATCGAGAGAGCCCGCAGGGCGTCGACCGCTTGCTTGAGATGACGGCCCACTACGTCGAAATGATCACTCGCAATGCTTGCGTTCTGCGGCAACGGGTCGGCGGATAGTATAATCCCTGCATGCCACACGCCCTACACGAGAAACTGAAGAAGCAGTACGGGGAAAAGAGCAAGATCCCGTACAAGATCCTGGCCAGCCTCGACAAAAAGCACGGCAATGGCGTCGCCGGCATGATGCGACGTAAAAAGTAGTACAATCGCCGGAAAGGAGAATTACCGATGCCTGGACTGGCAGTGCAACAAAACGGGGGAGCTTTGACTCAACCCACTCTACAGACAATCATGGCTCTGCGTTCAGGCGCCGGCCTATTCCCTACACAGGGAAACATTTTCGTGGTCAACCCACGAACCGGGAGCGATAACAACCCGGCCTCTTATGAGGCTCCGCTCAAGGGCCTCCGTACCGCCTACGAAATGGCGACGGCCAACCAGAACGATACTATCTATCTACTCGGCTCTGGAAACGCTGCGGGCGACACGACGGCACGGCTCGCAGCTTCGCTCGTCTGGGCCAAAGATCTGGTGCACCTGATCGGCGTCAACGACGGGCCCTTGGTCTCACAGCGTTCGCGGATCGCGTTTGAGCCAGCCTACAATTCGGCGGCGCCGATGGTGGATGTCACGGGTTCGAACTGTTTCTTCGCCAATGTGCAGATGTTTATGGGGGTAGCTGGGACCGTCCCGCTGGGCTCTCTACGTGTGGCTGGCTCTCGGAATGTGTTCCAGAACTGCCATATTGCCGGCATCGGCAACGACGCGAACGATATCGCCGGGGCGTACTCGCTATTCCTCGATGGCGCCGCCGAGAACATGTTCATCGGTGGAGCAATCGGGCTCGACACAGTGGCCCGTGGCACTAACGCGAACTCCGAGATTCTTATCGACACCGCGTCGGCTCGGAATGTGTTCGATGGGACGCTGATCTACGCGATGCTCGAGCACGCCACCAATCACCCGTTAGTCAAGCTGGTGGACGCGACCTCGATCGATCGTTTCTTGCGGTTCCGAAACTGCATGTTCCTGAATGAGAGCGTGAACTACGCAATCGCTCAGGCCGGCAACTTTAAACTGGTGTCGGCTCTCACGCAGGGCTTTATCACCCTCGAGAACTGCATCACGAACTCGAGCGACAATTCCACGGCCGTTAAGTGGGACGTCGACGACCGCAACCAGATTTCCCTGTTCAACTCTCCGACGCCCGCCGCGGATACGGCCGGCTGCGGACGGCAGGTATAGACATACCCTAAGGGGCGGTGGATCTTACACCCGCCCCGCTTATTAGCGAGCAGTACGATGAGGGCCCCGGCGCTTGTGATGGCCGGGGCCCTTTGCATTTGCTATACTGCGCCTTGAATGAAATTGTTCCAGCTGCTCAATGGACTTCGAGCCGTCTTACGCCAGCCCGTATCTGGACGATTTTGCGGCTCACCCGTACAGACGACGACTCGGGACGGCGCTACTATAGACCGGGATTCGATCAAGGTTGGCGCCGCCTTAGAACACCCGAAGACTTCGCGGCCCTCAACGCAGCCATTGACCGGATCGCGCCAGTGTGAATGCGGGCGGAAGATATCGGCGAACAAGTCAAGGTGTCGCGACTGCCTCGCGTTTGAAGTAAAGTTTAACCTTGCGGCCCAAGGGATCAGGGCCGATGAAAACGAAATCCGAAAGGCTCTGAAAGAGAATACATGAACGCAACCCACACGGTACAGGTTTACGCCCGCTCACGATCTCAGATCATCTACCGCAATAGCGACGGGATCGGCATCGGGCAGCAAAAGGAATGTGTATTGATTTTAGGCGCCGTGCCGAACAAGCGGAGTTCCCACGTCTTTATCAATGAAGAGGCGGCCGTGAAGTTTCTCCAAGAGAAATGGGCGGCAATCGATTTGGCTCAGCAGACGCGGCTCAGCAGGGTGCTTTACAAGCTCTTCGGGATGCTGCCCAAGGTTAGAATCCAGATCGAAGACGCCGACGAACGCAAGATTTTGCTACCAGACGACGCGATCAGTCTGCCGGGCGCCTCGGGCAACCTGGTCAAATTCTGATACCATCTCGGGAAATGGCACAGCCAACCCGTAAGGATCTCCCCGCATACGTCCGCGCTTGCTATGAGGCGTATATCAAGGCCGAGCAGCGGAACCGAAAAGCAGCCGAAGAGCGTTTGAAATTCTATATTGGTGGCGATCTGCAATGGAGGGAAGAAGAACTCCGAGCCCGTGAGCAGAGCCAGCGGCCCTTTATCACCATCAACCGTTGCAAGCCAGCCGTCGACCAGGTCGAGGGCGACATTCGGCTGAACCCACCGGGCCCGCAGTGTCACCCAGTCGGCGACGGGGCGGACGCCTCAACCGCCGACATCATCGAAGGACTGATCCGGGAAGTCGAGTCACGATCGAATGCAAAGACCGCCTACGCGACGGCCGGCAAGTACGTCGCGGCCTCTGGTGAGGCATACCTCGAGCTACGGAGTGAGTTCACCGGCGATCGCGAGTTCAGTCAGCAACTTTGCATCGATTCCGTGGAAGACCCGGCGACCGTGTTTTATGATCCCACCTCGCGACGCGCGAACCGGCAGGATGCCATGTGGGCGGGCAAGCTCAAGATGTACAACAAGGTCGACTATATAAGCCAGTTCGGGGCAACCCGCGCGGTGTTGCAGTCAACTGCGGTACAGCGGGCGGGCGGCTGGATTATGGACCGGATGGGTGTTGGCGGAAATCTAGCGGAGGTACATCGCTGGACCGGGGCCGGCGAAGGCCCGTTTTTTGTCGCCGAGTTCTACATGGTGACCGTCGAGCGGCGCACGCTCCGTATGTACACCGATCAAATCGCCCGGTACGACGATGAACCAGTTCCACCGGGAGTAACTCCCAAGGTCGACCCCAACGACAAAAAGGCGTACACGCGTGAAGTGCCTGTCCGCACGATTACCAAGCACCTGGTCGATGCTCTCGAGGAATTGTCCGATCCGACCGAATGGCTGGGAAGTCTGATCCCGTTGTTTCCGGTGTTGGGTCCGGAGGTCTACATCAACGGGCAGCTGCATCGGCTTTCGCTTATCTCGGGAGCAATGGACGCTCAGCGAGCCTTGAACTATGTTGCGACGACGGCCGCGGAACTCGCGGGACTACTTCCGAAGTCGCCATGGATCGGAGCGAAGGGAGCATTTGAGGACCCGCGATGGGAAGCGGCGAATACGGAAATGTACGCGTACCTCGAATACTCGCCCGTCTTCGCGACCGACGCAATGGGTAACCAGGTGCTCGCCCCGGCCCCGCAACGGAACAACTGGGAAGCCCCGATTCAATGGCTTGAGATGTTGAAGCGATCGTTTAGCGACGACATCAAGGCGACGACGGCGACCTATGACGCGAGTCTTGGTGCGAATAAGGGCGACCAGTCGGGGAAAGCCATCGAGCAGTTGCGCTCGGAATCGAACGTCGGTAACTACAGCTACGCGGACAACCTACATCGGGCGATCGGCATTCTCTACGATCAAATGTGCTGTATCTTTCCGAAAATCTACGACGGCCCGCGGGCGGTCACCGTGGTCAAGCCCGACTCGCAGCATGAAGTGGTCGACATCAACCGCATTTTCGGGGAAGACGGGATCGACCCCGACACTGGGCAGAAGGGTAAGGCAAATAATATCTGCCTCGGGCGGTATGTCGCGCGTGTCACGGTCGGTAAGGACTTCGACACCCGAAACCTCGAAGCGGTCGAGGCTCTAACGAACTTCTTCACTGTCGCGCCTCAGGCTCTTGCTGTGCCTGGGATCGCTTCGAACTTCCTCCGGATGATCGGCCAGGGCAATCCGAAAGTCGAGCAGATGGCCGACTTGTTGCAGCCGAACGACGGCAACGAAGAGGCAACGCCGCAGGAGATGCAACAGAAGCTCCAGCAGGCAACCTCTCAGATTCAGGCGATGCAGGAAGTTATGCAGACGCTCGCTCAGAAACTACAGGCCAAGCTTCCGGAGATCGAGGCGAAGAAGTTTATCGCGGCGATGGACAATCTGACCCGTATCCGCGTTGCGGAGATCAACGCTTCAAAGGCTCTGTTGACCCAGCAGGCCGACGCGGAAGCCCGGCAACTCGAGACCTCGCTCGGAATGGCTCACGAGACGGCGAGCGGGGCCGAGCAGCGAGAGCACGAAGACAAGCAGCAGGTACGCGATAAGGTAACTGCGGCGGGATCGCAGGCGGCCGAGCATGGACACGCGACGGAAATGGCCGAGAGCGCCGCGGACCGGGAAGATGCTCGGGCGGAACTGGCGGCGACCGCTCCCAAGAAGTAGATCGGGTTGACATCCTTGGCGCCAAAGGTGTTTGATTGGTAAAACGCCTATGGCTACAACTCCGACCCCCGCAACCCCCGAGCAACTGCAAGAGCAGATAGAAAGTCGGAACGCTCGTGAGTACGCTCAACGCACGGGCCAAAAACCTCCCGAGAAGCCGGCCGAGCAAGCGAAGCCGGCCAAGCCCGCAGCATCTGCGGCCACCGAAAAGGGCGAGGAAGACGGCGAGACACTCGAGCAGTCCCTGCCGAAGATGTCACGCAGCGCCCGGCGAGAGATCAATAGGTTTCGCGATGAAGCGGCGGAACTCCGGGGCCGCCTGAAAGCATTCGAGGAATTGGGTGTAAAGCCGAAACCGGCCGAAACCACCAAGCCCGGCGATGCTGCAGCCGATACGGATGATCCAGAGCCCACGCGGGACAAGTTTGCGACCGATAGCGAATTTGACCGAGCCCTCGGGCGATGGGAGGCCCGCCACGAAGCGAAGAAGATTGTTACCGAGAGCCAGGCGAGCGAAAAGGAAGTCGCCGATTTGCAGAAGACGCTCGACACCATGTCTACAAAGAAATGGGCCGACGCGGAATTGATTTCCGACTGGGACGACGCGGCGAAGAAGGCCGAGTCCATGCCCGAGCTTCAGTGCGACTGGAAAGATCATCGAGCCCTTCAATTACGGCTGTTGACATCCGATACTCAGGCGGCGATCTGTCGTCACTGGGTTGACCATCCGGAGGACTTTCAGGCCCTCATCGCCCTCTCGGGCGACATCGTGGCTCAGGACCGGGCTTTTACCCGTCTTGAAGGTCGCGTTGAAAAGCTGTATACTACCGGAGAATCGAAAGAGAAAAAGGCGGCACCGGCCACGGACTCTAAAAAGTCCGAAACAAAGGGAAGCACTCACCCCGCAGACGGCGAAAAGCCTGGGCGGAACTCAGCGAGCGAGATCGATGCTCGCAAACCGAAGCCGTCGTCAGAAGTGGCGGCGCCGGGGGGTTCCAGGGCGCCTGATGCACCACTCCCAGGCTCTAAGGAATGGGTAGCAATGCGAAATGAGCAGAAATTTCGCAGAGCGAACTAACCTCAGTCGCTAAAACTTTTAGACGCGCTCGGATCGCCTTACGGCGAAGAGGGAGAGCGCCCAATGCCATTTAACAGTGTTCCGGTACGTCAGGAAGTGACGGCCGAAGTGCTGCGAGTCCTGTATAACAATTGCGCCGCCTTGCGGAGTGTCGGGACCCAGCACCAGAAGTACTTCGAGGAGCGGACGCCGATCGGCTCCGTGCTCCAAATTAAGCGACCTTGGCGCCCTCAGGGCCGGCAAGGTCAAGCCTTTGACCCCGAGCCCATCATCCAAACCACCGTCCCGCTTACCATTTCGTACTGGCGGGGCGGCGATTTCATTTTCAATGACACCGATGAAGCTCTCTACCTCGATATGGATCGGTTCCACGAGGATTACTCGAAACCCATGGGTATCATGATTGCGAACCAGGTCGACGGGGACTTGCTCGCGTTCATGCAACAGACCATTCCGAACTTCGTCGGCGTTCCTGGTACCCTACCGTCGACCACAGCGGTCTACAACCAGGCTCGGACGGCCTTGAACAAGCTCCTCGCTCCGGACAATGACCGTACCGTGATTTGGACGTCGGACTATGAACAGAACATGGTCGGACTCTCGCAGACGATCTTTAACCCTCAGCAAGTCATCGGCAAGCAGTACTTGACCGGCGTCTGCGGGGCGTATGCGGGCTTCGATTTCATGCGGGACGAGCAAATCCCGGCGTTTACGCAAGGAACGTATGCCGGAGCCGGCGTCGTCAGTGGCGCCAATCAGTCGGGCTCGAGCATTACTTACGCAAGCTTCACCTCGGCGAGCGTTTCGGTCAACCCAGGCGACCGCATCACCTTTGCAGGTGTCTACAAAGTCAACCCAAGCGGCGATCATACCGCCTACACCGGGACTCAGAATCTGTTCCAAGCGGTAATTACTGCGGCGAGCGTGGATACGACTGGGGCCGGAACGTTCCAAATCTATCCGCCCCTGATTCCGAGTGGACCATTCAAAAATGCATCGAACTCACCGGCCAATGGCGCGGCGATCAGCTTTGCAGGGGCTTCCGGGGCTCAATGCAACACTGCCTTTGCGTTCCAGAAAGAAGCGTACACCTCTGCGTTTCTGAAATTACACAAGCCGGGCAATGTGATGTGCGAGACGGCCAACAGCCGAGAACTTGGGATGAGCGATGCAAACATCAACATCCGGAGCATTCAGCAATGGCAATCGAGCGGTCCCTACGCCGGGTATGAGACCGAGCGTATGGACGTCATTTATGGCTTTGCGGCGCAGTACGCGGATTACTTCGCGACTGTGATCTACGGCTAAGACGAGACCTTTGTAGAAGGGTCTGATAATATCAGACCCTTTTGCAAAACTCGGATAAGGAGCAACGAAAATGAGCGTTACACTTACTCAGACCACACTATCGGGGGCTTTGGCCCTCAAGAGCAATATCGCTAACGTCGCGTCGGCGAGCGGCATCGCCGGGCCGACCAACCAGCTTACGCAAAAGCTGTATATCATCAATCCGGAGACTGCCCGCGGTGAACTGGTCGACGTGGCCGGCGTCTCTGGAACGGCGATCACGCTGTCTCGGCTCGGAGCATTCCGTCAGGCCTTCCTCTCCGGAGCTATCGTTGTCATTGGATCTCAGGTCCAGTACAATCCCAGCTTCTTTGGCTACGATCCTGTCGGCGGCGTGGCTGCGGTCGATGTTCCGGCCGTTCCATGGATCAACGTTGTCAACGGTAACCAGTGGCTTCGCTCTGTCGACGGGTTATGGATTCCCGGCTGGCAAAACACCTCACAGCCTGTAGGCGTATCCGACGTAGTGGCTTCCGCGGCCGGCGCCATCTTGCCGAGCGGCCCGCTGTTTCATGTGACCGGCACAGCCGCGGTTACTGGGTTCACAATCCCGGTAGGTTTCACGGGCGGCTCGTTTACCATCATTCCGGACGGGAACTTTACGTGGACCACGGCTGGTAACATCGGGCTCGCGGGTACCGCTGTGACTGGCCGGGCGATCATTTTCACCTGGGATAGCAACGCTGGCAAATTCTTTCCTTCGTATGTTTGATCGCTAGACATGCGTCCAGTTGCGGCCATCTCGAATGTGTCGAATCAAGCCCTCGCTAACCCGGTAAAAGAAGGCGAGGGCCTTCGGCGCCTCTCCCGCCAAAGCTCGAACACGTATCTCGATAGCTTGCTCGGCGGTCAATTTAGTCCACTTACGGCCCTTCTGGCGCATGTCTTCGTTATTGTCAGCAAACGTTCCGAGAAACAGATGGGAGAATCGAACGCAACGTCTCATGTCGCATCGGTGAAGGACTGGCAGCTCCGGTGCTTTCCCGGTCTCAAGTTCCCATGCGATCCGGTGCACGGATTTAGATTGACCGCTTCCGTCGTTCAGTTTACCGTAGCCGCCTTCAGTCTTTTTCCAGTCCTTGCCAGCTGTTGCTCCAGTCCACAGCCAACAATCTCCCCAAGGGCCACGTCCTGGGGTTTTGTCGACCTTCGCCCAAAAGCGAAGTTCAAGCGGACTATGAATATGTACACTATGTTTAGGCATTGGCGATTTATCCTCGCTGATGTGGGGCCCTCGCTGGTGGTACAGCGGGGGCTCATTTAAGGTAACATGGGAGCCGTTCTAGTTAACAGGGTCCCTCGGGAATATTCTCGGAATCCTGAGAAACTTCAAATACATGAGGAATTTACCACTATGAGCGGCGCAGTCCAAGTTCAAGGCATTCCCGGCAAAGGCATGGGAGGCACGAAAGAGGCTCTAACGAAGTTCCGTAAACATCACGTCGAGGTGGGCGACGCTCTACTGAATCTCGCCGATGGTGTTGACCAGGATGATCCGCGTCCCGAATATGTCAAGCGAGACTTTCCCATGATGGTCTACCACGCGGAAAAGGGCGAATTGACTGTTGAGGGCCTGGAGGATTTACCGGGCGGTCAATTGGGCTTGAAAGGGGCGCTCCGGGCGGGCTATCGACGGGAACCTTTCCCGAAAACCGTTATTGCTGTAGCGGACCCGGCGACCGAAAAACTAGAACTCCAGGCGAAGCTAAAGCAGAAGGACGGGGAGATCGCCACGTTGACGGATCGCTTTGACAAACTGCAAAGCATGATGGAGAAGGTTTTGGCTGGCCAGGCGGATACGACTCCCCAAGACGGCGCCGAGGCCGATCTCAAAAAGAAAACCAAGTAACCCGAGGAGGGCGAATTGCCGACAGGACAGGTTATTATCAGCAACGCCCTTACCTCGCTCAATATCCTTGAGCAGGGAGGAGTACCAAACGCCTCAGATTCCGCCGATGCCCTGGTTGAACTCAATGATATGTGGGACGCGGCGGGTATCGATGAAGGCCTCATCTACGCGATCATTCCGTTCCAGGGCAAGCTAGTCGCCAATCAAGGCGCCTACAATATCGGTTCCGGGGCTCAGTTTGACACGGCCCGGCCGGCGCGAATCTACAAGGCGTTTGTCGTTCGCGCGGTTTCGTTCGCAGCTGGAACCACCGGCGCCAGCGCGGTAATAACCGCGGTATCGACCACGGGGCTCTATATCGGTCAATCTGTCGTTGGCGCCGGTGTCCCTCAGGGCGCCGTCATTCTGTCGATCAGCACGAACGTAAGTATTACGATTTCCGCGAATGCAACGGCGACCGCGGCGGTAACACTGCTCGCGGGCGGCAACGATCGGAACCCGCTCGACATCATCGAGGCCCTGAAGTACTACAGCAAAAATGACCTTGGCGCCACGGCTCAAACGCCCCAAGAGCTCTACCCCGACTACAACGCGGACGCGAACGGGTTCGGCCGGCTTTATCTGTGGCCGATACCTCTGCTGGTCGATCCGGGGTTCCTCGAGCTTGACTCGGCGGTAACTTTCTCGGCCTGGGCCCTCGGGACAAATTACAATATCCCGCAGGGATACCGGGATTGGCTGAACTATGGGCTTGCCTCCCGCTTGCTGCCGCGGTACGGCGCCGCGGTCGATAAGTCGATCGCCGAATACGTCATGATGCGGGCCGAGAAAGCGGAAGCCCGGCTCAGGGCGGCCAACGCGTTCAACCGTCGACTACCACCAGAAGCAATGGGTTTGGCGGCCCCCGCGAAGGAGGCGTAAGTTGACCGCTGCTGATTTCCTGTACGGCTGCTTCCGGAAGTGCGGGCAGATGCGCCCCGGCTACACCAACAGCCCAGAACTGCTCGCCGATGGGTTGAGAGAGTGGCTCGCCTGGTTTGACGCCTTGAACGCCCGGCGCACCAACCAGTTCACAACCCCCGACTACGTTTATCCGATCGGAAGTAACACCGGATTAAACGGGATCTATGGGCCGAATGTTCAATTTACGCTGGGCCCGGTTTTTACGGTATCGGCGACTCTGACGATAGGATCCGCTGTAGCGGTGATTCCGAACACGGCCGGGCTCATCATCGGCCAGTACATCACCGGAACCGGGATTCCCGCGAACACCTACATTACGGCGATCGCGGTTAATACGAGCGTGACTTTGAGCGTAGTGGCGACGGCGGCCGGGGCGCAGACGCTGACAATCACTCCGACTTTCACCGGCCCGCGGCCGGAGAAAATTCTGCGAATGAATCTATGGCTCACTGCGACGCCAACGAGCCCGACGCGTATCCCGATGGCGATCATTGATGTTGAAGAGTGGAACCGGATCAACGTGGTTCAGTTCACGGCTACCGATGTAGCGACGACGTGTTACCCCGATTATCAGTTTCCACAGATGGTCTTGAATATCTGGCCCCCGCTCAACGGGAACTCGCTCGAGATCTTCACATGGGGCTTTCTGAACGCTCCAGCGACTTTGACGGCAAGCTATTCGGCGCCGCCTGGGTATCAGGATGCAATCGAGTGGACGCTGGCCACGCGGCTGTGGGGCTTGTGTACGAATCAGGTCGCCGTCAATCGGGTCGATCTGAGATGGCTTGAGGGCAAGGCGGCAAAGGCCCGGCAGGCGGTACGGGACGTTAACCGTTCCATGCCGAAACTGCGAAACGACTTCGGGGGCGGCCGGGCGACGTCGCACACTGCCGTATGTGATTGGGGTTTGCTTTTGGTCGGCTCGCCGTATTAACTTGACGGCCATACTACAATGACTGAGTGTCCAATCAATACTTTAAGCACAAGACCAAAGACCAGCGATTCGCGGACTTGTTTGTTGTCTCCGATGCGCTCTTTCATCTCGGTTTTCCGTGCTGGCTTTGGATTGGGGCTGTCAAGAAAAAGGGATATGGAAGCTTTGGTTGGGACAAGCGAGCCGAAACAGTGGAAGCACACCGGGCGGCGTGGCTTCTTATGCGTGGCCCGATTACGAAAGGTTTGGAGCTCGACCATCTTTGCCGTCGTCGTCATTGCGTCAACCCTAACCACCTGGAACCGGTCAGCGGCAAAGAAAACAAGCGACGGGGTGTGGGACCCGAGTTGGCCCGGCAGCGCCAATTGGGGAAAACCCATTGCCCTGCTGGGCATGAGTACACGCCTGAAAATATCTATTCCCCTCCCGGTAAAAACATTCGGCAATGTCGGACATGTAAGCGGGCGGCTGAAAAGGCGAAGTGTGTCGGTCGAACTATCAAGACCCACTGTGCGAACGGGCACGAATTTACCGCTGGAACGACTTATATCGATAAGCACGGCTGGAGGTCTTGTTTAACATGCAGACGCGAATCTATGGCTCGGTTGTTAAAGCGGCGCAAGTCCTCACCCTAATGGTCTTCGCCGGGCGTGTGATGGCACAACCGACTCTGCCGAATGCCGTCCCTATGCCAGGGCCGGAAATCCAGTATCTGAACCAGGACGGCTCGCCAATGGTGGGTGGCAAGCTGTGTACTTATGCGGCGAACACCTCGACACCGCTTGCCACATATACGAGCTCGACAGCCGGCACGCCCAACACGAACCCTATCATTCTGGACGCAGCCGGCCGGGCGAGCGTTTGGGTTGGACCATCGCTGTACAAATTCGTGCTCCGGACGGGCGGAACGGCGAATAGTTGCAACGACGGAACCATCGTTTGGACTCAAGACAACGTCGCCGACACCACTCTCTATTTTGTCAACTATGTAAAGACGATCGGCACGTCGACACTGATCACCTACACCAACCCGCGGACGGGGGGCGTTACCAGAACTGTGTCCTCGAGGCTCGCCGATGCGGTCGACGCCGCAGACTTCGGAATGGTCTGCGATGGAGCGACGGACGGCCGGGCGGCTCTCGCCCTGGCGTTGGGCTCGGGGGGCCGGGCCGTACGGCTTCCGGAGGGAACCTGTGTACTCGGGCAGGCCGATGTAGGCGTCACAACGTTCAAGGCTGGCGTCCAGATCCCTTCGAATTCGACGCTAATCTTTAGCCCCGGCACGATCCTGCAAGCCAAGACCGCTTACCAAGCGAATTCGTTTCTGATCTCGATGTATGGCGTTGACAACGTCACAATCTACGGGCAGGGCGGTATTGCCGAGATGCTTAAATCCGAGTACATGTCGGGTGAGCAGCGCCATACCGTGTTCATTGGGCAGTCAACAAATATCGCGATTTACGATCTGACGGCTCGAGACTCGGGAGGTGATAATTTCCTGATTCAAGGCGCAATCGGGGGCGGGGGTACGAAGTCGGAGAACGTACTCTTAGTAAACTGTGTTGCGGACAACGCCCGACGTAATGGGCTATCGATCACCCACGCCAAGGGCGTGCGGGTGCTCGGCGGGGTCTATAAGAACAGCATCGGTACGTCGCCTGAGGTGGGAATCGATATCGAGCCCAACGCGAACGAGGACGTAATAGGCGCCGAACTACTGAATGTGACCACGTCGGGAAACAACGCGTCGGGGCTCTTACTTGCTCCCGTGTATGCTGCCGTAAGTCAAGGACGCGTCTATAGCGTTTCGGTACGTAATTTCGTATCCACTGGGGACGGGGCTTCGGACTCGCTTACTTCGAATGGGATCACATTTGCCAACGGAAACCAAGTAGCCGTTTATGATGTCGCCGGCATGGTCGTGATTGACGGAGCTACTATTGACCAGCCATGGGCAACGGGGATCGGTATCATTCGTTGGGATTCGCACATGCCCCCCGTGTTCATTAAAAACGTGACGGTCAAGGACCCCAACCGAACAGGCGCGGGACTGTATCAGCCGGGTAACGTGGGCTGGTCTTCTCCAGAGCGAGTACTAGGGGCGAACTCCGGATTTGTGGTCTCGACCACCACGGGTGAGCCGGCGTCTGCGTTGACGGGCTATATCCAGTTCGACAATTGCACCGCGATTGATACGCGAGCCTCCCCGACCATGAACCTTGGATTTTATCTACACGGGATCACGCAGGGCATTAACGCGTTGGTTCGGAATCCTCAGGCCTTAAACTACACCCTCTCGGCGACTAACAGCCCGGTCAACTGGAATACCGGGGCCGGAGATGTGATCTATGATGTGAAACCTATTATCACGCCTTCCGGGTCGTTCTCGCCAGAGCCTTTCATCGGTTACGAGATCCAGGCGCAGGCCGGCGCCAATCTGACACTTGGAACCGAGGGGAACGTGGTCGGCGCTCACTACTACTTTAGAGCCATTGGTGGAGGCTTTACGGTCGATCCAAACATAGCGGACACAATCGATATTTTCCCGCTGGTTGCGGGAGAAGCCATCACTGTAGCGTCAACTGGGCGCGGTATCCGTGCTATTGCGCTTCGTTCAGGCGGTAACAATACATGGCTTGTCGATAATTGGGTCTCGTATTACCCGGCCAATGGGCCATTGTATTTGGTCGGCGGGACCGTGGGAGGAGATCCAGCGGGACCGAACGACGCAAATAGTCTAGCGTGCTCTTCTCAAAACGATGCTCCGGCCCCTATTCGCTGTTCGTTTGGAGCCGGCGCCGGGAGCCGATGGGATTTCGGGTATCATACCAACGTCACCGATCCGACCACCTGGGTTAAAACCTCGAGCATTTACGATAATGGCCGCTACGACATGACGGCTCTCCAGGTCGGCGGCGGAATGTTGATCGTTAAGATTGCGACCGGAGGGGTTAATTTTGACCCTGGGAACTTGGCGGATGGCGCAGTCGATTCGGTCAATGTGACAGTTACCGGGGCAACTGTGACGTCGGCATGCTCGGGGAGTTTTGACAGCATCGGGGCCCGTAACTATCTGGTCAGTTCGAACGTGACGACTACCAACACAGTCAGATTTGTAATCATGAATAAGACGGGCGGCGCCTCCGATCTTGCGTCCGGTAGCGTTTGGGTGAGCTGTCTGATTCAATGAGCATCCCATTCGAGGGCTTCTGCGGGCCCAGCTACCAGCTCGAGGATAAGTACGCGGCGGTCGAACGGCTGGCCAACTGGCGGCTAGTCGCCAACGAATCACCAACAGAAAAGAAGTGGCGTCTTGCTCTGGGCCGCACGCCGGGAAATAAGCAGTTCTGTGAACTTCCTGTACCGGCTCCCTATAACGTTGCAAATCGTGGACTAATCGAAAACCGCGGCAAGGTCTTTGGCGTCAATGGCGCGATCGTCTTCGAAATGGATAGCGCCGGCGCCTTTGTTAACAATATCGGCACGGTAGTTGATGACGGGAAGCCGGTCGGCATGGTAGCGAACGGGAACGGTCAGATCTTCATTTGCTCGGCTAATCGCGGTTACGTGATCCCGAATCAAGCGATTCTCGGCGGGGCTCTGATCACGATCCCTTATCCGCATATTCCGACCGCGTTTCTTGGCGCGACGTACACAACGTTCCAGGACGGCTACATCATCAACATTGTCCCGAACTCGAACCAGTTCCAGATAAGCGGCGATCCTGCGACGCCTGTCGGCGACGCGACGATATGGAACGCTCAAAACGTGGCGGTTCTCGCGGGCCAGTCCGACAAGTTACGGGCGTGCATCTCGCGACGTGAATACTTGCGAATCCTGGGGCAGCGCCGGTCAGAGATCTTTCAGAATGTCGGCACGGCCGGGATCGGAGCTTTCCCGTTCCAGAACTTTAACTCTACGTTTATCGAAACCGGCATATCTGCGCCATTCTCGCTCGCCGACGTCGGCGACGGGTATATGTGGATGGGCGAAGACGCTCGAGGTATCCGGGCTTGTTGGCTCGATCGATCTTTCAACCCGCAGCGGGTCTCTAACTTTGCTGTCGAGCACTTCTGGCAATCTTATGACCACATTGACGACGCCGTAGCGTTCACCTATATCTGGAAGGGGCACCTGATCTACCGGATTACGTTTCCGCGGGCCTATGAATCGGCGGTTCGCTTTCCGCTCGGGGCGACAAGCGGGGCCTTGACGAGCGCAACGTGGGAATACGATGCGACTTTGTCGGAACTGATGGGCCGGCCGATCTGGTCTGAGCTCCAATTCCTCACCGGGAACGGGTTCTTTCAGGGCCGGCCGGAACTGTTTCACTGTTACGCGTTCGGTAAACACTTGATCGGCTCTGGCGGCGTCGACGGAAACCCGGGCGCTATCTACCAAATGAGCGATACCGCGTACACCGATTGCGGGACGGATGCGGCCGGGGCCCAGTCCCAGCAAGCCATCGTGCGGGACCGGATTTGTCCTCATCTCTACGCGGATAATGTGCGCATCCGGTACGATCGAATATCGTTCGATGTAATGCGGGGCGTGGGGCTTGACGGGTTCGCCGAGGATTCGATGGAGCCGGGGGCCGATCCTCAGTTACTGTTGCGGTGGTCAAACGACGCTGGCAACACGTTCGGGAACGAATTTAACCTGCCGGTGGGCAAGATCGGCCGATTTGGGACACTGGTCAGATTAAATCGGCTGGGACAGGGCCGCGATCGAGTGTACTGGGTTCGTTATACCGAGCCTACCGATATGGGGTTTGTCGGCGCCTCTCTCGACATCCGGCCCGGCACGTAGCTGCTCACCTCGCCGCTCGGCATTTTGCCGTGGTATCGTATGTCCCATGCAGGTTGTTCGTGGTCCTTTGATGGGCTGCCCTATCGATATTCCGCATGCGTGGCGAAACTGTCGATTTTGTTGCAATTCCAATACTCGCCGGGTACGAAAGTACGGCCCTCGCAAGCCTCAGACTTTTGAACAACGGACCCGCCAGCTATTGAGGACGGCGGTTCGGTTGGGTCACATCGAGCGGTTACCGTGCCAACATCCAGGGTGCGAACATCCCTTGACTCAAGGGCATCATGAAGACTACCGATTCCCTTTCGTTGTAACGTGGCTGTGTCAGAAACACCACAGTGAAGTAACAAGACAGCGGCGTTTTACCGCATTGTTGGCCAGCCTTCCCCCCGTCGAGGACCGGATGTTGCAGTAAGAGCGTGAAACATAATGTTTCACGGAGGCACTTTTGAAGGATCTCCGGGAATGGTATCAATGAGATCCGTGTTAGCGTAGAGGTCTCAAGGACTTAGTTCATGCCCGTTCCTCCCAGCCCCGGAAACCCCCGAAAGCTTCAAAACCCCCCGAAATTCGGCGGGGATGCTGGCGCCGTCTCCTGGCCCCGCAATATTGGCGAGGCGGTACAGTTTACGCGGTGGCTGGTGAGCCTCTGGCGGGTCGCCAGCGAATCGATCGACACGCCCGAGTCGTTGGCGTTCGCCCGGCAACCGGGACGGCAGGGAAGCGATCAGGAGACCCTTGGCGGGGCCCAGGCTCTCGCCCCGGTCTCGACACGCCTGCCACCGGACATTGCCGCTACGTTAGGCCTGGGAACCTCACCGCGGGCCGTTCCTTTGACGGAACTCGACCAGGCGGCGGTATTTCAGCGGGTTTCCGGCAAACCGCTTCCAGACGAGCTCACAACCCTGATCGCAGCCGGGCGGGTTCCGTACCCTTACCCGCTCCGTGGCGGGGCGATCATGGTCGGCACGCACGCCGAGCGACTCCTCCTGCCGGCAGCGTCCTACCCGTTCTTTGGATTCTGGGAAACCGATCGAACCGTTTTCTATATCAGCAATGGAACCGATTGGCGGTACGTGGCGGGCGTTATGCGAGCTGTAGTCGCGTCGCTCCCAGGCGACCTCGGCGCCGGCGACGTAGGCTTTGAGTTCTATTCGACGGATCTGGGGCGAGGAGTCTACTGGAGCGGTGCCGCCTGGATTGAAGCTCCGCTCTCGATTCGAATCGGTCTCGACGCGGCAAGGACCAACGTGGCGGCCAACGAGGCCATGCTCACGGGCGGCTCGGCTCGATCGCTTGCCGTCTGTTTTGGCGACGACACGACCAATTTCGCGGCGGTCTTTGGAACTCCCGTAGCTGGCGTATTTACGAACCGGCTGGCCATCCTCGCCGCGGGTGGACTACTCGGCTATACCGGAGCGGGCCCAACGATCACGTGGCAGATTGGGGCCAATGGGGCGTTTTTTCCAAACAACACCGCGGCGGGGATCTATGCCGGGGCCGGCTCACCTGAAGGCGTCATTGTGGCGGCCAAGGGCAGCCTTTACATGCAGACCAACGCGAGCGATGGAACGGTCGCGATCTGGGACAAAGAAACCGGGTCCGGAAACACCGGATGGGAACTTATGTTCTCGGGCTCTTCGGTGCTCGATGCCGATCACGGGGGGACCGGCATTGCTGGCGGGTACTCGGTCGGTGACATTCTCGCGGCGTCGGCGGCCAGCGTGCTCGATGCGGTTCCGGTTGGCGCCGATGGCGAGGTTCTGACGGCCGACTCGGGCGCAGCACCCGGCGTATCGTGGCAGGCGGCGAGCGGTGGCAGTAGTTACAAATTCTCGCGGGCAAACACTAACGTAACGCTCACAACGTCGTTGCAGGATACCGGAGCGACGGTCACCCTCGACCGTGTCGGCGACTGGCTGGTTACAGGCGTGTTCGCGATAAATATGGCCACCAACGGGACCGAGGGCCAGGGACACTTAGACGTTGGTGGAGCCGACCAAACCGATTATGCAAAGTTGGGCGACTTCAATGGAGCGGGCGTCGCCGGCACCGTGGTCCAACAGTGGATCGTATCAAGCGGCGGCTCGGATGTCCTAAAGCTCCGGGTCAAGGAAAGCGTTAACGTCGGCGTCAATACCTGCTCAGCCGCAAACACGACCCTGATTGCCCATTTTATTAGTTAGTAGTCCTATACGATATAATCACGCAAAAGGAAACGACAGCCGATGCCCGTCTATTCGCTCTATCCGATCTATCGCCCGCAATTCGTCGCGAACGCAGCGGCCAAGCTCGTCTTAGCGACCGGCGCGGCCGGGAACGTCGTTCCTGCCGGCTACAACTACAAGATCGACGTATTCCATGTCATCAACGTGACAGCGGCGCCGGTGACTCTCAAGATCTGGCGGGTTCCTTCCGGGGGGGCGTCCGGTAACGGTAATATCGTAGTTCCGGTTACCGTATTGGTTCCGGTGGCGTCTCAGACCTTCCCGCAGTTCGATGTAACGAGCCTATGGGGCGCGGTGTTGACTGAGGGCGAATGGATCGAGGCGTTGGCGGGCTCGGCGAGCGCGTTGGTCGCAGAAGCAGACGGCGTGATCGTCCAGATTTAGCAATGATTGATAAGTTCACGGTCCAAGAAAAGTTTCCAGATGTTGACGAAATGGCCAGGCTCTGGGGATGGATACAGGAATGTCCAGAAGCGAACATAGACGACGCCGGCCCCAAGAGCATCGACGACTTTTACGTCGTCATGAAGGCAAAGGCGCAACGCGGTGTAGTTCTGTTCGTCGTTTCGACCGACCTGTTTGGCCCGATCGGGTGTTTCGGTCTCGAGGCATTCGGTAACGGCCTGGTCAAGTTCGCCGGGCTCTGTTTTGCCCCTTACGTGCGGGGCACCGGTCTCGCTCAGCGATCGGTTACCGGTGTTCTCGAAAGACTATCGCCGAGGAAGGTAGTAGTCGAGTTTTTCGAGACGAATAAGCGGGCGGTCAGCTTCTTCGAAGATCTTGGCTTCACGTTTGAGGGCCGGTTTACTGATGAGACGATCATCAAGGGCGAGCCGGTAGCGGTAGTGCGGTGGGTCAAGTTTCCGAAGAGGGAGGAGTAAACGTATGCCGTTCGGTGGCCTTCTTACGCTCGGTTTAATCGGCGGCGGCTCGTCGCTTTTTAGTGGCATATTGGGCTCTAAGGCGTCAGGGAAAGCTTCTCAGCAGCAAGGGGCCGCGGCTGACAAAGCGATCGACTTTCAAAAGGAAATCTACGGCGACCAGCGGCGAGACCAGCAACCCTATCAGGACCTCGGTACGGCGGCGATCGCTCAACTGATGAAGCGTATCGGGATGGGAACGCCAGACTTTCAGACGCCAGACGATTTCAAGGGGCCAGACGATTTCACGGCGCCCTCTCTCGAGGAGGCCCGTAACTCGCCTGGTTATCAGTTCGCAAAGCAAGAGGGAGAATCAAGCATAGTCAAGGGCCAGGCGGCGGCCGGCGGGGCGTTTACGGGCGGAACGTTGCGGGCTCTCGATTCGTTCGGGACCGGGCTTGCTGATTCGACCTATTCGAACGTCTTCAACCGGTCGCTATCGACGTACAAGCAAAACCTCGACAAAAACCTGGGGGTGTTTAATACCAACCTGAATAAGAACCTGGGCGGGTATCAGGCGAACCTGGCCGGCGACGCTCAGGAGTTTTCGCAACTACTCGCCCCGGCTCAACTGGGCGAGAACGCGACGGCGCAGATAGGAAACGTCGGTTCCCATGCGGCGACCAGTATTGCAGACTTAATGACGGGCAAGGGCAACGCCCAGGCGGCCGGCACGGTCGGAAGCGCGAACGCATGGGGCGGGGCATTGAGCGGTCTCTCTCAGACGGCCAATGATACATTCCTACTCTCTGAGTTCATGAAGAGGAATAAGCAGCAAGCGCCCAAACTCGCGGCAGGGTAGTAGAATAGCCCCATGCCCGGTATTGATGCAAGTATCCCGCTCCACGTCCAGCAACCTCAGGTACAAAGCCCAATGCAATCGATTGGGCGGCTCATGCAGCTACAGGGGCAGATAGACGCACGGGCTCTCCATGCGGCTCAGATTCAAAACGAGCATATTCAGCAACAGGCTCAGCAGATCAAGCTCGATGAGGCAAAGCGGGAAGTCGGCGAGCAACAAACGTTCCAGGAAGCCTTGAAAGGCGGGCTCGGGTACGAGGGTACGTTGACGGAGCTCGAGAAAGCGGGCAAGGTTTCGCCGGCGTTTACCGTCAAGGCTCGCGAGAACTTCGCGAAGACGGTCAAAGAACGGGCCCTTGCCGGTTCCGCCGAGCTCGAGGGCCACAACAAGCGACTACAGACGCTGGGCGGGGGTCTCGCGGCGATCGAGCTCTTAGATCCGGCCGAGCGGCCCGGCGCCTTTAGTCAGTGGCGTACCCAGATGATCGCCGATCCAGATCTAGCGGAAGACGCGAAAAAGCTTCCTGAGCAATACAGCGACTCGCTCGCGAGCCGGGCGAAATGGATGGGAGGACTAACCAAGGACATCAACGACGCGGCTATCAAGCTTCAAGGTGAGGAACGGGCGGCAGCGAAGGAAAAACGCGACGTTCAGTTATTCGCCGAGACTCTCAAAGAAAAGAAGGCCCAGGCGACGCACGCCGAGCAAGTCGCGGCCGGCACGGTTCCAGAAACGCCCGCTCAGAAGCAGGCTCATGAAGACGCTCAGAAAACGCAAGACATCAAAGATTTCGAGTACTCGGTAAAGCAGGGGTACAAGGGCAACTTTGAGCAGTGGAAGACGACGGAAGCGAACCGGCGCCGTCCCATTACGCAAATTATCCAACCCCAGTACAAAGACGGTAAGCTTGTCGTATCGCCAACAGCGCAGATGGCGGCCGAGGGACGGCTTGACCCAGTCACCTTGCGGGCGGTCATTCGAAAGAATCCGACAATTGTCGCCGAGATCAAGCAGGCGGCCCCGGAATGGGATGAGGCCGATATCGAGAAGCGGTACGCGGTCGGGAAAGAGTTTAGTAGCACGTCGAACACGAAGGCGGGCGGCCAAGTCGTCGCTCTCAATACCCTGATCCATCACGCCGAGCTCTACCAGCAGGCGGCCGATGCTTTGAAAAACGGATCGTTCAAACCGGGTAACGCGGCGTACAATGCGGTCGCGAACCTCTTCGGCTCGGCGCCGCCTCAGAACGCGGCCCTGGTCGCGCGGTTCCTTGCTGGAGAGACGGGTAAGGTAGCCACGGGCGGTGTGCCTGCCGAGGGCGAAATCAAAGGCGTTCTGGCGAATCTGACGACAGACGCAAGCCCCGAGCAAATCGCTGGCGCCGGAAAGACGCTGCTACAGATTGCGGCAGGCCGAGCCATTCCGCTCAAGGAAAAGCTCGTTGACGCCAAGCTTGAAAAGCAATACAAAATCTTGGGAGATGACGCCAAAGAGATCCTGGGGCGGCGGGGCTTTGATCCGGAGACCCTGAAACCTCGAGCGGCTACCGGCGCGGGCAGCGGTGGGGCCCCCGCGGGTAAGATCTACGCTCGAGATCCTCAGGGCCAGCGACACGAGGCGAAGGCCGGGACGCCACTACCGGTCGGCTGGAAGGCGGAATAAATGCCCGATGGATGGGAGCCGGTAGCTGACACGTCCGCTTGGACGCCGGTAGACGACAAGCCAGGGCCTGGCCCGATCAAGCGTTTCCTCGAGCCGTTGAATCCGATGCCGTTGGTACACCGGCTTTTTGAGCCGAGCGGCAATCACGCCCTTGACCTGTCTGGATACACTCTCGGCAAGAACGTCTTAAAGCTGGTCGAAGATATGGGCATGGCCCAGGTGGAAGAGGGTAAGGCGGCCGTCAAAGCTTTTCAGGATGGCGACCACACGACGGCGATCGCCCGGGGGCTCGCGGCATTAACGCCGGTGTTGGGGCCCATGTCTCAGCAGGCGGCCGACAAGTTCATAGCTGGCGATACTGCCGGCGGATTGGGCACGTTGACGGCGATGGCTCTCCCGGAAATCATCAAGGAAGCCCCCGGCGTCGCGAAAGCGGCCGGCAAGAGAGCGGCGGCGGTAGTCGAGAAGGTTAAGTCCGCGGAAGTTCCGCCGATCGTCGGGAAGATGATCGACAAGTCGACTAACCGAATCCCTGGCGTCAAGGCGGTAAAGACCCTCTACCGGGCCGCGCAGGACTTCCAGGAAGCGCGGGCCGAGCAGGCAGCCGAGGTGGCCAAGACGGCAGCGGCGGCCCCGGTAGAGGCCCCGCGGCCAGCCCCTGTACGTCCTCCGCTCGCCGAGCCCAACCCGCTTCCCCCCGAGCAGCCCCCCGCCATGCCGCGGACCGGCCCGGTGCAACCTCCCCTCAAACCAGGGGGAAAAGTGAGCAGTGAGGCCCCGCAAGCCGTTGAATCGGTGGCCCCGGAAATTCCTCTCCGCGATCGCGTAACGTCAGAAGCGACGGTCCCCCCAGGTCCAGCGAGCCCGGCCGCAGAAGTTCCGCCGATCGCGAGCCCCGTCGAGCCTGTCGAGGCGGTACCTTCAGGCGGGCCCGTTAACTCTGGCGGGGCCGGATCCGTCGAAACTGGCGGGAGTACTCCCACGCCAAAGCCAGCGTTGAGTCCGGGAGCCCAGGCGGCGGCGGAAGCCCTTGGAGATCTCGGCACGTCGGATCTGAAGCCGGCCGAGGACTTTCCCGCTCCCGAGCATTACCAGAGCAAAGCCCAGATCGACAAGGCCCGACGTGTCGCCGAGCAATTGAAGCAGCACGGCATCACCTCGGAAGATATGGCGTTGCTCGAGCACGATGATCCGGCATGGAACACGCTATTCGAAGGGCTCGGCGAAAACGGGCCCGGTAAGTTCTCGGGAGATCCGAAACAGACCGTCGCACAGACGTTGCTACACCTCCGGGAACTGGAGAAGATGGACACCCCCAAGGCGGCTCCCAATCCTATTGCCAAGTCCTCTACCGCCGTACTGGGCGAGCCTCGACCGATGAACCCAAAAGCGCAAGCGATTTCCGAAGAGTTGGCGGCGGCTCTCGATGAAGTCGACCCCGGTGTTGCTGCAGTCATGAAGAAGCGGCCCCGTAAAAAGTAAGTACTGTGTGGGTGATATAATCACCCGCATGCGTACACTTCTGCTATTGCTCGGTCTCGGGCTCTCCCTCTTCGCCCAGGCCCCGCCCAATCGTTATTTCGTCTCGGCCTCGACGACAAAGGTTACTATCCAGGAGCCTGCAAGCGGCGGGAACCAGGTGCAGGGGGAGCAAGCCTCGATCTATTGCGTGGCGGCTCAGACGGCGACCGAGGAATGGAACGGCGCTGCAGCCACGGCGACCACGGCGACGGTCAAGAAAGCGATTGGAACCTTCCAGCCCGCTTTGGCAACGGCATGGACCGCAAGTAACGTGGGTGGAGGCACTAGCGGGCCAGTTTACAACATCCCAGCCGGCGCGACGATCTTTCTCGATATCTCCCCTGTCCATCTTGGAACCACCGGAACGGGAACAAACTACAGTATCGGGACAAGCGGAACCTGCACCATTACCATCTACTGGACCGAAGGATCGGGGAGGCGTTAAGTGTTAAAGCTGCTCGTGGTCGTTTTGCTATTCGCCGGTCCCCTTTTTCCCCAGGGGCTGTTGATGCCGGGGCCATTTATCGGAGGGGTAGGCGGGGGCGGGGGCGGCAGCGGTACAGTTACCAGCGTTTCGTTTACGGGAGGCTTGATCTCGGTAGCTAATCCCACCACAACGCCAGCGTTTACGGTTGCTGGAACAAGCGGCGGTGTGCCCTGTTTTACTAGTGCGTCTACATGGGCGTCCAGTTCCGCCCTAGCCGCCACGTCGCTAATGTTAGGAGGTGGCGCAGGTGTATGTCCATCGACCACGAGCACCGATCTTCAGTTCGCGAGCCATACTCTCACTCTAGGCTCAGCCGGAATCGTCGATGTTAGCCCTGGTAAGTTCGTTCTGCCATCCTCGGCGGCGGGGACCGGGATTACCCTGACGACGACGAGCGGAAGTACGGTCATCTCGACAAATTCGGCGGCGTTGTCTGGGGCGATGCTTCTCGCGGGGAATAACACCACTTGGGTTCCAGGCGCGGGAGGGAACGTCTGTACCAATAGCGCCACGACGCCATGTATTGTTCTGCCGGGGGCGGCGGTTCCAAATACGCCGATCGCTGGCGGGATCGGAATCAATAACGTGAGCCCGAACGGTTGGTTTTATTGGTACGGCGGAGCTGCATTTAAGTACGCGGTGGCGAGTGCGACTTCGACACAGGATTTGTCGGCGCTTGCGACCGGAGTTCTCCATAACACCACCACAACGGGCGTTTTATCTAGTTCTGCTATTGTTAGCGCTGATCTGAGCATTACTGGAACCACCTGTACAAATCAATTTGTATCAGCTATTAGTTCATCAGCGGCGGGAACTTGTACGACGGTTACATTGGCGGGTGCCCAATTCGCCAATCAAGGCACAACGACCACGGTTCTTCATGGTAATGCCGCCGGTAACCCATCGTTTGGGGCCATTGTCGCCGCTGATATTACGACAGCGACAATTACAGCCGCAAAGATGGCCGCTACCACGTTCGACTCTCAGACTGATGCTGCCACGATCACATGGGCGATTGCTTCCGTGTTAAACGCACAGGCGACCGTTACTCTCGGTGGGAACCGAACGCTGAACATCACCAACCCAGTTGTCGGCGGAAACTACGTTTTCAAAATTACCCAAGACGGTACAGGATCGCGCACGTTGACCAAGGGGTCTGGATGCACCTGGAAGGAGCTAGGCAGCAGCGCGGCGACATTTGGACTCAGCACGGCAGCGAGCGCCATTGATGTTCTCACGTTTACATATGATGGAACGAATTGCCTAGCCAGCGTGGGTAAGGCTTACGGAGGTTAGAATGAGGCTACTTTTAGTCGGACTTCTTGTTACATCGTCGGCATTCGGACAAGCGTTGTTTAGGGCTCAAAACAAAACAGTAGCAAGTGCTGCTCCAGCTATCGTTCAGTCCGACGTCCGAGACAATGTATCGTGCAATGGGGCAAATACCAGCTCAGCAATTTGTTCCAACGCAATCAGCACTACCACTGGAAATCTAATTCACGTTTTCGGAGGAACCTCGTTAGGAAGTGGAACAATAGCTGTTTCTGATACCGCAGGGAACACCTATACCTGTGAAACTACCGCAACGCAAGCGACCTCAGAAGGTACCAGTTGTTACGCAAAAAACATCACAGGAAACGCAGCGAATGTTGTCAAGTTTGATTTTACAGATGTCAATACCTGTGGTCTAGCTTTGTGCGGGCTCGTAGTATATGAGATTGCGAATGCCAGCACATCAACTCCATTAGATGTTCATCAATCAAAGACAAATGCAGTTGGAGTAGGGACGCCTTGCCTGTCAGACTCGTTCTCTACGGGTACCGCCAATGAAGTAATTACTATGAGTTGTTATACCGGCTATGATGGGTCCACGTTCTCGGCGGGAGCGATCACAGGTACAACTGGGACATTGAATGCAGGCGGCAACGATGCAATTGCGGGCGAGTATAGAGCAGTAACTAGTACGCAAAGTGGCACGGCGGCAATTGGACGCAGTAGTGGCGTTCCAGGTTCTATCAGTTTTGTGATGTCTTATAAATAGTCTAATGAAAACTTTAGTATTATTCTTCCTCTCCTATCCTCTTTTCGCGAATTACTCGGGCGGGATTTTCGTCGCGCTCGCTACTGGGAAAACAACCTACACGTTGACCAACAGCGGTCCTCAGGGCGGCGTCGAACAGCGGACGGCTGGTCTTGCGGCCTTCGGCGGGAGCTTCCAGCGAATCGGTGTCACGATCTCGATGGACCACATCTCGCTGCAAAATACGACCTCCTACACATCTTGCGCCGACCCATGCGGAGTTGGAGGGACGGCGGCGATGATGACGATCAATCGCCAGAAGGGTATCGTCTATGCGCGTTACGAGAAGCTCGACTCTTCTGGGAATCAACTTTTCCCGCGTCAGTATCTCGATGCCGGGTCTGCTTATGACAACAATACCTGCGCACCGCTCGATACATTTCCTCACATCTCCTATTCCACCGTCACCACGTCGCCGATGCCAATGCCGCTTGTCATGGTTTGGCACGATTGCTATGTAGGCCAGCTTCAGTTTCCACTCGTCAGCGGGCATGCGTTCGCAAGCCAGCGCTTATACGTTAGGATTAGCAATCCTGGGTATAGCAATCCTAATCGACCGGATGGGAAATTCAGTTTCCAGATCAATGGAGGCGCATGGGTTCCATTGACGAACGCTGTCTGTACTGGAGTAGACGCCTCGGCTGACTACGGAGGTATTGGTAGCTTCGATCAGACGCGGGAATTTACCTGCTCAATATCCGATGGGTCAATCCTAGTTGGAGACACCACGATAACCATTGGAATTCGATTTAACGGTACAGATGGTATCACTTCGGGCGGGCGAATCCTGGCGATCAACATCATCGAAGCGAATGTGGCTTGCTCTTCGATCACTACTACTACCGGATCGCCCGCCTCTTCGGTTATTACGTGCGCAGGTCATGGATTCACGAACGGTAACGATTTTGTTGTTCTGCACGCCCCGGATATCTGGATGATGTACCATGGCCTGCGGCACTCGACGGCGGCGACATCCAGTACACTAACGTTTCGCCCATGTAATACCGGGAATCCATGGGATACTGCATGCGTTCCGGCGAATGAGACAGTTGCGCCACCAGTCAGCACTGACCCAAGTGGCAATGCGATTACAGCAACGCGAGTGATGTATGTCGCCCGAGCTGCTATCGCGGCCTCTTCTTTCGTGCAGATAGACCCTACAACATGGACGGCCCCAGGCGGGGGTGACGCAACACGTGGAGGCAAGATATTCCGTACGGGTAACGCATCCGGCACAACGGGCCAGTTCGATCAATTGATGAGCCCCAATACGCCATTCCTGAACGACAAATTTCACGTAGCCACGTGCGGCGGTCCCAATGGTTGTCACACCTCCGGCAATTCCACCGGCGTTCCATCGGGATCGGATTTGAAACGCTTCAACTACGACAATGGATCTATTGGGGTCCGCACGGAGTTTCACGGCTTCTCGGAGCAGGACGGGCTCGATATCGAGGCTTATATTCGTGGGCTGAGCGTCACGGTCCCGGTCAACGGGCGTCCTTGGAATCCGCCTATGCAACCATGCCCTGGCCTCTCCTCTGGTTCGACTGAGGATTTCTGGGCTGGTGGGGCTAGGGACTGTGTTCTAGAGTACGGGTACGCTGATTGGATCAAATACGCCGCGCCGGGGGGTGATAAATCTAAGTGGGTTTGGACGGAGAAGTTTGAGACTCGCGATGTGCCTACTATTTACCCGTTTCAAGATTGGAACAAAATGCTTCCGACACTTCACCCAGCGGATGCTTATCCTAACGGCGATTTTCTTTCCTCAACCCCCTTCACAACGCACCGCGACATCATGGACAATATGACGGAGAATAACTTCTCGTCGTTTCAGTCCTACAACTATGGGCAGACCTGTGGCCCATATGTAACCTGGATGAACTCTCAGTACGTGTTCAATGGAACGACAGCCGGGGCCAACGGAACCGATACAGCAGCGGGTAATTGGTTTCCCGGCAATCTTGCCCAGATTCGTTACAGCGCTATGCAGTACTACTTCATCCGGCAGTACGATATCTCCGTGGATAAGCAGACCTTTCAGTTTGAAGGTCAACGTAATAATGCTGTTAATGGAGCATCCAATAATGTCAATTGGCCACACGCTACGGGATTTTCTGGTTTTGGGCTGTTCACCTGTATGGCCCCTCATAAAATCACCACAGCGGAACCTGCGAACCTGCGTAAGACGTGGCCCAATGATGGCTTGATAAAATCTTTCGATGCAACATCTAACTGGGCTTACGTAGGTAATACGGTCCTGTACTGCGGTGATGGATGGGATTCGGCTAATAGTCCATGTGACAACGCATATTTGAACACCTACACCGTGCGTATGGGTCAATATCGTCCTGGAGGGTACTTGACAACCTTCTTAGGATCGATGGTAGTGCCTCAGCAGGGGTCAGCAAGCAAATATTTCTTTCAATATCAGTTCAACGGGGCATTTACTACAAGCGACGGCACCCACTTAGTTTGGAGTTCCGGCGATCATTTTGATCCTTCCATGACTGGTCAGGTAGGGCTTTGGAACGGAGTAGCCGGAACAGCTACATATGTCGATTCTACGCACCTGACGACATCCGCGAGCACAACTACAGGGACTTATGCCATTAATAGCGGTGGGGCAGGTACGGATTATACCTCGGTCTGGAGTAAAACTCTGACTTATGATTTTCGCTATACCTACCCATGGTTCAGTTCGGCGGCATGGCTGCAAAATACGATTGACTACTTAGGCAACATCAACGCGATTACCAGCGCCCACACCGTGGATTATTGGAACCGGGTGTTTACCAACTCTGGGGATGTGAGCCCGAACGCCTCCGCTGCCTGGGGATTATCAAGCGGTGGCACAGCCCCAACGACGGCGATGCTTCTTACATTGTTCAAGGTTTGGTGTAATGGCGACTCGACCTGCAACACAGCCCTGACCACATACCTGGATTGGGCAAAGAGCATCACCCAGGCTGGATGGGCAGCGCATAATTTTGACAACGATATTGCAGCGGCGTCGAATGGGGCGGGAACTACCAATGGCGCGGCGACAACTACGGGAGACTTGACGGCGGGCAGCAATCGAACTATCACATTTGACACGATGGGCGGGCATACCGGCTGTCCTGCTGCGGCAAGTGCGACAACTGGCGTTCAGTTCACATTCTGGGGAGGAACTGGTAGTCCAGAATCCACTCGGCCTGTCGGGGGGACCTGCGCCTCTGCGGGCTCAGCCGGTACTCTCGTTTTCAATCTACGCTACAACCATACTGGGGCATGGAAGATCAGTTACGGCCTCGATATCGGTATCCCGCCTAATTATGACTTCAATGGTCTTGGGACTGAGCCGAACTGGTGGGCTGGCTCGAACATGCTTTAAGTTTCCCACTAGTCCCTAAGGCCACATTGGCCGCAAACGAATCTGAGTGATGGATCAAGCCGCGGGGCTTGCCATTGACACCGTGGGCAGGTGGTCGCAATTCTTCGTATCACCAACCAAAATCTATAGATGTCGACTATGGTAACGGCTCCCAGCAGTATCCAAAAGAAGTTCGGTTGTGGAATGTGGGAGAGTTGCGCATTGTTGTACATGCTGATATCATACACAACATGAAAAAAATAGCAATACTGCTGGGTGCGGGAATGGTACTAGCAGGGTGCAAAAGGGACCCGTACTTGGAGTGGCATCGGTTGCAGGCCGAGATCCAGGAAATCAACAATCGCGAGTCGATCAACTGCAAAAAGCAGGGCAAGGAATGGGGCATGGACCGTAACGGGTTCGGGCCGATATGCGTAACGGTCCAGACTCCTCCCGCTTCCACTCCAGCCCCGGAGGCGAAGAAGTGAGCGCTTTGGCTACCACTAAGGGGCGGCACAGACACAACTGGCCACGGCAGTCAATAGATTTCGCTGATTCACAAACTATAACCGTTGCCCCGTTTCGATCGAGTAAATTTCTAGCACTCGAAGTTGCGGTTCAAAAGGCTGAGCAGTATCGCGACCGCGAGTCCCATCAGGGCATGGTTCACGTCCTGATGGAGGAAGGTAAGCCTTATGACAAATGGATTCCGTATAACCGAGAATCATGATATCGTAGGACCGTTCCTTCAAGAAGGGGCTGGTAGCGACTAGCGGCGGTATCCAGTCCACCGCACGCGGCGATCATGTCACCATGAGAACCCGACACGAAGCCCCGGCCCTTTCCCGAACCTTCCTGATATAATCACTCTGATTCAGTTAACATGTACTTGTGAACGCCCGAGCGAAACGCTTGATCGCCACCACTATATCTACGGAGATGTCAGTCTCCGCTAAACGATCGTTTACTTTCCTGATGACGCCCCCGCCTAGCTGGACGTTCGGCATCGCCACGCTTGGGGCGTTTTTCCTTTCCCTTCCTCAGTCCTACCGGCTGCTGTTGACGGTCATGCTGTTCAGCTTGGCAAGTAGCGGTCTCGTTGCATTGAAAAAGCACCGCATTAGCGCCTGGGATGCGTTCTGGAGCGTCGTGAGGGTCTTCGCTGAGGTGGGCCTGCTGTACATCACGCACTTAGTCTTTGACGGTTTCTCGAATCATTTCGGCGTGCCGATGGCGTCGACGGTGACGGCGATCGTGGCTCTAATCTTTACGGGAATCGAGTTTCTGTCATTCACGGAAGATTGCAAGAACCTCGGTGTACCTGTTCCGAAGTTAGTCACCTCCCGAATGAAACAGTTCATGGACAAGCTCGAGGCGGCCGGCGAAATGGAGCTCCAGACCCAAACGACAAAACTGTCACCAGCCGGAAACGTGTTAAGCGTTGAGCAGAGCGTTACCGTGTTGCGGCCGACCGGGCCGGCCCCAGAGGCCCCGATAGTGATCGCTCCCGACATAGTCGGCAAAAAGGAAGTGTAGCCATGTCGCCAGTTGTCAACTTTATCTTTATCGCTCTTGTGATAGCCGTCATTTTGGGAGCTTTGAACAAGTTCCCGGAATTGCTCGACGCCACCACGGTTTCAGTGATTCGCTTTGTGCTGCTGGTGGTTCTCGGTATCCTGTTTATCGACGTGTTGCTCTGGATGTTCACCGGACAGCACATCACCCACTACACGGGCGGCGTCTACCGGTAAAAGGCGCACCTTGGCAGTTGGCGTGCTACGATTGTGTCATGTTCGACCAAATCCGCGACGTTGCCGGCTCGCTAGGGATCAGGGACGGGCAACTTGTCAAACTTGCACGCGATATTGCCCACGATGGCGCATTGCTCGATCTTGAGTACATGCGGGAAGCCGATGCGTTAGAACTGTTGGCTTTTCTTCGAAAAGCCCGGCTTTATGAAGCGCGTGAATTGATCCCAGCCTGATAGAATGGCCGTCATGTGGATATGGCGGCAGCGGTTGGGCGTTCTCTACCATAACGACGTCAAGCAGGGCGAGGGCTACAGCGGGGCCGGGGTCGACAAGAACCAGCCGGCGAGCCAAGAACTTAAGAACAAGGGCCCCATTCCGGCCGGCGTCTACGGGATCGGACCGCCACACAGGACGGACACGCACGGGGATCATGTCCTATCGCTTACTCCGTGGAAGCAAAATTACATGTTCGGCCGTGATGCGTTCCTGATCCATGGCGACTCGATCGCCGACCCTGGAACCGCGAGTGAGGGATGCGTCATTCTGTCTCGGGCTCTGCGAGAGCAAATCTCGAACAGTGGCGACACGGTACTTGTTGTACTCGCGTAATTTGCGCAGTGTGGTATAGTTCACCCTGTGACGTTCGGCTCGCTCTTTAGTGGGATCGGTGGAATGGACTTAGGCCTTGAGCGGGCAGGGCTCGAGGTACGCTGGCAAGTCGAAATAGACCCCTACTGCAATACCATCCTAGAAAAGCATTGGCCCGAGGTGAAACGCTATGGAGACATCGAAGAAGCCCGCGGCTCCGAGCTCGAGCCCGTTGACGTCCTTGCCGGGGGGTTCCCTTGTGTTGACGTTAGCCGGGTTGGACTACGAGCCGGCATCGGCGCCGAGCGATCCGGCCTTTGGTCGCAGTTCTTTCGATTGGTCGGTGAGTTACGACCCGGTTTCGTGCTCGTGGAAAACGTCCCAGGTTTGCTTGACGGGGGACTCAGCAGAGTTCTCGGAGACCTGGCCACGGGCGGGTATGATGCTGAGTGGCGTTGCCTTTCGGCTGCACAATTTGGACTTCCCCACGTTCGGGAGCGGGTGTTCATTGTTGCCTACGCCAGGGGCTCAGCCGCACGGGGTCGCTGGGTCGAAC
>Ga0137437_1000024_pt1 | contig 43443 bp, 37 predicted proteins | sample EasRivERMGT138_2_FD_102332 | JGI IMG/M metagenome (GOLD analysis project Ga0137437, IMG submission 102332) | Soil microbial communities from meander-bound floodplain in the East River, Colorado, USA - East River MetaG ERMGT138_2 | ecosystem: Environmental > Terrestrial > Soil > Floodplain ...
CCCCCGAGACATCGATGTTCGCCGGAGTGGACACAACGCTGCGCATGCCGGGATATGCCGCGCTGATCGATTCCGCGCGCGCCGCGCTCACGCCGTGGCGCCCCGCGGCGACGCTTCCGTTCCTCATCCGCGCGCTCCGATCGCTGGGGAGCGCGGACGCCGAGCAACGGTCGCTGCTGGAGCGCGCGATCGCGATTGCCGCCGGCGTGTCGATCGACGGCACGTCGGACGACGGCATCGTCACGCCGGGGGAGCGGCTCCAAATCGAAGTCAACGTGTGGAATGCGGGCGACAGCGCCGTGCGCGTCGACAGCGTCGCGATCGCCGCGCCGTCCGGCTGGTCACTCGAGCGGCCCGAGCCTGGCGCGCCCACCGTCGCTCCGGGAGCGTTGCAGACGCGGCGCTTCGTTCTCACCGTCGCGCGCGACGCCGAGCGCACGCAACCGTACTTTCTGCGCCGCCCGCTGGTGAACCGAGGCGGTCTCTACGACTGGTCGACGACGCCCGCCGAAGTGCGCGGCTTGCCGTTCGAGCCGCCGCCCGTCATGGCGCGCGTGCGGCTGGCGATCGCGGGTGAGCCGGTCACGCTCACGCGCGAAGTGGTGTATCGGTATCGCGATCAGGCGATCGGGGAAGTGCGGCGGCCCATCTTCGTCACCCAAGCCTTCGACGTTACGGTCCAGCCCGAAGAGCGCCTGTTCGGACTCAAGGACTTTCTGCGAGGTGGGACTCACATTGGATTGGGATTCACCGGGACGGTGACAAACCGCACGCGGGGCGCAGCGGTTGGTCGTATCTCGATAACGCAGCCGCGCGGATGGTCGTCCGGAGTGCCAGCTGAGAGCTTGGCCTTCATTCGAGAAGATGAGACCAAGAGCTCAGTCATTCCGCTCGTGAGACCACCAGACGATGTGAAAGACGGCCTTTACGAGATGGTGGTGGCCGCCGTGGGGCGAGACGGGCGGCGTGTGGAGGGTGCACTCGAGATCATCGACTACCCACATGTCCGACCTCGCGCCGTTACGAAATCATCTGTTGCACGGATCCGGATTGCTGATCTGCTGCTGCCAGGCCTGTCACGAGTGGGTTACGTGCGCGGTGCCTCCGACCGAGTCCCCGAAGCACTCTTGGCAATCGGAGTGCCGCTCGAGCTGATTGGCCCCGACTCGCTCGCCCGCGGCGATCTGTCGCGCTACGATGCCATCGTGATCGGCAGTCGCGCGTACGAGACCGAGCCCGCGCTCGTCGCGAACAACGGCCGGCTGCTCGAATACGGGCGCAACGGCGGCCTGATCATCGTGCAGTACCAGCAGTATCCGTTTGTCGACGGCGGATTCGCGCCGTACCCGCTCACGCTCGCGCGGCCGCACGATCGCGTGACCGACGAGAACGCGCCGGTGACGCTCATCGACTCGACGCATCCCGTCTTCCACTATCCCAACGACATCGGCGCGGACGATTGGCGCGGCTGGGTTCAGGAGCGCGGCCTGTATTTCCCGCGCACTTGGGACACGACCTACGTGCCGGTGCTCGAGACGCACGATCCGGGGCCGCCTGTTGCCGAGCTGAACGGGGGCCTGTTGATCGCGCCGTTGGGCCGAGGCACCTACGTGTATTCGGGACTGAGCTTCTTCCGGCAGCTGCCTGCGGGCGTGCCGGGCGCATATCGGCTGTTCGTCAATCTTCTCGGACTCAAGCGCCGCAATGTTCCTTGATACCGTACGACGTGCGTCGTACGTCGTGCGTGAGGTGCGCGCGAGTCTCCGACGCACGACGCACGACGCGCGACAACACCGGATCTTGCTAGGCGCATTAATCGCGTCGTTGGTTGGATGTTCGCGGGATCACCGTACCCCGTTGGTCATCTACAGTCCTCACGGGAGAGATCTGCTCACGCTCTTCGAGCATCGCTTCGAAGCGGAGCATCCCGACATCGACGTGCGCTGGCTCGACATGGGATCGCAGGACGTGTACGACCGCGTGCGCTCCGAGCGCGCCAATCCCCAGGCTGACATCTGGTTTGGCGGTCCTTCGCTTATTCTCGCGCAAGCGGCCGGTGATTCGCTGCTCGACTGCGCGCGACCATCCTGGGCCGACGCGATCCCGCCGCGGGGGCGTGGCGCGGGCGATTGCTATTTCGCGGCGTACGAGACGCCGGCCGTTTTTCTGTACGCCGAGAAAGTGGTGTCCGCGGCCGACGCCCCGCAGGACTGGGACGACCTGCTCGATCCCAGGTGGAGAGGCAAGCTGATCATCCGCGACCCGCTCGCGAGCGGCACGATGCGCGCGGTGTTCGGCCTGATCATGCTGCGTTCGCAGAAGTTCGCGGGCGATACCGCCTCGGGATTCGCCTGGCTGCGCCGGCTGGACGCGCAGGCCAAGGAATACGTGCAGAACCCGGCGCTCGTGAGCGAGAAAATCGCGCGCCAGGAAGCCCTCGTCACCGTGTGGGACTTGCCCGATGTATTAATCAGCCGCCGCCGCGGCATGCCGATCGGCTACGTCTTCCCCAGCAGCGGGACCGTCGCGATCGAGGACGGCATCGCCGTCGTGCGCGGCGCGAAGCATCGCGACGCGGCCCGCGCGTTCGTGGAGTTCGTCGGCAGCCCCGAGATGCAGCTCGCGGCGGCCCGCGAGGTCTACCGCCTCCCGGCGCGGCTCGATCTGGCGGCCGACTCGCTGCCCGATTGGGTGCGTGATGTGCGTCGCCGCATGGTCGTCGCCGATATGGACTGGAACCTCGTGGCCGAGCGTGGGCCCGAGTGGATGCGCTGGTGGGACCAGCATGTCCGTGGGACGGGAGGAAGCCGTTGACCGCGTTCCTCCAAATCCAGGCGATCAAAAAGCAGTGGGCTCACACCGTGACCGTCGGTCCGATCACGCTCGACATCGCGCGCGGAGAAATTCTCGCGTTGCTCGGCCCGTCAGGCAGCGGCAAGACGACGATGCTGCGGCTGCTCGCCGGATTCGAAACGGCGGACAGCGGCCGCATTCTTGTGGCGAACGACGACGTGACGACACTCCCGCCTGCGCGGCGCCGGTTCGGCATGGTGTTTCAGCACTACGCGCTGTTCCCGCATCTCGACGTGGGCGAGAACGTCGGCTTTGGACTGCGGGGAAGGGGGAAGGGGGACGAGGGACGGGTACAGCAGAAGATCTCCGAGGCGCTGGCATTGGTGGATCTGGCCGGCTACGAGCGGCGCACGGTGCACGAGCTGTCCGGCGGGCAGCAGCAGCGTGTCGCCCTCGCGCGCGCTCTCGCTCCCGAGCCGCGCGTGCTGCTGCTCGACGAGCCGCTGTCCAATCTCGATCCGTCGCTGCGCGAGCGCACGCGCCGGGAGCTGCGCCAGGTGATCAAGCGCGTGGGCATCACGACCGTGTTCGTGACGCACGAGCAGGAGGAAGCGTTCGATCTCGGTGATCGCATCGCGGTGATCAACGCGGGACGGCTCGAGCAGACGGGCGCGCCCGAGGAGCTGTACGAGAAGCCGGCGAATCTGTTCGTCGCGACGTTCGTCGGCCGCGCCAGCGTGTTTCGCGGTGCCGCCGCGCGTGCCCTGTGCGGGAGTAGCGGGGCGCAGGACGCCGTCGTCGTCGTGCGGCCGGAGCGGCTCCGCTTTGCGCCCACGGGCCTTCCCGGCATCGTGCGCGAGCGTCGCTATATCGGCGCCGCCGCGTTTTTCACCGTCGAAAGCGAAACAGCGGGCGTGGACCGGTTCGAGGTCCTGGCGGAGCCCGCCGCGGCTCGCGTGGGCGAGCGCGTGCACGTGCAGGCCACCCGCGCCATTTCGTTATGAGGCGCATGCGCGGGAGTGAGCTCGCCGCGGCCGGTCTCGTGCTGCTGCTCGCCTGGCTCGTCGTCTATCCGATTCTCATCGTGGCGCTCGATGCGGCGGATACGACCGCCCTGCGCGCGTTCTTCACGCGTCCGGGCGAGTGGGCGGCGCTGTGGGCCAGTCTCTGGATCTCCCTCGCGAGCGTCGTCCTGGCGGGGGCGATTGGCATCCCGCTCGCATTCCTGTTCGAGTGGTTCGACTTCCCGGGCCGCAAGACACTGGGGGCGTTGGTCGCCCTGCCGGTCGTGCTGCCACCGCTGGTCGGCGTGATCGCGTTTCTCTTCCTGTACGGCGAGTCCGGATTCATTGCGCGGGCGCTTCAGGCCACGCTCGGCCTCGAGCAGGCGCCCTGGAGACTGCAGGGGGCGAGCGCCATCCTGCTCGTCCACGCCTACTCGATGTACGTGTACTTCTACCTGTTCACCCGCGCGGGTCTGGCCAGGCTCGACGTGTCGATGCTCGAAGCGGCGCAGGCACTCGGGGCCGACCGCCGGGGAACATTCTGGCGCGTGATCGTGCCGCTGCTGCGTCCGGCGCTCGTCGGGGCTGCCATGTTGACGTTCATGACGGCCCTCGGCTCATTCAGCGCGCCCTACATCTTCGGCGGCGGCTTTCGCGTGATGACCACGCAGATCGTCGCCACAAAGTTGAACGGCGATCTGCCGCTCGCGATGGTCGAAACGGTGGCGCTCGCCGTCGTCGCGGTCGTCGGGCTGCTGCTACTGCGACGCACCGAAGGCGAGGACATCCTGGTGGCGCTGGGGAAGGGGATCGCCCCCCGGCCCCGCCCGATCCGCCGGCGTGGCGTGCGGCTGCTCGCGACTGCGGCGGGCTGGGGGCTCGCGGTCGTGCTGCTGCTCCCCCACCTGACATTGCTGCTGGTGTCGCTCGTGCCGTATGGCGCGTGGACGACCGAGATCCTCCCTCCGGTGCTCAACTTCCAGAACTACGGGCGCTTGTTCTCGGAAGCGGAGCGGCTGCGCCCGATGATCAACTCGCTGTGGATGGCCGCAGCGAGCACGGCGGTGGCGGTGGCAGTCGCGCTCTTGGGTGGATGGCTGGTCGTGCGCCGGCGCGTTGCGCTGCGGCGCGCGATCGAGGCGCTGCTGGCGCTGCCGTGGGCGCTGCCCGGAACCGTGTTCGCGATCGCACTCGCGATCACGTTCAGCGTCACCGCCCCGTTGCAGCTGCGCTTCGTGCTGGTGGGCACGGCCGTGATTCTTCCACTCGCCTATCTGGTGCGGGCGCTGCCGCTGACGGGACGGGGGATTCTCGCGTCGTATCGCCAGCTCGATCCGTCGCTCGAGGAAGCCGCGGCCAGCCTGGGCGCGGGCCGCTGGCGCACGCTGGCGCGCGTGACGATCCCGCAGCTGCGGCCGGGCCTCGCGGCCGGCGCAAGCCTGGCGTTCGTCGCCGGCCTGGGGGACATGGTCGCGTCGATCGTGCTGTACACGTATGAGACCCGGCCCGTGTCGATCGAGATCCTGTCCAGCCTGCGCCTCTCCGAGACCGGGGTCGCGGCCGCCTTCGGCGTCGTGCTGATGCTGGTCAGCGCGCTGGTCCTGGGCATCGGCGCCAGACGATGAAGCGCCTGTCGGTGCTGATGCTCGTGGCGTTCGTGGACATGATGGGTCTCATGATCATCTGGCCCCTGCTCCCGCTGTACGCGCAGAACCTCGGGGCCTCGGCGACGACGGTGGGGCTGCTGGCCGCGTCGTTTCCCGTCGCGCAGCTCGTGTCGTCCCCGGTGTGGGGCTACGTCTCCGACCGCTACGGCCGCCGGCCGGCGCTGCTCGTGGGACTCGGCGCCTCTGCGATCGCCTACATCGTCTTCGGGTTTGCGCACGCGGTCTGGCTGCTGTTTGCCTCGCGCTTTGTGCAGGGGTTGGGCGGCGGGACCACCGGCGTAGTGCAGGCGTACGTCGCCGACACGATGCTGCCGCGCGAGCGCGCGAAGGCGTTGGGATGGCTCTCGGCCGCGACGAGCGCCGGCGTGATCATCGGCCCGGCGATCGGCTCGTTCATGCATCGCTTCGGCGAAGCAGCGCCGGGATTGTTCGCGAGCGCGCTCGTCCTGATCAACGTGGCCTTCGCGTGGAAGTGGCTGCCCGAGTCGCGCTGGGCGCAGGCCGGCGTCACGCGCACCAGCACGGAGGAGCGCGCGGCGCGCCGGTCGGTGACGATGCGCGAAGCCGTGCAGAACATCGTGCAGCCGGCCGTGCGCGTACTCAGCGACCCCACCCGGCCGGTGTCGCTGCTCATCTGGATCTATGCGCTGGCGATGCTCGCCTTCAACGCGCTGCCTCCGGTGTTCTCGCTGTACCTGCACGACCGGTTCGGGATCACCGCGGATCAGATTGGATACTTCTTCATGGTGTTCGGCGCGGTAGGCGTTCTGATGCGCACGGCGCCGGTAGGCTGGTTCAACGCCAAGCTCGGGGAAGTGCGAACGATGCAGCTGGGCACCGTCCTGTTGCTCGCGGGATTCGTGCTGGTACCGCTGGCGCCGTCGCTGCCGCTATTCATCGCGGCCCAGATTCTCATGCCGCTCGGAACCGCGCTGCTGTTCCCCGCCAACTCGGCGCTCGTGAGTCATCGAGCCCATCACGATGAAATCGGGCTGACCATGGGCGTGCAGCAGACCTATCGCGGCGTTGCGGCGATCGTGGGGCCCGTGTACGCCGGTGGCGCGTACGAGACGCTGGGTCAGCACGTGCCGTTCTACATCTCGGCGGCGATCATCGTGTTCGTCCTGTATTTGACGCTGCGGATCCGCGCGGATAGCCCTACACAGGTGGCGGTGGGGACCTGAACATCGCTACTTTCTGCTCATGAATCTCGCCATCTACGCCGCACTGCTGGCGTCCCTCCTGACGATGTCGCCGCCACCACGCCCCAAGCTCGTCGTCGTCATCACGGTCGATCAGCTGCGGCCGGACTACTTCACGCGCTGGAAGAGCCAGCTCACGGGTGGTCTGGGACAGCTTGCCAATGAAGGCGCGTTTTTTACCGACGGCTATCAGGACCACGCCGTGACCGAGACCGCGCCGGGGCATTCGACGGTGCTCTCGGGAATGTGGCCGGCGCACACCGGCATCATTCGCAACTCGGAGGGTGTCCAGGACTCGACCGCCCCGCTGCTGGGGACGAGTGGGCCGGGAGCGTCGCCCCGACGGTTTCGGACCACGACACTGGTCGATTGGCTCAAGGCGGCCGATCCCACCGCGCGTGCGCTCTCGGTGAGCCGCAAAGACCGCGGCGCGATTCTGCCCATCGGAAGGGCCAAAGAGCAAGTCTACTGGTACCAGTCGGGCCTCTTCACGACGAGCCGCTACTACTCCGATTCGTTGCCGGCCTGGGTGCAGGCGTTCAACGCGCGGCGGCTGCCGTTCAAGGCGGCGAATACGGTGTGGACGCTGCTGCTGCCCGACAGCGCCTACAAGGAAGCGGACGACGAGACGTGGGAAAACCTCGGGCGCGACATCGTGTTCCCGCACCGCCTGCCGGCGGACAGCGTTCGGGCCGCCGCCGCCGTGGCGGGCACCCCGGCGATGGATTCGCTCACGCTGCTGTTTGCGCTCGAGGGGTTCGAGGCGCTGCGTCTTGGCCGGCGGGGGGGGGGGACCGATATCCTCGCGGTCAGTCTGTCCAGCATGGATGCGGTCGGTCATTCATTCGGCCCCGACTCGCGCGAGGTCCATGACCAGATGTTGAGGTTGGACCGTTATCTCGGGTGGTTCCTCAAGCGGCTCACTGATCGCGTGGGTCGTGACAATGTCGTCGTCGTCCTCACCGCCGATCACGGCGTCACGCCGCTGCCCGAGCGGACGCGCGCGAAGACCGGCGGCGCGGCCTACCGCGTGCTGCTCGACACGCTGGTGGCCGGCCTCAATCGCGACCTGGATCGCCTGGCGGGAACCGCCGACGCGCCGCGGCAATGGCTGGAGTTCGACAGCGGCATGCTATTGCTGCGCGACAACGGCCGGTTCGCCGCGACCGGCATCAAGACCGACAGCATTCTCGACGCCACGATCGCGCGCATCCTGCGCGTGCAGGGCGTGGCCCGGGTGATCAAGCCCGCCGATCTGGCGAGTGCCGACACCGCCTCCGATCCGGTCGCGCGTCGCTGGCTGCATCTGCTCACGCCCGACGCCGGTGTCGTGCTCACCGTCACGCCGCAGCCCGGCTCCGTTTGGGACATCCCCAACCTGCCGATCGCCATGCACGGCGTTGCGTCCGACGATGATGCGCACGTGCCGATCATCCTGTGGGGTCGAGGCGTGCGGCGGGGCGCGTACGCGGGCCGCATGAATACCGTGGACATCGCGCCGACGCTCAGCGTCCTGCTCGGCATCACGCCGCTGGCGCTGGTGGACGGGCACGCGCGCACGGAAGCGCTGCTGCCGAGGAATTAGCCGCGTGGTCCAGAAACAAACCGCGAATCAGATCCAACGGATCGAGGAGCTGCAGCACTACGTGCGGACGCTGGATAAGGTCCGGAAGATGGTTGCCGAGCTCGATTCCAACCGCGCCGCTAACCCCAAGATCATCAACGGCATCTGCGCGAATATCGCGCGCGAGCTGTCGCACATGCGGCAGCGCGCGCTCACGGCGAATCTCGGGACGTTGCCGGACGTCGCGGGCTCCCTGGCCATCGTGGCGGGCCGGGCGGGGACGGGACTCAACATGAAGGTGCGCGCGCTCGCGGACGGCGTGAACAGCATGTCGATGCAGCTCGATCAGTCGCTGAGATTGGCGCACGAGGCGCGTCCCGAAAAGGAAAAAGACGAGAAGAAGCAATCGTAGCGATCAGCTGTCGCGCGCTCACTAAGCGCTTTGGGGACCTCATCGCGGTCGCGGGGCTCGATCTGACCGTGCCCGCGGGCGAATGCTTCGGCCTGCTCGGTCCCAACGGCGCGGGCAAGACGACCACCATCGAGATCCTCGAAGGGCTGACACCGCCCGACAGCGGCGCGGTCGAGGTCCTCGGCACGCCGTGGCGTGACGGGGCCGAGGGACGCGCGCTGCGCGAGCGCCTCGGCATTCAACTGCAGGAAACGCAGCTCGCCGACAAGCTCACGGTGACTGAGACCCTCGCCCTGTTCCGCTCGTTCTACCGGCAGTCCCACACGGTCGATGAAGTCTTGGCCCTCGTCGAGCTGGAAGAAAAGCGCCGCGCGCGCGTGGTCACGCTGTCCGGTGGTCAGAAACAGCGGCTCGCCGTCGCGTGCGCGCTGGTGAGCAAGCCGGAGCTGCTGTTTCTCGACGAGCCCACCACCGGTCTCGATCCGCAGTCGCGGCGCCAGTTGTGGGAGATCATCCGGCGGTTTCGCGCCGCGGGCGGCACGGTGTTGTTGACCACGCACTACATGGAGGAAGCCGAGCGGTTGTGTGATCGCGTCGCGATCATGGATCACGGCAAGGTCATCGCCCTCGGCACCCCCCGCGAGTTGATCGCGACGCTGGGCGCGGAGCATGTGATCGAGTTCGCGCTCAACGACGGCGTTCCCGCGGATCTGGTGGATGCACTGCGGACCCTGGGCGGCGTGACCGCCGTCCGGCCGGGCGCCGACGGGGGCGCGGGGGGGGGCGGTCTCTCGCTGACCGTCACGGAGCTGCACCGCACGCTGCCCGCGCTGCTGACGCTGCTGCAGCGGCGCGCGCTCGAGCTGTCGCTGCTCACGACGCATCACGCCACGCTCGACGACGTGTTCGTCGCGCTGACGGGACGGCAGCTCCGTGATACGTGAGCACCCGATGTTTCAGCTGGCGCTGTCGCGCATGCGCGAGTTCTATCGCGAGCCCGAGGCGGTGTTCTGGGTGTTCGGCTTCCCGATCGTGCTCGCGTTCGCGCTGGGCCTCGCGTTCCGCAACACGGGACCAGGCGAGCTGCAGGTGGGGGTGGCGGCCGGCGCGGGCGACAGCGCGCTCGCGGCGACCCTCGACTCGTCGCCGCGCCTCGTCGCGGCGGTGCTCGATTCCGGGACCGCGCGCTTGCGGCTCCGCACCGGGCGCATCGCCCTCCTCGTCGTGCCCGGCGATCCACTGGTCTATCGCTACGACTCGACGCGAACCGAAAGCGGGCTCGCGCGCCTCGAAGTGGATGACGTGCTGCAGCGGGCGCAGGGACGGTCGGACCGCGTGGCCGTGCGGGACGACCGCGTCGTCGCTCCCGGATCGCGCTATATCGACTTTCTGATTCCAGGCCTGCTCGGCATGAACCTGCTGGGCAGCGGGATCTGGGGCGTCGGCTTCTCGGTGGTCCAGGCGCGGCAGCGCAAGCTGCTCAAGCGCTACATGGCCACCCCGATGCGTCGGAGTCACTACCTCCTGAGCTTCATCTTGTCCCGGCTCGTGTTTCTGCTGCTCGAGGTGGTGGCGCTCGTGGGGTTCGGGTGGCTGCTGTTCGGCGTCGCCGTCCGCGGCTCCTTCGCCACGCTGGCCGCCCTCACGATTCTGGGCGCGTTCGCGTTCGCGGGGCTCGGCTTGCTGGTGGCGAGCCGCGCGAGAACGATCGAAGGCGTGTCCGGATTGATGAATCTCGTGATGCTGCCGATGTGGATTCTGTCGGGGACGTTTTTCTCCTACGCTCGCTTCCCCGATGCGATGATTCCGTTCGTCAAGGCGCTGCCGCTCACCGCGCTCAACGACTCGCTCCGGGCGGTGATGATCGACGGGGCCGGCTTGCTGTCGCTCGGCGCGCCGGTCGCTATCGTCGTGGCCTGGGGGGCTGTCAGCTTCGCGATCGCGTTGAAGATCTTTCGCTGGCGCTAATCGAGCTCGGGTCGGAACAAGGCCGCCAGCCGGCGCCAAAATCCACCCAACGCGCCCCGAACTGCCGCGCGGAATGCATCGGCCGAATGGAATCGCTCGGCGGGATCGCTGCGGAGCGCGCGCCGCAGCGCCTCCTCGAGCTCGCGCGGCACGTCACGCCGCTCCGTGCCGAGCGCGGGGACGTCATCCACGGTCTGGCGCGCCAGGATTTGCTCGGGTGTCTTGCCGCTGAACGGCGGCCGGCCCAGCAGGCTGTAGTACGCGACGGCACTGAGCGAGTACAGGTCCGCCCGCTGGTCGACCTTCTCGCCCAGCAGCTGCTCGGGCGCGGCAAACTGGGGCGTGCCGCTCCGCGACGTGGCGCCGCCGAACCGGGCGCCGCCGCGCAGCGCCAGCGCGAGTCCGAAGTCGGTGATGCGCAGCCGTCCGTCGGGTTCGATCAGCATGTTCTCGGGTTTCAAGTCGCGGTGGATCAAGCCCACGCTGTGTGCGTGTTCGAGCGCCGAGAGCGCCTCGAGCAGCAGCCGTTCGGTCTGTTGCAGGGAGAAGTTCCCGTGGCGCTGAATGACCTGCGCGAGATTTGAGCCGGGCACGTACTCCATCGAATACCAGGTCAGCCCGGCGCGACCCGTAATGTCGTAGATGCTCACGATGTTGGGATGCCGCAGCCGCGCCGCGAGCTGCGCCTCACGCCGGAACCGCTCGGTCACGCCCGGGTCCGCCGTGAGCGCGGGGTGCAGCACCTTGATCGCGACGTCGCGCTCGAGCGCCAGATCGCGCGCGCGGTACACGCGGCCGAATCCGCCCGTCCCGACTTCTTCGAGCAGCTCGTAATCGTCCCCCAACGCGCGCCGCAGCCGCCGTTCGAATCCGGACTCGGTGATCGTCGGTGCCGCCGCGGGGACCTGGAAGGTGCCCGCATCGCTCACGAAGTCCTCGAGCATCTCCGTCGCCGTGTAGTAGCGGCCCTTGGGCACGCGTGACAGCGCGCGGACGATGACGCGCTCCACGGCGGCGGGAATCGCCTGGCGCTGCTGCCGCGGCGGGACGAGCCGGGCCGGATCGACGTCGGGCGTGTTTCCCGTGAGCGCGGCGTAGATATTGGCCGCCACGCTATACACGTCACTCGCCGGGTCGCCGGTTTCGCCCGCCCGCACTTCGGGCGCCATGAACGCCGCGCTGGGATCGTCCGGCGGCAACGGCTCGAGGTAGGGCAGGCACCAGTTCGAATAGCGCAGATCGGTGATCACCCCCGCGCCGCTGGTGTTGAGCATCAAGGTGGACGGAACAACTCGGCGCATGATGATCCCGCGGGCGTGGGCATGCTCGAGCCCGGACAGGAGGTCCCGGATCATCGACATCGTTTGCGGGATCGGCCTGGCTCCGCGTCGCAGCGCATCCGCGAGACTTTCGCCCTCGATCCAGTTCGCGGTGCGGTACGCGAAGCTTCCGATCTCGCCCGCCGCATACGCGTGCCGGATGGCCGGGTGGTCGAGCGCCGCGAGCGTTTCGGTCTCGCGCATGAACCACGCGCGGCCGGGCGTGCCGGCGGTCAGGTGGACGCGGATCGCCACGTGCCGCTTGAGGACGCGATCCCAGGCCTGGTACAGAGCCCGTTCCGGCGACAGCGCCACGAGACTGTCGAGCCGGAACGACGGCTCGAGCGCGCGCACCGCCTCATCGAGCAAACCCGCCGGAGGCGTTTCGGCCGGTTTAGTGACAGTCGTCACAGTGGGAACGGGGGAGCGGGGGTCAGGGGTGCGCACCGGCGCCTAATCTAAGTGAGGATTCGTCTGGCACGAATCTCCAGTCGGTCACAGATTGGTCCTGTGCAGGAGTACTCGCGGGTTCGTCACAAGGTCGAGCGGCGCGTTCGCCCCGACCGCCGTACGGGTCTGGATCGCCGCATTACCGAGCGACGCGTCCGGCAGGTCCCGGTTATGGTGGAACGGCGCGGCTTGGGCGGCTCCGACCGGCGCAGCCGGGTCGAGCGACGCTCTCCCAGTCCGCGCCGCCGGCTGCAGGACCGCCGCGGCTCCGGCCTGACGCTCGACATCACTTCATCCTGATCCGCACCACCGCCCAGTCGTTGCGTCCCGCCCGCGCGTAGCGGGCGTCCCGCACGTAGATCGCGTGCTCCGCCGTGTCGACCTCGGCCACCAGAAACCGGGCGAATTGTGCCATGGCGCGCCCTTCGAGGGTGCTCTCGAGCGCCCGGACGACGGGCCGGGCGCGCAGATGGCGGGGGAGCCGCCAGTCGTCGCCCGCGACGGTATCGATGCTCGCGTAAATCGCTTCCCACGTGAACGGGCGGCCCACATTGGTGAGCGCGGCCCACTGCGCGTTCTGCCCAAAACGCCCGTGCGCGATCTGACGGATTTCGTTCTTGCGCGCAGCCGCCGCGAGCCCCTGCGCGCCCGCGTACGCCGCGAGCGCCAGCAGCGCATAGGCGGCGACCCGCTGCCGGGCGACCGGCCCGAACCAGTACCGGGTCCATCCGATGACGGCGATCACGCACACGAGCGCGTACACCGCGAGCACCCATAGGGCCACGAGCTCATGGGCTAGCCCGACGAAGACCGTGAATGTACCGCCGACTGCCAACACGCCTGCGAGCGGGATCCAGTGGCGTTCCGTCCCCCACGCGAGCGCGATCAGGGGCAGCAGCCAGAAGAACGGATCGACGATTGCAACCCAGTCGAGGTAGTACCAGCGGTTCGCCCAGGGCAGAAACGGCCGCCAACCGTACGACCCCTGCCAGTCCAAGAAGAGATGGCTCAACACGGCGGCCCCGATGCATGCCGCCAGCCAGTGCCACGGTGGGACGGCGACGGTCAGTCCTCCACCGCGTCGTTCCAGCCACCAGCGCGCCGCGCGCCATCCTGCGCCGAGGAGCAGCGTGAGCGCGATCGTTTCCACCAGGGCGCCGATGAGCGAGTGGGTGATGCCACGATGCAGGACCAGGAAATCGGCGCGAGTGCCGGGCAGACCGATAAGGAGCTCGGTCCAATCTGGCGCGTTGGCCGCGACGATGCCGATCAAACCGGCGCGGGCCACGTGGCGGTCGGCGACGGCGCGCCCCAGGGCCACGCCGACCAACGCGTGCGCAAGGTTGTCCATCGCTACACTTTGACCTCCCACCTCGCGGCTGGCAATGAGATAGCCGCAGCGGCGCGAGTCTCCGCGCCTAAATGATCGGCGTTAGTTTTCCGGCCAATGAATCTCCTGGGATGGATGCGCGCAGCGGAGGAATCGCTTGCGCAATGGGACGAGCTCGTCGCGCTGGCGGCGGCCGTCAAGGCCGATGGACTTGATCGCACGCTGGTGTGCGGCATGGGGGGGTCAAGTCTGGTCGCCGACGTCCTGGCCGAGACCTTTCGCGTGCCGCACCTCCACGTACTGGACAGTACGAACCCCGCAGCCGTCCGTGCGGCAGGAGCGGACGCCGATCTTGCGCGCACCTTGTTCGTCATTTCCAGCAAGTCGGGCAACACCGTCGAAACGCTCGCCTTTTGTCATCATTTCATGACGCGCGCGCGCCCCGAGCAATTCGTCGCGATCACCGAGACGGGCAGCCCCCTCGCGGCTTTGGCGCGCGAATGGCGCTTCCGCGCGATCATCCCACATCCCCCGGACGTGGGCGGACGATATTCGGCGCTGACCGCCGTCGGCATGCTGCCGGCGGCGCTGGGTGGCATCGACGGCCGTGAGATCCTCACCCGTACGCGAGGGATCGATGTGTCGGCGGCGAAGGCCCTGGGCCGGAGGATTGGGGAGACGGCGACGGGCGGCCGCGACAAGCTGTGCGTGTCACCGCCGCCGTCACTCGCCGGGCTCGCGTACTGGATCGAACAGCTGATCGCCGAGAGCTCGGGCAAGGACGGTCGCGGCGTCGTTCCGATCGTCAACGATCCCGTGGGCACGACGCTCCCGGACATGCAGACGGCTGGCCCAAGCGAGTTCTCTTCTGATCCGCTCGATCTTGGCGTGGAGTTTCTGCGCTGGGAGTACGCGACCCAGGCGCTGTGTGAGACCCTGGGCGTGAATGCGTTCGATCAACCCGATGTCGAAGAAGCCAAACGGCTGGCACGCGCGGAGCTGGAAGGGGCGAGTGCGAGCGTAGGGGCGCAGCATGCTGCGCCCCTACCCACGATAGGACTGCAGGAGCTTCGTCGCAGCGCCCGGCCTGGGGACTACATCGCGATTCTCGCCTACGTGCCGCCCACACCCGCGGTGTTCACCCAGCTGCGGGAGCTGCGGGCCGCGTGGGGTCGCGCCCTGGGGGGGGGGTGCGCGACGACGCTTGGTATCGGCCCGCGCTACCTCCACTCGACCGGGCAGCTGCACAAAGGCGGGCCGCCGAACGGATTATTCCTCGTCATCACGACCGACACGCCCGCCGATATCGAGATCCCGACGATGGGCACGAGCTTCGGCGCATTGCATCGCGCACAAGCGCGCGGGGACGTTCGAGCGCTGCTGGCGAGACGGCGCCGTGTGGCTCACGTCCATCTGTCCAGCGTCGCGGAGCTCGCTCAGATCCGGCCGTGACGGCATTCATCTTTCATCTGATCGCGCACACGCACTGGGACCGCGAGTGGTTCCTTCCGCGCGCGGCTTTTCACGCGCGGCTCATCGCGATGTTCGACGTTCTCCTCGAACGTATGGCCGCCGATCCGGGATTCCGGACCTTCCTGCTCGACGGTCAGACCGTCCTCGTCGAGGATTACCTGCGTGCTCGTCCCGAGCGCGAGGGCGAGCTGAAGACACTCGTCAAATCCGGCCGCTTGCAGGTAGGGCCGTGGTACGTGCTGGCGGACGAGCTGATCCCGTCGGGGGAGTCGTTGATCCGGAACCTGCTGCTCGGCACGGCGGATGCCGAGCGCTTGGGTGGGCGATCGGACGTGCTGTACTCGCCCGATGCATTCGGGCATCCGGCCGCACTGCCGGCGCTGGCGCGGGAGTTCGGGATGAAGTTCGGGGTTGTGTGGCGCGGCCTGGGCGGAGAGCCGGGTCAGGAGCAGGACTTTTTTCGCTGGCGTGGCCTGGACGGACGGGACATCCTGCTGTGGCATCTTCCGCAGCAGGGTTACGAAATCGGCGCGGCGTTGCCGGCTGCCGGCGCCCGACTGCCGGACATTTGGAGTCAGGTGCGCGCGGCGCTGGTGCAACGCGCCGCCGGGAAGCACGTGCCGCTGTTCATCGGCGCCGACCATCACGCGCCCCATCCCACACTGGCCCGCCTGCGCGACCTGCTGGCGGACCTCGAGCCGACGAGCGCGTTTCGCGTGTCGCGTCTCGACGAGTTCTTCCAGGCGGCCGACGGAACGCCGGCGCGGCCGGTCGAGGGCGAGCTGCGCTGGTCGTACGGCTACACGTGGACCCTGCAGGGAGTGCATGGGACGCGCGCGCCCCTCAAACGGCGCCACGGACAAGTGGAGTTGTGGTTGGAGCGTATCGCGGAACCACTCGGGGCGCTCGCTCGGCTTGCAAATCCGGCTGCGGCAGGCCGCGATCGCCGTCCGGTGCTCGACAGCGCGTGGCGAACGCTCGTGCGCACGCAATTCCACGATACGATTGCGGGGTCCACGGCAGACAGCGTCGCCGCCGCGGCGGAGCATCGGCTCAACGAGGTAGCGGCGTACGCCGGAGAGCTGACGCGCGGCGCGCTGCACGAGCTGGCGGGTTACGATCCCGACGCGGCGCGCGAGCGCACCGATGGAGCGGAGCCCACGCTCGTGCTCTGGAATCCTGCGGCGCGGCCGCGTGGCGGCGTCACCATCGCCGATGTCAGCATGTTTCGGCGCGACGTGCTGGTGGGGCCTCCGGCCGCCGGTCGCGCACCGCGACAGGGGCCGGGTTTCCGGCCTTTTGCGCTGTATGGCACTGGGGGAGGGGGAGGGGGGGGCGCTCGAGCGATTCCCGTCCAGGTGCTCGCACAGCGCGTCACCCAGGAGCGCGCCGACGCAGCCCGGCACTATCCCGATCAAGACGAAGTCGAACAAATCCGGATCGCGTTCCGGGCGCCGCCCGCGCCGGGCTTGGGAGTGACGGCATGGAAAGCCGGTCCCCCCGTTCCGCTGCCGCGCGCCGAGGACGCCCGAGTGCGCGGTCGCTCGCTCGAGAATCGATTCGTCCAGGTTGTCCTGGAGCCGAACGGCGCGCTGACGATTACCGATCGACGGAAGAACGAGCGCTACGGGGACCTGTTGCGGCTCGAGGACGCCGGCGATGCCGGCGACGCGTACACGTTCGCTCCGCCGTCGCGCCGGCGCACGAAACAGAGCCGGGGGCCGATCACCGTCCGACGGCTCGCGGCGGGGCCGCTGGTTGCCGCGCTCGAGGCACGCTGGGAAGTGACCCGCGGCATCGATGCGCGCATGGTGGTGCAGCTGTACGCCGACAGCCCGATCGTCCGCACGACGCTCGAAATCGACAACCGCAACTCCTACCACCGGCTGCGGGCGCGGCTCGCCACGGGGCTCGGGGGAGCGGGGGGGGGCGTGCCGGCCACGGCCGGGACCGCGTTTGGGGCGGTCGCGCGACCACCGGTCACCGTTCCCGCACAGGCGTATCCGCGCGAGACGCCTGTACGCACGGCGCCGGCGCAGCGTTTTGTCGCCGTGGCTCGCGGCGGGCGCGGCCTCGCCGTGCTCGCTCCGGCGTTCTTCGAGTACGAGTGGACCGCGAAAGGCGATCTCTACATCACGCTGCTGCGCGCCGTCGGCGACTTGTCGCGCGGCGATCTCCCCACGCGGCCGGGGCATGCAGGTTGGCCCACCGCGATTCCGGCCGCCCAATGCCTCGGAAAGACGCGGATCGATCTCGCCCTCGTTCCGGTGAGCGCCGCCGACGTGGAGCGCGGTGACGCGCTGCCCCAGCTCTGGGAGGATGCCTTCCTGCCGCTGCACGGTCTGTGGCTGCGGGACGCGGCGGCGCTGACACTGTCGCCGATCACCATCGCCCTCGAAGGCACCGGACTCGTGTTCTCGGCGCTCAAGCCGGCGCAGATCGGCTCGCCCATGGTGCTACGCTGCTACAACACCACGGGACGCAAGGTGTCGGGCGCCTGGCGCTTTGGGCACGGCGTCAAGACGGCGCATCGCGTGCGCGCGGATGAACGTGAAGCGGTCGCCCTGGTGCTCGAGCAACGGGGCAACATCGTGCGGTTCGTCGCCGAACCGCATGAAATCGTCTCGATACTGGTGACGTGATGGAGGAACATTTTCTCACGACGTCTCGCACCGCCCGCTACTTCACACTTGGCTCGCCCCCCCCGGAGCGCGCCCCGGGGGGGGAGCTGTGGTTCGTGTGTCACGGCTACGGCCAACTGGCGGCCCGGTTTCTCGAGCGCTTCCAGCCGATCGAGGCGGAGCAGCGCTGCATCGTCGCGCCCGAAGGGCTGTCACGGTTTTATCTGTCGGAGCATCCCGCGGAGCGGCGAGTCGGCGCGAGCTGGATGACCAAGGAAGATCGGCTCCACGAGATCGACGATTACGTCCGATATCTCGATGCGGTGTACGCCAAAGTGTCGCCGGCCCAGCACGCCGTCACCGCGCTCGGCTTCTCACAGGGCACGGCGACCGTCTGTCGCTGGGCGGCACTCGGTGCGTCGCGCATCGACCGGCTGATTCTGTGGGGCGGGGAAGTGCCACCGGACCTCGATCTCAAACTGCTGCGCGTTCCCCGGTTGGTGCTCGTCTACGGCACACGAGACGAGTTTTTCACTCCCAAGGTCGTCGCGGCGAACGAAGCCCGGCTGCGCGAGCACGGCGTGCCCTATGAGCTGATGTCGTTCGAGGGTGGCCACGTCATCGAGGCTGACACGCTCGGTCGACTGATCTAGCGGTTGACGTTGGGATCGAGCACATCGCGCAGGGCATCTCCGAGCAGCGTGCATGCCACCACGACCAGGACCAACGCGACACCGGGCGCGGTCGCTACCCACGGCGCGTTGACGAGTGTGTCACGTCCCGACGCGATCATGTTGCCCCACGATGGCGTCGGTGGTTGCACGCCCAGCCCGAGGTAGGACAATCCCGCCTCGAGCATGATCGTGTTCCCGACCCCCAGCGCCGCCGCCACGATCACCGGCGTGAGCGCATTGGGGAGGATGTGCCGCGCGAGCACGCGCAGCCGCCTCGATCCGACGGCCACTGCTCCTTCGACAAAGGGCCGCGCTGCGAGCCCCCGCACTTCGCCATGCACCAGTCGCGCGATGCTCATCCAACCGGTCAGGCCGAGGACCACGATCACGAGCGCGGTGCTGGGGCGCCACACCGCCGCCAGGAGCAGAAGCAACACCACGCGCGGCAGCGCCAGCGCGAAATCGGTCAGACCCAGCAGCGTGACGGAGAGCGGGCCGCGCCAGTACCCCGCGACCGCGCCGACGAGCACACCGACCACGAGCGACACCAGGACCGCGAGCAGGCCGACGCCCATCGAGATCCGGGCGCCGTAGACGAGCCGGGTCCAGACATCGCGACCGAACCGATCCGTGCCGATCGGATGGAAGTCCCCGTGCACGTCGGTGGACAGCGGCGGCAGGAAGCGCGTCGCGACGATGTCTCGCTGTGCGGCGGGATCGCCGCTCGTCACGAGCGGTGCGCCGGCGGCGCACAGCAGGACCACCAACAGGATCAGTGCGCCGAACGCGCCGCGCCGGTCACGCAGCAATCGCGTCACGCCGTCAGACTCGCGCGCACTCTGGGGTCGAGCCAGCCGGCGAGCATATCGGCCAGCAGGTTGCCGGCGACAACGAGCACAGCACTGATCGCCGTCGCCGCCATGACGACGGGGTAATCGCGTGCCTGCACCGCCTCGACGAGCACGCGCCCGACGCCCGGCCACGCAAATACCGCTTCCACAAACACAGCGCCTGAAAACAGCGCGGGGAGCGACATGCCGAGTAGCGTCACGATTGGCGTCAGCGCGTTACGCAGCGCGTGGCGGACAATGACCTGGCGCGAGGTCAGCCCTTTGGCGCGTGCGGTTGTAATGAAAGGCTGGCTCAGCGTTTCGATCATCGCGCCGCGCACGAACCGCGCGGCTCCGCCGATGCCGATCAGCGTCAGGGTCGCGAGCGGCAGCGCGAGGTGGCGGGCGCGGTCCACGAGCCACCCCCCGCCGCTCAGATAATCGGCGTCGAACCCCGCAGCCCCGAAGGCCGGGAGCCAGCGCGCCCAGTAGGTGAACACGAGCACCAGCATCAGCCCGAGCCAGTAGCCCGGCACCGCGAACAACGTCACCGACGCGACCGACAGCGCCGTATCGCTTCGCGAACCGCTGCGAGCCGCCTGGAGCGCTCCGACCGCGACACCGATGAGATAGCTGAGCAGCAGGGAGAGGCCGACGAGCCGGACGGTGGCCGGCCAGGCGGTGGCGAGCAGCTGCCGCACGGGAAGGGCCTGGGCGATGCTGCTGCCCCAATCGCCCCGCGCGAACCGGTTGAGCCAGGTCGCGAATTGCGCCGCGAGGGGCCGGTCCAGCCCGAGCGCCTCGCGCTGCATCGCGACCTGCTCGGGCGTTGCATTCGGACCGAGCAGCAGGTGCACGGGATCTCCCGGCGCGGCGTGCAGCAGCAGAAACGTGAGGATCACGACGCCGAGCACGACGGCGAGACCGGCGAGCACACGGTGGCCCAGCCTGGCGAGCATCGGCGGGAATCTCGCGCGGCGTATCGGCCCCCGCTAGAATGCGTGCGTGGCGCGTTCGCGCATGTTCTTCCTCGCCGCCGTCCTCCTGCTCAGCGCCTGCGGCGACGAGTCGCAGCGCCGCGGTAGGGCGGTGCTGTTCGCCTCCGGCGCCGATCTGCTCAGCATCAACCCGTTGCTCACGGACCATCCACTCGCGCGCCAGGTCCAGCGGTACGTCTTGCTCCTCACCCTGGCTCGGTACGACTCGACGCTCACGCCGCACCCGTATCTTGCGCGCTCGTGGCAGTGGTCGGAGGATGGTCGCGCGCTCACGTTTCACCTGCGCACCGACATTCGCTGGCACGACGGCGTTCCGACCACCGCACGCGATGTCGTGTGGACCCTGAACGCGGCACGCGACCCCGCGACCGGCTACCCACGCATGAGTCAATTGCGCGGCATGACGGCGGTGACGGCGGTGAACGATTCGACGGTCGCGCTCCGTTTCGCGCGCGCCCCCCCCGTCCAGGGCTTTCCTGACGTGCTCACCGATCTCGCCATCGTCCCGGCGCATCTGCTCGACTCGGTGCCACACGCGCGCCTGCGCACGGCGGCATGGAACGCGCATCCAATCGGCAACGGCCCGTTCCGGTTCGTGCTCCATGAAGCGAACCGCCGCTGGGTGTTCGCGCGCAACCCGGATTTTCCGGCCGGGCTCGGGGGGCCGCCCTTGATCGAAAAGCTGATCGTGGTCGTCGTCGACGAGCCGACGATCAAGCTGACCGCGCTGGTTGCCGGCGAGCTCGATTTCGCCGGGATCAATCCGCAGCACGCGGCGTTCGTGCGGCGGCGGGACGGCCTTGCCGTGCGAGACTACCCGCTGATTTACCCGTTTGGGCTTGTCCTCAATACGAGGCGACCGCCCTTCAATGATCCGCGCGCGCGGCTCGCCGCCGCGCTGGCCATCGACCGGCAGGAAATCGTCGACGGGTATTTGTTTGGGTACGGTGTGCCGGCGACCGGGCCCGTGCCGCCCGATGTACCCCAGTACGTCGCGACGCCGCCCGTTCGCCTCGATCCTGATTCGGCACGCCGCCTGGTTGCCTCGCTCGGGGTCCGGCCTCAGTTCGAGCTCCTGACCGTCGGGAGCGGCGAGGCGCCGCTCGAGCAGATGCTGCAGGCGCGACTCAACGCGGTTGGATTCGACGTCCGAATCCGGCAGCTCGCGAACTCCGCGTTCCAGGATTATGTGAGCGGCTCACGGCATGACTTCAGTGCGGCCGTGATGGGCATCCCGGGTGATCCGGGACTCGGCTTTCTGCAGCGGGTCGGAGAGCTCACGGGCGTCGTCGTTCCCGCCGACCCCACGGCCGCGCAGCAGGTGCTGGCGGAACAACTCCCGGTGATCTGGTTGTATCACGCGCGCGGCGTTCAGGGGATGAATCAGCGCGTCCTAGGCGTTCAAATGGACGTCCGGGGTGAGCTCCCCACCGTCACGGCCTGGCACATTCGAGCAGCGCAATGAGACGGCGCGACCTCCCGACCGAGTTCCATGGCACGGCCCCGATGCGGCTCGATTTCGCCGGCGGCTGGACCGATGTGCCCCCATTCTCGGCGCGCGAAGGTGGCGTGGTGGTCAACGGGGCCATTGGACTGCGCGCCCATGTCGAGCTGAAGCTCGGCGGCACGCTGCTCCGCCTAGACGCCGAAGAGCTCGGCGAAACGCTCGAGTGCGCGAATGCCGGCGGGCTCGTGCGCGGGGGGAAGCTGCCCCTGCTCACGGCGGCCCTGCGCATGTTTCCGGTGCTGGGCGGCTTTACCCTCACCACGCGCAGCGACGCGCCTTCCGGCTCGGGCTTGGGCAGCTCGGGAGCCCTCGGCGTCGCGCTCGTCGGGGCGCTCACCCGCGCGCGCCAGGAGTCACTCGACGGCAGGGATTTCGCGGAGCAAGCTTGGCATGTGGAAACCAACGAGGCCGGACTGCCCGGCGGCAAGCAGGACCAATACGGCGCCGCACTGGGCGGCTTTCATCGCTTCAGTTTTCGCGATCCCGACGTCGGCGTCGAGCCGGTGACGCTCGATCCCGCGTTCGCGGCGGCGCTGGCGCGCCAGATTCTGGTCTGCTACACGAACAAGAGCCGCGTGTCCGGCGACACGATCTCGCGCGTGATGGGCGCGTATGAGAGTGGCGATGCGAAGGTGACGGCGGCGCTGCGCGGCCTGAAAGATGTGGGCGACGCCATGGCCGAGGCGCTGCGCGCAGCCGACTTGGCGCGCGTGGGATCGCTGCTGAGCGAGAATTGGAAGCACCAGCAGGCGCTCGATCCCGGCATGCGCACGCCCGAGATGGCTCACCTCGAGCAGGCGGCGGCGCACGCTGGTATGCTCGGCGGCAAGGCCGCCGGTGCGGGCGCTGGGGGGTCCATGTTCTTCCTAATGAAGGGCGCCGCACGCGACTCGGCGGCTGCGCTCACTGCCGCCGGGGCGACCGTCCTGCCGCTCACCTGGTCACGAGAGGGAGTGCGCGCGTGGTAACGGCCGAAGAGCTCGCGGCGCGCGCCGCGGTCGTTGGCGCATCGCCTGATCTGCGCGCGCTCCTCGACCAGCTGCGCCGGCGGGCTCGACCCGTCCTCGACCGGATGCCGCCGGTGCCGGAGCACAAGGCGTTGCTGTCGATGGATGGTGGCGTTTGTCCCGAGGACGACTCGCTGCTGGTGTTCGATCCCTGGAGCCCCGACGCGCACCGCTGCGCCCGCTGTGGGAAGACGTGGCGCGGCGAGCGACACGACCGGAACTGGGCGCGCTTTCAGCACCTGTGGCTCGCCGAGCGGGCCGCCCACCTCGCGGTGCTGGCCGGGCTTGGAGAGGCGGGTGATCGAGCCGCGGTGCAGCGCGCACGCGAGATCCTGATGGCGTACGCGGAGCGGTATTGGCGCTTTCCCAATCGCGACAACGTGCTGGGTCCGAGCCGGCTGTTTTTTTCCACCTACATCGAATCGATCTGGACCTGCAACTATCTCGCCGCGGCGCAGATGCTGCGTGCCGCTGGCTTGCTGGACCCGGCCGCCGAGCAAGCCGTGAATCAGGTGGTCGAAGAGGCGGCGACGATCATCGGGGATTACGACGAAGGATTTTCGAACCGGCAGACGTGGAACAACGCCGCGCTCGCGGCAGTCGCCGTCTGGTTCGAGGACGAGGATCTGGCACAGCGGGCGGTCGAAGGTGACACCGGGCTCATCGCGCATCTGCTGCGCGGCTTCGGCCGCGACGGCATGTGGTACGAGGGCGAGAACTATCACATGTTCGCGCTGCGTGGTCTCTTGATCGGCGCCGGGTGGGCCCGCCTCGCCGGGGTGGATTTCAGCGGCGACGAGCGCCTCGCGACCCGACTCCGCGCCGCACTGAGCGCGCCGACGCTGACCGCATTGCCCGATTTCACCTGTCCCGCGCGCAAGGATGCCCGGTTCGGTGTTTCGCTGGCGCAGCCGGCGTACGTCGAGCTGTGGGAGGTCGGACTGGCACGGCTCTCACCCCCCGAGACCGCGGGATGGCTCCAGGGACTCTATCGGGATGCGCCGCCGCCCGTTCTGGAGTTGTTCGAGTTCTACCTGCACGACGCACCGCTCGCGGGCACTGCGACGCCCGTGTCGCGAGCGTCGCTCTCCTGGTGGTCGCTTCTGGAAATGGCGCCCCCCCCCGTGCTGGAGACGCCCGCGGAGGACCAACAGTGGCGGCCCGGTAGTGTCCTGCTGGAGAGCCAGGGTCTCGCGGTGCTTCGCCATGACGGGTGCTACGTCAGCCTGGACGCCGGGCCGACCGGCGGAGGTCATGGCCATCCGGATCACTTGCACCTGACGGTGCATGCGGGCGGTGTGCACTGGCTGCCCGACGCCGGCACGGGTCGCTACGTCACGCGCGACCTCTTCTGGTATCGCTCGACCCTGGCGCACAATGCACCGCGCGTGGATGGTGAGTCGCAGCCACCGGGCCATGCGAGCTGCGAGTGCTTCGATGTGCAAGAGCATTGGGCCTGGGTGCGCGGCCGCTTCGACACCATGAATCGAATGGTGGCGGCAGGTCCGGCCTACATCGTGGATGTCATGGACCTGACGGCGCGCGAGGACCATCTGCTGGAGCTTCCGTGGCACATCGCCGGGCGGGGGTCGGTGGAGACGCCGGGGCGTTGGGTGAGCGACGAGCTCGCCGAAGAATTCGTGACGCGCGTCCAACGGTTCGTCCCGGACGCGCCCGGACCCATCGTGCTGACGCACATTCAGGATCGCGCGCGGCTCACGGTGCACCTCGTGTGCGAGGGCGCGCTGTTGGAGATGGAAGGCCCCGGACTCCCCGGACACCACGACCGTCTGCCGTTCTACGTCGTGCGCGCGCGCGGGCGCAACGTCCGCATCGTGACCGTGCTGGAGCCGCACACTGGCGACCCCGTCGTTCGGGGCGTGCAGACGCGCGGCGATACGGTCGAGGTGACGACGTCTTCTGGGGTGGAACGCCACCGGTTCAGCGGCAGCGACTGGACGATCGAGCAAGAGGGGCAGCCCCCCCCCCCGCTCGTGTTGCGAGGCGCGCGCGAACCGCGGCCGCCATTCGTGCCGCTGCTGCAAATCGATCCGCCGACACCCGTTGCGGCGCCGGCGTTTCGGGTCGGCGGCGCACCAGCGCTCGACGGCTCGCTGGAGGGATTCGAGTTGTCCGAGCCGCTGCTGCTCGGGCTCGAGGACCAGTACCGGCGCAGCGAGGATGCCTATCCCGGCCCCGACGATCTCTCGGCGACAGGTTACGCCGCCTGGGACGAACGCGCGCTCTATCTCGCGGTCGCGATCACCAAGCCGGACGTGTGCCTGCGCCCGGGCGGCGCGCCAGCGCTCAAGCTCGATAACGATCCTGACGACATTCACTCCGACGGGCTGCAGGTCTACGTCGCGCCGCTCGCGAATCCCTCGACCCAAAACGGTGGCGGAGTGGCGGCCAGCGGCTACTTGATCGTGCCGGACCAGGCGGGCCACGGCGTGCGGGTGCAAGCGACGAGCGATACGCGCAGCCATGCCAACCAGGCCGTCACCGGCGGATGGCGGCGCACGCCGACGGGGTATTGCGTGACCGTGGCGATCCCGTGGCCCGAGGGCGTCTATCCGCACGCCGGCGCGCGCGTGTCGTTCGATCTCATCGTCAACGAGTTGTTGCCCGGACGGCTGCGCCGCGTCGGGCAGCTCGTGTGGAGTGGCGGCGGCGGCTGGGTGTGGCTGCGGGGTGATCGACACGACCCGTCGCGCTTCGGGGTTCTGGAGCTGGTCGGATGATCGTCGTCGTGTTACACGAGCCGCAGGATCTCGTCAACATCGCGCACGTGGTGCGCGGCATGAAGAACTTCGGGCTGCGCGATCTCCGGCTCGTGAATCCACGCGAGTACGAAGCCTATCGCGTCGAGGGGATCGCGCACCAGACGCAGGATGTCCTGGCCCGCGTGCGGACGTGTGCGACGCTCGAGGAGGCGCTCGCCGACTGCATCCATGTCGTGGGACTGACGGCCCGGGGACGCACGGCCAAGCGCAATCTCCAGCGTCCGCGCGAGGCCGCCGCCGAGATTCTCGCGCTCGATGCCGGTGGCTCACGGCCGGTGGCGTTGCTGTTCGGCCGTGAGGACAAAGGGTTGCCCAACGAGGCGCTCGACCGCTGCCACCGCGTCGTGACGATCCCCAGCGATCCGTCCTATCCCTCGCTGAATCTGGCGCACGCCGTGATCATCATGCTGTACGAGCTGGCACTCGCACGCGGCGCGGAAGAGCGCGCGTTCAAGGCGCCCCGGCGGGCGTCGGAGCCGGTGACCGTCGAAGAGCTCGAGCGGCTGTTCGTGGACGTCGCGCGCGCGCTCCAGGCGATCGATTTCTTCAAAACCCGCAATGCGGATGGCGTGATGCGCTCGATGCGCGAGATCGCGCATCGAGCTCCGCTGGACGCCCGCGAGGCGAAGCTGCTTCGCGCAATGGCGATCGAGGTGACGAAATACGGTGAGCGACTGGCGCGTTCCGGGCTTCACGTCAACCGGTAGCAAGCGGCCGGAGGCCCTCTTCGGCCCCGGGGGGGAGGGGGAGGGGGGGGGGCCTACGCGCATGACGCGGGCCTCAGGCTGCCGCGTGTGGGACGACGGCGGCCGCGAGTACGTCGACTACATCATGGCGCTGGGTGCCGTGGCGCTCGGCTACGGCCATCCCGCCGTGAATCGCGCCGCCGAAGCGGCGATTGCCGCCGGCGTGGTCGGGCCGCTGCCGCCCGTCGCCGAAGAGGAGCTCGCCGAAGCGCTGGCCGAGCGCATCCCGTGGCTCGAGCGCATCCGCTTCCTCAAGACCGGGGCGGAAGCGGTGGCGGCGGCGGTGCGCCTGGCGCGCGTCGCCACCGGCCGTGACGCCGTGCTCGGCTGCGGCTACCACGGCTGGCTCGACTGGTGTCAGGGGGCCACGGAAGGGGTCCCGGCCGCCACGCGCGGGCTGTTTGCCGAGCTGCCGTTCAACGACGTCGCAGGCGGGCGGGAGCTGATTCGCCAGCGCGGGACCACGCTCGCCGCGGTTGTGGTCGAACCGGTCATCGTGAACGAGCCCACCCGGGAATGGCTGCAGATGCTCCGGGTCGAGACGCAGCGCGTCGGCGCCGTCCTGATTTTCGATGAGATCAAAACTGCATTTCGACTGGCGATCGGCGGCGCGGTCGAGCGCTACGCGGTGGATCCCGCCCCGGACCTCGTCGTGATTGGGAAGGCGCTCGCGAATGGGTTCCCGCTCGCGGCGGTGGGCGGGCGCGCCGACCTGATGTCGGGCACGAGCCGGACCTGGATTTCGTCGACGCTCGCCACGGAGGGTGTCGCGCTCGCGGCGGCGCGCGCGACCCTGGAGGTGTTCACGCGCGAGGACGTGTGCGGGCATCTGCATCGCGTGGGAACCAGGCTGCTGCACGGCCTGCACGAGTTGCAGCGCCGTCACGGCGCCGCGATCGCGGGCGTCGCCGGCATCGCGGAGATGTGCTTTCTCCATTGGGCCACCGACGATCTGGCGCATCGCCTGGTGCTGGCAGCCGCAGAGCGCGGGCTGCTGTTCAAACGCACCGCATACAACTTCGTGTCCCTGGCGCACGACGAGGGTACGGTTGACCGTACCCTCGAGACCCTCGATGCCGTGCTGCAGCAGGTCTAGAACGCCGTGACGATCGCTCCCGCGATCAGGAAGACGACGATCCACGCGATGATCACGACGGCGGTGTAGCCCATCGCGCGGTCTTTCGGCACCTTCATCATGATCGGCAGCCCGATGTACAGCAGCACCAGGCTGTAGACCGAGAACAGCAGGCTCACCAGGCCGAGCGCGGGCAGGATCTGGAACACGCCGCCCACCCAGGCGGCCGTGCTGGCGTAGGCGGCGGCCTTGAGTGCCTGGACATCGTTGCGCTGGCCGCCGAAGCCCGGGGCCAGCAGGCTGATGATGCGAGACAGCACGAACACGCTGAGCAGAGCCAGCACGTACGCGGCCACACCGCTCGTCACCGCGGTCACAATCGACACCTTGTTCGTGAGCGACGTGAACGCCACGCGCCGGCCGAAGAGGATCATCCCGACCGTGGTCGCGATTGGGCCGATCGCAGCGAGCGGGATGATGTATTTCCCCCAGGTCTCGCCGGGCTTGGTGAACTCGGTGTCGATCTCTTTCCACGTCACGCGCGGTTCGAGCAGGATGCCCTTCGCGCGATCGATCATCGTCTCCATGAGATCCGTACCCCCCCTCAGGACGCCCCCAAGATAGGGGTGGGGCGGCGTCGCGCCAGCGTACCTGTAGATTGTTGATATGCTTGTCGATGTGCACGCGCACTTTCTGCATGCGCGCACCCCGCGCGCCGACTGGCGTGAGCGCAACGTGAGCCGTCTCACGGCGGGCGCGAAGATCGGCATCTCGGTGCACGTCGCGTCGATCCTCGGCAGCTGGGGACTGACCTCACCGATCTATTTCCCGTCTCCCCGCGACGTCAGCGCCGGCAACGACGCCCTGCTCGCGTTGCAGCGCGAACAGCCTGATGCGATTCGCGGATACGCGTGCGTCAATCCCAACTACACGGCGCACGCGCGCGCGGAGATTCTGCGCTGCCTCGATGCGGGCATGATCGGCATCAAGCTGGCCGCGAGCCGCCGGGCCGATGATCCCCTCCTCGATCCCATTGCCGAGCTCGCGCGGGAACGGCGTGTGCCCATTTTGCAGCACATCTGGCAGCACCGGCGCCGGGACTGGCCGGGCCAGGAGGCGTCGGATGCGCTCGAGCTGTGCGCGCTGGCGTGCCGCCACCCCGACGTGGCGTTCATCCTCGCGCACATCGGCGGGGGCGGCGACTGGCTCCATTCGCTGCACGCCGTCACCCTAGTCCCCAACGTCTACGTCGATCTCTCGGGGAGCGGCGTGGACGGCGGTATGCTGGAAGCGTGCATCGAAAGCGTGGGCGTCGGACGGCTGCTCTGGGGAACGGATTTGACCATGGACACCGGCTGGGCCAAGCTGCGCTATCTCGAGACGCTGCTGTCCAAGGACGAGCTCGCGCTGGTCCGCTGGAAGAACGCCGCGCGCATCTTCCCGCCCGGCGCATTCCCCGCCGACTGATGCGCGTCGACTGCAACGCCTTCATCGGCGCGTATCCCTGGCGGAAAGTCCCCTACACCTCGCCCGGCGAGGTCCTCAAGGCGCTCGACCGCACCGAGATCGACGTCGCGTGGATCACTCATCTCCCGAGTCTCTTCTGGCGCGATCCGACCGAGGGGAACGGCTGGCTGTACAAGACCGCGCGTAACGAAAAGCGCTTCAAACCTGTGCCGAGCGTGCACCCGGGCTTGGCGAATTGGGAGGACGTCCTTTCTGATGCGGCCAATTCGGGCGCGCCGGCGGTACGCTGCGATCCGATGTATCTCGGGCTCGATCCCGCCGGCGGAGAGATGCGCGTGCTCGCCGCGGCGTGTGGTGCCTCCCGACTCCCGTTGATCCTGGCCGTGCGGCTGGAGGACAGCCGCCAGCGCCATCCCAACGACCGTGCGGGCGACCTCCCGGCGGCTGCGGTGCGCGCGTTGATCCGCAGCGATGCGGACGTGCGGCTGCTCGTGACGCACGCCGACCGCGGATTCATCGAGGAAGTGCATTTCGGCTCCACCCCGGACGAGGCGCGCCGCCTCTGGTGGGACATCTGCTGGATCTGGGGTCCGCCCGAGGACCACTTCGCCACGTTGCTCGACACCGTCGGGCTCGAGCGCTTCGTGTTCGGCACCGGGCAGCCGCTGCGGTTGCCGGAAAACAGCATCGCCAAGCTCGATCTGCTCGACCTCGCGCGCGAGCAACGCGATGCGATCGAGTCCAAGAACATCCAAGGATTGATGGCCTGACGACTCCATACGGTTCGGGTCTTTATCCCGCGGTGCCCGTCCCGTTCCGTGGATCGACCATCGACGCGGCGGCGCAACGCGCCTATGCCGCGTGGATGGCGCGTCAGGCGATCGCGGGCGTGGCCGTGTGGGCGCACACGGGTCGCGGACCGCATCTCACGACGGATCAACGCGCCGTGGTGTTGGAGGCATGGCGCGCGGCATTGCCGGACAAGCGGATCATCGCGGGCGCAAACAGTCAGGAGATGGCGCGCGCGGCGCGGCAGGGCGGGGCGAACATGCTGCTCGCGTTCCCGGCGCGGAAAGACCCCGTGGCGTATCACGCGGCGCTCGCCGAGCATCTGCCCGTCATCGCGTTCTATCTCTACGAAGCGGCCGGCGGCGTCGACTATGACGACGACACGCTCCGCGCCATTCTCGCGCTGCCGCGCGTCATCGGAATCAAAGTCGCCACGCTCGACTCCGTGATGACGTTCCAGCGCATCGCCGCGGTGATGCGCGAGTTCCCGGACAAGCTGCTCATCACCGGCGAGGACCGGTTCCTCGGCTACTCGATCATGATGGGAGCGACCGCGGCGCTGATCGGCATGGGTGCTGCGCTGACGGACATTCAAGCGGCGTTGCTGCGCGCGTGGGCAAATGGGGACACCCACGCCTTTCTACGTCTCTCCACGCAGCTCGACGCATTTGGCGCCGTGACCTTCACCGGTCCGATGGAAGGCTACATTCGACGCATGCTGTGGGCCCTCGCGGCCGATGGTGTCATTCCCGACGAAGCCTGTGACGATCCGTGGGGCCCCCCGCTTCCCGCGGCGGAGCGGGACGCGGTGCGGCGGTTTGTGCGTGCGGTGCGCGTACGGTAACGCGCCGCTCGTTCCTCAAGACCAGTGCGGCAGTCGCGATCGGAGGAGGGGGGGGGCTGGTGTCGAGAGCAACGCAACCGCACATCGTCGTCGTGGGCGCCGGCGCATTTGGCGGCTGGACCGCGTTGTACCTGCGGCGCCAGGGCGCGCGCGTCACCCTGCTCGACGCGTGGGGGCCAGGCAACAGCCGCGCCAGCTCCGGCGGTGAGACGCGCGTCATTCGCGCGACCTATGGCGACCGGCAGGTCTACACGCGCATGGCGGCGCGCGCTCTCACGCTCTGGAAGGAACACGAAACACGCTGGCACCGGTCGCTGTACCATGGCATCGGCGTGCTCTGGCTCGTCGAGAGCGACGAGCAGTACGAGAAAGCGGCGCTGCCCATTCTGCGGAGCGAGAACGTTCGCGTGGAAGAGCTGTCCGGCCCCGAGGTGTCACGTCGCTACCCCCAGATCAACTGCGATCGCGTGCGTTGGGCCATTTTCGAGCCGGACGGCGGCTATCTGACCGCGCGCCGTGCGTGCGCCGCGGTGCTCGAAGGCTTCCTCGCCGAGGGGGGCGAGTACCGGCAGTTGGCGGTCCAGCCGCCCGCTCCCACGCGTGGGGAGCTCGCGAGCGTGACGTTATCCGACGGCAGCCGGCTGACGGCAGACGGCTTTGTGTTCGCGTGTGGTCCCTGGCTCGGATCGCTGTTCCCGGACGTGATCGGAGCGCGAGTCCGCGCGACCCGCCAGGAAGTGTTCTTCTTCGGCGCACCACCAGGTGATCAGCGCTTCTCCGAAACCGCGCTTCCGGTGTGGGCCGATCACGGGACGACGTTCATGTACGGCATTCCAGGCAACGAATGGCGCGGCTTCAAAGTCGCCGACGATACGCGCGGAGCCGTCGTCGATCCCACGACGATGGAACGGGCGCCGACGCCGGCCGCGCTCCAGACCGCCCGCGAGTACATCGCCTACCGCTTTCCGGGCTTGAAGGACGCGCCCCTCCTCGAGGCGCGCGTGTGCCAATACGAGCAGTCGCCGGACGAGCACTTCATCATCGACCGTCATCCGGCAGCGGAGAATGCCTGGATCGTGGGGGGCGGATCGGGACACGGGTACAAGCACGGCCCCGCGGTCGGGGAGCTGGTGGCGCGGTTGATTCTCACCGGCGCGGCGGCGGATGCGCAATTCAGACTTTCGCGCTTCGCTCGCTGAGGACTTCGAACGCTTCAAGCGGGAGCTGCCGCGCGACTTCCCGGCGCACGTGCGCGACACCTATCGGATCAATCTCGCGGCGCGCTACCTCGGCGAGCCGCTCCCGCACCCGATCGGCAAGGGATCGGGCCAGTTGTCGCTCAACGTGGGCCAGCTCGAGACCGACGCCGAGGCCGGTCTCGCGTTCGCCGTGCTGAAAACGGTGATCGCGCAGGACCGGGCCGGAACGCAGTCGATGGCCGCGTGGGCGATTCACGAGACGAAAATGAAAGTCGAGAGGCGCGGGGACGGGTGGACGGTGACGTGGAAGGGCAGGGGCTGGGATCGCTCGTTCGAGGACTATCTCGCGCTGGTGCGCGCAGGTCGGGACCTCACGGCGAGTGGCGCGCTGCTCGCCGTGCCGTCGGTGAAATATCACCTCCCACGCCTGGAGGAGCCCTTTCGCGACCAGGAATACGGGTTCACGACGCGGGCCCTCGCGCAAGCCTGGGGGCGGTCGCCGCTACTGCTCGAGAAGGATTTCTCGCCCACCCTCGCCGGCGACGCGCTGGCCGATGAGAGGGAGCAGATCCTCCGCTGGCTGCGCGAGGTGCCGCAACGCATCCGCGCTCACGCGAACGTGCGTCTCGCGATGAAATTGATGAATGCGCGCTTCGATGATGACTTTCAGCGCGAGATGATGGAGGCGGCGAGCGGCGCGGACGCGCTCGTGGTGTTCAATAGGCTCTTCGATGGGAAGGCCGGCGTCGCGTATGGAGGCCCTGAGCTGAGCGATCGCAACTTGCGGGTTTTAGACCGGCCGTCCGGCCGTCCGGCCGCGCGACCGTCCCTCAGCGGCACCGGCAACATCCATTCCGGCCGCCTGATCGTGGAGTACGCGCTGCGCGGCTGTTCATCGATCCAGCTCCACACTTTCTTCCAGCTTCCGCTCGAGCAGTATCCGGCGACACACGGCTCACGTACCCAGCGCGCGCTCCACGCCCTGATGTTTGATCCGCGCGATGGACTGATCGCGGTCATGCTCGAGCGCGAGGCGAACGGCGCTCTCGAGCGCCGGAACCGCGAGCTCCATTTTCTCGATCTATGCGCCGCCAACTGAGTGGGGTGCTGTTCCTGGCGCTCGCCGCGGTGTTGGCGTGGGGTGGGACGGTCGGCCCGGGGAAGACGACCGTGCGCTGGTTCGTGGCCCTGGCGCTGGCGGGCTGGGGCGTGTGGACGCTGCGCCAGGAGCGGACCCGGATCGAGCAGGTGTACACGCAGATCCTCGCGCTGGGACTCGCGATCGTCGCGGTCGGCTGGCTGATTCCCGCGAGCGGCAGCCGCGGGCTGATGGTCATCGGTGGAATCATGGTGCTCGTGTCGGCCGGGCTGTTGCTGTGGTCCTGGATCCAACGTCGCAACGCATCGGACCATGACACGGATCGCGCGGGCTGAGCTCTACGAACTGACGCTGCCGCTCGTCGAGCCGTTCGTCATCTCGGGCGGTGCGGTGACGGAGCGTCGCTCGCTCATCGTGGTGTTGCACGACGACGCGGGGCACGTGGGCTACGGCGAGTGCCCCCCGTTTCACCTTCCTTTCTACTCAGAGGAAACGCTCGCGGGCGCGCGCGACCTGATCGAACGCGTGTTGTTGCCGCGCGTCAGCGCGCGGGAATTCGACGACCCCGTTCCCGAGGCGATCGCAGCGGCGCTGTGCGAGGGCGTGCGCGGCAACTGGTTTGCGCGCGCCGGTGTCGAGACCGCCGCGTGGGACCTCGAAGCCCACGCGCGCGGCACCGGCCTCGCCGCCCTGCTGAGCGAGCGACTCGGCGCGACGCCGGCGGCTGCGGTGGACTGTGGCGTGGCGCTCGGGATTCCTCCGGATCGAAACGCCGACGTCCTGACGCGGTGGGTCGCGGACGCGGTCGAGCGCGGCTATCGGCGCGTGAAGATCAAGGTGACACCTGGCTGGGACAGCTCCCCGGTCCGGGCGGCGCGGGCAGGGATGGCGGGGACGGAGCTGCCGCTCACCGTGGACGCGAACGGCGCCTACGAATGGCCGCATGACGAACGGGCGCTGCGCGCGCTCGACGACGCCGGGCTGCTGTACATCGAGCAGCCGCTCCATCCCGACGAGCTGGTCGGGCACGCGCGGCTGGCCGAAGCGTTGCGCACGCCGGTGTGTCTCGATGAGACGTTGCGCGATGCCCGCGCCGCCCGGCAGGTCATCGCGCTGAACGGCCCCACCGTCTGGAATATCAAGGTTCACCGCGTGGGTGGTCTCACGGAGGTGTGTGCGATCTACCGGCTGGCCGCCGACTACGGGGCGAAGCTGTGGGCGGGAACGATGCCAGAATCGGGGATCGGCTCGCAGGCGGCACTCGCCGCGGCTGCCCTGCCGCTCTTCGTCTATCCGTCCGACCTGGAGCCGTCGAGCCGCTGGTTCGGGCGCAACGGCGACGTGATCAAGCTCGCGATGAGCAAGGACGGCCGCATGGCAGTGCCGCAACAGTCCTGCGGCCGCCTGCTCGACCCCGGCCGGTTTCGGCTCTTGACCACGCCTGTACTTTAGGGGCGCGATGAACAAGCCGAACATTGATTACTGGGCCGGCCATCTCTACCTGAGTCCGCGCCAGCGCCCGAAACCCGACCAGCCCGTTCGTGATTTGCCCCCGCGCGCGGCCCAGCGATTCAAGAAGGCGCGCGAACAGCTGCGCAGTCTGCGCCACGTGACCGAGCAGGTGGTCTACCTGGGCACCACCTGGAAATGGGTATGGATGTACGAAGTCGGGGGCCGGAAGCTCGGGTACCTGCATCCGATGCAGTCAGGCGTCAGCGGGACGTTCGTGTTGTCGGGAGTCGAGGAGCAGGAGATCGGCGCGACCAACGGGTTGCCGCGCGTGATCAAGCAGGCCGTGCGCGATGGAGCGTTGTTCGACGGCGTGCGCCATTGCTGGATGGAATTCGAGGATCTGGACGCGGTGCAGGCGTTTGTCGACGTCGTCCGATTGAAATACCAACTACTGGCGCGTCCAGAGTAGCCGTTGTTACATTCGTCAGCCTTCGGGAAGCAGCCGCTGGCCACACCGAAACCGAACCACCTGATTCGCCATTAGAGGCCATCTGCGTTCAGCTGCGGTCGTGGTGTTGATGCTCGCCCTCCCGCCTGTGAGCCTTCGCGGCCAGCAGGCCCAACCCGCTTCCTCTGCAGTATCGCGATACCAAGCTCCCGTCGTCAGCGACACCGGCGACCTGAAAGGTCCGCGCCAGCCGATTTTCTTCCGGCATGACATTCACGCGGGACAGGATCAGATCCCGTGCATGTACTGCCACTACTCGGCATCGATTGCGAGCGAGCCCGGGATCCCGTCGCTGCAGACGTGCATCGGGTGCCACCAGCTGGTCGGGGGCTCGACGCCGTCGCACCAGGCCGAGATCAGGAAGGTCCGCGATGCGTGGCGCGAGCGAAAGCCGCCGGAGTGGATCCGCATTCACGCGCTGCCCGGCTTCGTGCGCTTCCCGCACATGCGCCACATCAAGGGCCTTGGCACCAGCCTGGGCGTCGAGGCGAACGCCACCTGTGCGACGTGCCACGGCGACGTGAAAACCATGCCGCAGGTATCCCTGGTCGCGACGCTGAAGATGGGGTGGTGCGTGCGCTGCCACGTCCAGAACAAGGTGAGCCGCGACTGCAGCGTGTGCCACTACTGATATGACCGAACCGATCAATCGCCGCCGCTTTCTGAAGGTCCTGGGCGTCTCCGGCGCCGGCGCGGCGGCCGTATCGGCCTGCGGCATCGGCCCCGAGCCCACCGAGCGCCTCATCCCGTATCTGATCCAGCCTGAGGATCAGATTCCCGGCCTGGCCACCTACTATGCGACGACCTGTCGCGAGTGCGCGGCGGGCTGCGGCCTGCATGTTCGAGTGCGGGAAGGGCGCGCGGTCAAGCTCGAAGGGAATCCCGATTCGCCGATCAACCGCGGCCGGCTGTGCGCGCGCGGGCAGGCGGGGATCCAGGGTCTCTACAATCCCGATCGCGTCGCGCGTCCGATGGTGCGCAACGCCGGCGGCGCGTTCGAAGCGATCGATTGGGACGGCGCGCTGCAGCGCCTGAGCGCCAAAGTCGCCGAAGCCCGCGGCAAAGGCATCGTGTTCCTGACCGGCGCCGAAGTCTCCACCTTCGGCGATCTGGTGGACGAGTGGATGCGGCAGGTGGGCGGCCGGCGCCTGAGCTATGAGGCGTTCGGCTTCGACGCGCTCCGCGCCGGCAACCGGCTGGCGTTCGGCACCTCGTCGCTGCCGACCTACGACTTCGCCAACGCCAAGTACGTCCTCTCCTTCGGAGCTGACTTCCTCGACACCTGGCTGTCGCCGGTCGAGTTCCAGAACGGATTCTCGCGCGCGCACGCGTTCGACGGCGGACGTCCCGCCTCGATGGCGAAGTTCGTCTACGTTGGGCCGCGCATGTCGTTGACCGGCATGAATGCCGACGAGTGGGTCGGCGTGCGCCCCGGGACCGAAGGCGCGCTCGCGCTCGCGATGGCGCAGGTGATCGTCAGCCGGCGGCTCGCCGCGGTTCCCGCGGACGCCGGCCGGCTCTCGGCCCTGCTCTCGGCGCACACGCCGCGCACGGTTGCCGAGGCGATCGGCATCGAGCAAAACGTGATCGTGCGCCTTGCGACCGAGTTCGCCAATGCGCGCGGCGGTCTGGCCGTCGCGGGCGGCATGGCCGCGCAGTACGCGAACGGCGCGGAAATCGCGGCCGCCGTGAACATCTTGAATTACGTGGCGGGCTCGGTGGGCTCGCTCGTCAAATTCGGCGCCGATCTCGCGGTGGGCTCGGCCGGCACATTCGCGGACGTCGCGGCGCTCACGGCCGACATGGAAGCGGGCAAAGTCGGATTGCTCTTCGTCCACGGCGCCAATCCCGCCTATTCGCTCCCCGGCAAGTTCCAGCAGGCGCTCAGCAAGGTCGCATACAAGGTCAGCTTCTCGTCCTACATGGACGAGACGGCGGCTGGGTGTGACATGATCCTGCCCGACCATCACCCGCTCGAGCAGTGGGCCGACAGCCGGCCACGCGCGGGCGTCACGGCGTTCCAGCAACCGGTGGTGCAGCCGGTATTCGACACCAGGCAAACCGGCGACGTCGTGCTGCGGCTCGCCGGGCGCACCGGCACGTTCCAGGACTATCTCCAGGCGAAATACCGCACCGGTCGCGGCACGGGATTCGATCAGTTCTGGCTGGATACGTTGGCCACGGGCGGCGTCTACGGCGACGCGCCGACGCGCGCGGTGCGCCTCGGAGACGTCTCGAATCTCGCCGTTGCCGCGCCGGCTGCCGCGAACAGCGAGCAACAAGACGTCGTCGTCTTCCCGCATCCCGTGCTGCACGATGGGCGCGGGGCCAACAAACCGTGGCTCCAGGAGCTGCCCGATCCGGTTTCGAAGATCGCCTGGCACAGCTGGGTGGAGGTGCACCCCGACACCGCCAAGGCCTGGGGCCTCGCCACCGGCGACTTCCTGCTTCTCAAATCCGACTTTGGCGGTCAGAAATTCCCCGTCTGGATCACCGCGTCGGTGCGGCCGGATGTACTCGCGGTGCCCACCGGACAAGGCCACACCGCGTACGGTCGCTACGCGCAGGATCGCTCCGCCAACGCGTTCGAGTTGCTCGGCGTCCAGCCGAACAGCTACGGCGGCCGCAACTTCCTGGTGAGCGCCTCGGCGACGAAAACCGGCGAGCACCGCAAGATCGTCACGACCGAAGGCAGCCCGCGCGAGCGCGGCCGCGGCACCGTCGAGGTGCTTGGCGTTGCGCGCGCCAAGGCGCTGCACGCGGGCGATCATCCGTTCCATCACGAAGAGACGCCCGAGTACGCCGCGGAAGCCGTCGCATGGTGGGCGGAGCAGCAGCACGAGAAAGCCGAGCTCGGCGACTATCGCGGCGAGCAGCCCCGCTGGGGGCTCGCGATCGACCTCTCGAAGTGTACCGGCTGCTCCGCGTGTGTGACGGCCTGTTACGCCGAGAACAACATCGCGACGGTCGGCGAGGATCTCATGCAGCGGGGCCGCGAGATGTCCTGGCTGCGGCTCGAACGCTACTGGCTCACCGACGAGCACGGCGCGCCGCAGGGCGCCGTGAACTCGCCGATGTTGTGCCAGCAGTGCGGGAACGCCCCGTGCGAGCCGGTGTGCCCCGTGTACGCCGCCTACCACACGCCCGACGGCCTCAACGGGCAGGTCTACAACCGCTGCGTAGGCACGCGCTACTGCTCCAACAACTGCCCGTACAAGGTCCGCTACTTCAACTGGTACAACTACGCGGAGCGCGAGGGCGCGTATGAAGCGTGGCCCGAGCCGCTGTCGATGCTGCTCAATCCCGACGTCACGGTGCGCGAGAAGGGCGTCATGGAAAAGTGCACGTTCTGCGTGCAGCGCATTCGGGGCGCGCAGAATCAGGCGCGGCTCGAGGATCGCAACGTGCGCGACGGTGACATCGTCACCGCCTGCCAGCAGAGCTGCCCGTCGGACGCGATCGTGTTCGGCGATCTCAACGACCGCCGGTCCCGCGTCTATCAGCTCGCCGGCAATCCGCGCGGCTATCACGTGCTCGCCGGGTTGAACACGAAGCCCGCGATCACGTATCTCGCGCGCGTCGTCGCGCAGGACACGCCGAGTCATGGCTGAGCACGCGCCGCCGTCGCGCGTGACGTACGACTACGTCACGCGGACCATCGCGCGAACGCTGGGCTCGCCCACGCGCGGCTATTTCCTGCTGTTGGGCGCCGCGGTGGCCCTGCTGCTGGTCGGCATCGTCACGCTGCTGTACCTGCTGCGCTACGGTCTGGGGCTCGCGGGCTACTCGCACCCCGTGTACTGGGCGGTATTCATCACCTGCTTCGTGTTCTGGGTGGGTATCGCGCACTCGGGGACGCTGATTTCCGCCATTCTGTTCCTGTTCCGGTCCGGATGGCGGACGGCGGTCTACCGCACCGCCGAGGCGATGACGGTGTTTGCCGTGATGACGGCGGGGTTGTTCCCGCTCATTCACATCGGCCGGCAGTGGTACTTCTACTGGCTGATCCCGTATCCCAACGAGCGGGGCCTCTGGCCCAACTTCAAATCCCCGCTGATCTGGGACGAGTTCGCCATCGGGACGTACTTCACCGTCTCGACCGTCTTCCTCATCATGGGTCTGATCCCCGACATCGCGGCCGTCCGCGATCTCGCGACGGGTTGGCGCAAGAAGCTGTACGCCCTGACGTCGCTGGGCTGGACGGGCGCCAACGAGCAGTGGCGGCACTACACGCGCGGATACCTGTATCTCGCGGCCCTCGCCACGCCGCTGGTGCTCTCGGTGCACAGCGTCGTGTCGTGGGACTTCGCGATGTCGATCGTGCCCGGCTGGCACGCCACGCTGTTCGCGCCGTACTTCGTCGCCGGCGCGATCTATTCCGGCGTCGCCATGGTGATCACGCTGCTGGTGCCGATCCGGAAGCTGTTCCACCTCGAAGAGATCATCACGCTGCATCATTTCGAGAACCTCGCCAAGCTCTGCCTCCTCACCGGGTCGATCGTGAGTTTCTCGTACATGACCGAGAACTTCGTCGCCTGGTTCAGCGGCAATCCGCACGAGCGCGCGGCGTTCTGGTATCGGGCGTTCGGCGAGTACTGGTGGGCGAGCTGGACGATGAACATCTGTAACGGGCTGCTGCCGTGGCTGCTGTGGTCCAAGACGGTACGCACCAACATCACGGCGCTGTTTGTGATCTCGATCTTCGTGAACATCGGGATGTGGTTCGAGCGCTACGTCATCATCGTCGTCTCACTGGCGGGCGAGCCGTACCAGCCGTGGGCGAACGCGGTCTACAATCCCACCTGGGCCGACTGGGGCATCATGGCCGGCAGCTTCGGGTGGTTCTTCATGTGGTTCCTCCTGTTCGTGAAGAACTTCCCCGCGGTGTCGATCAGCGAAGTGAAGGAAGTCCTGCCGCCGCCTAAACGGCAGGCGACGCGAGCGGGAGCGCACTGAGCATGACCACTCATCTGCGCCTGCCGCTTCCCAAGCCGCTCCAGGACATCATTCATCCGCCGCCGACGCCGGGCGTGCTCGGGGTCTTTGCGTATCTGGACTCGACGCTCGACGCGATCAAGAAGCTGCGCGCGGCCGGGCACACCGACTTCACCGTCTATTCCCCGATCCCACGTCACGAGATCGAGGAGGCGCTGGGGCAGTCCGTGAGTCCGGTCCGCGCGTTCACGCTGATCGGTGGCATCGCGGGCTGCGCCGTGGGCGCCTGGCTCACGCTGTGGATGTCCTACGACTGGCCGGTGGTGGTCGGCGGCAAGCCGGTCGGTTCGATTCCGCCGTACGTCATCATCATGTTCGAGATGACGATTCTGTTCGGCGCGCTGTCCACCATTCTCGGCATCGTGTTCAACGCCGCGTTCGCGGCCCGGCGCTCGGGCACGATCCAATACGACGAGCGCTTCACGAACGACCGCTTCGGCATCTTCGTCCCCGCCGATTCGGGCCACGCCGCGGCGATCGAATCGCTTCTCAAGCAGAGCGGGGCGGAGGAAGTGCGCCGTGGCTAACGCGCGTGCCGCCCTTGCCGCCCTTGCCGTCCTCGTTGTGCTGGCCTGCAATCCCGACGATGTCGTGCACAAAGTCGGCTGGTTTGCGACGATGCGGCATCAGCGCAACATCAAGCCGTACGCGCGGCCGATCCCCCCCGTCGCCGGCACCGTGCCCGTGGGAGCCACCGAGCCGCCGGTGACGCGCGAGAACGCCGATCGGCTCGCGAATCCTCGCACGCGCACGGCCGAGTCGTTGAATCGCGGCCAATGGGTCTACCAGACCTATTGCCTGGTGTGTCATGGCGAGCGTGGTCATGGCGACGGCCCCGTGTCCATCGCCGGTGGCGGGCCGTTCCCCGGCGTCCTGTCGCTCGTCGATCCGGCGCGCCCGCGCATCACCGACGGCGTGCTGTATGGCATGATCGTCGACGCGCAACGCATGGGGCGCGGGCTCATGCCGCGCTATGGCGACAGGATTCACGGCAACGATCGCTGGGATGTCGTGAACTATGTCCGCAGCCTCCAGGTGCTCGAGCGAGGCAACCGGTGACCGTGGCGAACGTCAGCCGGGCGGATCTCTCACAGAAGGCGCGCCAGGCCCCCGTCGCGCGCGTCATGCTGGTGGGCGCGATCGCGGCGATCCTCGGCGGCATCGTGCTCGCGCTGGGTCTGAGGGGCGGTCATCCCGAGCGCACATGGTGGGCCTACCACGCGAACTTCATGTTCTGGGTCGGGCTGGCGCAGGGCATGGTCGTGTTTGCCGCGACCCAGAAACTCGCCAAGGGGCACTGGTCCGGCGTCATCATTCGCTTTGCGGAAGCCGGCGTTGCGTTCACCACGGTTGCCGTCGTGCTGTTCATCGGCCTCTTCATCGGCCGCCAATACATCTTCACGTGGATCCACCAGCCACGACCGGACGTCGGTTGGTGGCTCACGACTAACTGGTTCTTCCTCCGCAACGGGGCGATCCTCGCCGTCCTGTCGTGGCTATCGTGGCGCTTCGTGCGGCGCGACACCGCGCCCGACGTACGTGAGCTCGCCGCGGGCGCAGCCGTCGATCGCAAGGAAGACTCGGGCCCGATCTCCCGCGACGCGGCGATCCTCGTGCTTGCGTTCGCAGCCGGCTACAGCCTCCTGGCGTTCGACTTGATGATGTCGCTGGCACACAAGTGGGTGAGCAATCTGTTCGGCTTCTTCTATGTCATGGGGAGTTTTCTATCGGCACTCATGCTGCTCGCGATCCTCGGCATCACGTTGCGCCGCACCATGGGTCTGGACGGGATCTACAGCAAGCGCCAGCAACACGACCTCGGCAAGCTGTGCTTCGGCTTCAGCGTGTTCTGGGCGTACCTGATGTTTTCGCAGTACCTCGTCATCTGGTACGGGAATCTCCCCGAGGAGACGTACTTCATCTTCTATCGACTCGCGGGTGCGTGGCGGCCGGTCGGCATCGCCGTGTTCTTGCTCGTCTTCCTGATACCGTTCATCGGCTTGCTGGGCGAGAAGCCGAAGAAGTTCGCTCCCACGATGCTGGCGTTCGCGATCGTCAGCCTCACCGGCATCTGGTTGGAGCGCTACCTCGAAATCGTACCCTCCATCAACCACGGCGCCGGTCCCGCTCTCGGCATTCCGGAAGTGGGGATGGCGCTGTTCTTTGGCGGGCTGTTCCTCCTCTCCTGGGGCTGGTTCGCCGCTCGCTATCCCATCATCTCACCGCGGCTCGCGGCCGACGCGTTGGAGCGCGAGCATCACTGACGCCGTCGCAGTCTAAGACACGAGATCCCGAACTGTCGCAGGAACCCGGTGTAGGAGTAGCGGGTTTGTCATCTACCCACACCGGAGGTAGCAATGCGATTCGCGCACTTGGCCGTCGCCGTCGCGCTTGGGCTGGCAGTCGTTTCAGCGTGCAGCGATTCCACGAGTGGTAGCACCGGCGGGCACAGCACGACGATCACCGTCAGCAACAACTCGTTCAATCCCACACCCGATACGGTTCCCCCAGGGCAGGTCACATTCAACTGGGTCAACGCCTCGAACTCGCACAACGTGACGTGGGTCACAGGGCCGGGGACGTTGCCGGCAAACTCGAGCACGATGACGACGGGAACGTTTCAGCCGACGCTCGTCGCGGGCACCTACACCTATCACTGCACGATCCACTCGAGCATGCAAGGCACCATCGTCGTTCAGTAATCGGAGCGAACACCCAGGCGGCCTCGCATCCCGCGCGGTAGCTTCTCAGCGAGATCCTTCCCGATCCCTGGAGGCAGTATGCCCATCTTTCGTTGCGTAGCGATTGCGGCGATCGCGATCAGTGCGGCGTGCAGCAACAGCACCGGGTACGGTAGCAGTCCCCCGCCGGCGCCTCCGCCGCCGCCTCCCCCACCGGGCGGTCACTTGACCACGATTACGGTTTCAAATAATCAGTTCTCGCCGACTCCCGACACCCTGGCGGCCGGCAACATTACGTTCCACTGGGCCGCCGGCGCCGTGACGCACAACGTGACTTGGCAGACGGGACCCCTTCCGCTTCCAACGGCGTCCCCCAATCGCGCCGGTGGCGACCCCGACTATGTCGCAGCGTTGGTCGCCGGCGACTATACGTATCACTGCACGATTCACGCGCCTATGACCGGGGCAATCCACGTGACGCCCTAGCGGGGCACGCCGCCGCTTGCATTAGGCTCCCGGGGCAAATCGTGCTCCGGGAGCTTAGTTTTTCGGTAATGAACGTCTGGCGTGCTGCGGCTGATCTGATCCGTGGGGGTGCCTCTGGCGCTCTCGCGACGGTCGCGCGCGTGCGCGGGTCCACGCCCGTGCCGGCGGGCACGAAGATGCTCGTCGGTGCCGAAGGCCGGCTGATCGGGTCTGTGGGCGGCGGCTGTGTCGAAGCCGAGGTCATCGGCGCGGCGCTCGAGGCGCAGCGTCGCCGCGCACCCACGTTGCTCACGCATCATCTCAACGCCGACCTGGCCGGCGACCTCGGCCTGTCCTGTGGCGGCACCGTCGACATCTTCGTCGAACCGCTCCTCGCCGAGCCGAGCTACCTGCGCGTGCTCGAATCCGCGGCGACGGCCGAGTCCGGGCTGGTGCGCACGGCGACCGAGTGGGGCAGTGGGGGGGGCGGACCCATCAAGACATTCGAGCGGCTCGACGCG
>Ga0137437_1000025_pt1 | contig 42644 bp, 38 predicted proteins | sample EasRivERMGT138_2_FD_102332 | JGI IMG/M metagenome (GOLD analysis project Ga0137437, IMG submission 102332) | Soil microbial communities from meander-bound floodplain in the East River, Colorado, USA - East River MetaG ERMGT138_2 | ecosystem: Environmental > Terrestrial > Soil > Floodplain ...
ATATCATTCTTGGTGAGATGACGCTGGAACCATTTGATATCTTCCAGCTGCAGGACGGTAACAAAAAGTTAACCCATAAATCTCCGGAACGACAAATTTGCGGGCAACAATAGCTCGCAAAGGAGCGAAAATGGACGCTAATATTAATGATTAGTAGAATATAGAAAAAAAAACATGAGTCGTCATTGATTTGGCGGTGGTCATATAAGTATGAGTTCCGGTCAGAAATTGGAGGGATAAATAGAGTATAGCGAAATAAGTTACCGAAGATGCAAATCTTCAAGTTGTCATTTGAGTGATCCAAAAGAATTTGTATTATATATAAATACGCCTGAGTTTTGAGAGACCAAAGTAAACATACAGTCTGCTTCAGCAATTCATAACGCCTGTTTATATATCGGTAAGTATCTGTCAGGACTGCGACGGTCGAGATGATGTTGGAAACGGGACTGAAGGAGGATGACGCTGAAGAAGAAGCGCTTGCAATTTGCTGCAGTTTTGCTAGCCTCCGAATCTTCCAACGAATCTAAGGGGAACAATAACAGTTGAGTGTCTCTTAGATATTCAGATTTTGGATGTACATACGCGATCAGCATCATCTTGGGTTGTCGCTGATAGAAGTACAGTTCCTTGTATCCTGATGAATTCCTGTACGATTTTGTAGGTTACACTTTTGTTTTTATATAATCTATTATCGAATCCCCGCAAGTCAGCCCTTGAAAAAAATTAAATAAGATAAAAGTATAGAGACGGCGAAAGAAATTTACGAACGGATAGACGCGTTATATCTCCCCTAGAGATACGCCTTTTCTTACTATGAATGTAAGGTGACGACGACCCATCCTCGTCGATGTGTATGGCCCACTTTTGCTTCAACCCCCCCCTCTGCTCAGAGAACCCAAAAACTGTATAGTGCAGCGGGCCTCCATGGTACGATACATGTAGCCCTTGACTGTATAAAAGGATTTCAGAAGTGTAGTAAAAATATAAAACAAGAAAAGCCCACTATAACACTACAACCCAATCCCGAAGTCCAAATCTCCCCTGGATCGCTTCAGCTTGTTCATCAAGAGAATGAACGACCGCATTGTAGGCGGCGTTGCGAGCTTGGGCGGCTCCTGGTGAGCTAAGAGTCGACTTGTATAGATAGGTAACGAATGGCATTGAGAGGGATGTCGAGGCGTGTTTGTTGCGGTACGTCGTTTGAAAAGAGTTAAAGTTTGGAGTCTGCTACATTCAAAATTCCTATGGGAAATTTAGTGACTATTGAAATGATAGAAGTGAGGACATACTCGAGATAACCAGACCACAACCATGACTTCTTCACCTTCCCACAGTATGGTAGAACGACGCAATTCTAACGACTGGACTGACGCGGAGTCTATGTGTAGCGTCTGGATGAAGCCAGAGTCAGACCGACGCGAAGTCTAGGTCTGCAAGGTGCTGGGGAGTGTTTATGTTGAGAGGTGAATTGGGTGAAATAAATGTAACAACATATGCCAACGGGAGAGGAATTGTGGAACTCGAATCCGAAGTAAAAGGCAACAAATATATATTAACTCTCAATGACGTCCTCTATATTCCATCTAACCCATATAATTTACTTTCGCTTAGCTGGGATACTTCCGGTGGACGTTACAATGGCGGAAATGGCCAACTGTCACTAATAACGAAAAACGGGTGAACTGTCGCTAAAGGAACAAAAATTAATAATAACTTGTACAAAATGAACAAACTTACTGTTCACAAATCAGGAATAACACATCCCATAAATGAAACCGCCAATCCTCAATCTTTTAACGCTGGAGAACCAGCAAAAAGTTGGGAAATATGGCACCGACGTTTCGGACACATCCGAGTCGGAATGAGCAGTCTTCAACAAATACTTGATGAAATCCTGTCGAAGGATTCAACGTCGATATATGTACACCGAAGTACGATTGCGAAGCCTGTACACAAGCTAAACAACATAAGGAACCATTTCCGAAAGAAATAAACAAAGAAAAAACTGAACTGGGACAATTAACGCATACAGATCATTTCCCATCCGTTCAATCAACGGAAACCAATATTTCATTACATTCCTTGATGATAGTAGTCGACGAGCGAAACTCCGATTCCTGAAAGGGAAAGTCACCCGCTATACCGCATGAGGGGGAGTCTGGGAGTGACATGCTGCAACTGGGAAGTCAGCACAATAAACGAACAAGAGAGGAAGCAAATGATGGAGAGGTCGATGAACCAAGGAGAAAGCTTCGAAATAAAGCACCTGTCAATTATCGTTATCTCGATAATCCATTTCTGGATGAGGAAGACGAAGAAATTTACCTGTCATCTGCCGAAATAATTTACGCAACATTTTCCGAGACACCATTAGCAGGTGAAGATCCAAAAACCCTGCAAGAAGCTAGAAACTCCCCAGAATGGGAGAAAGCTGTGAAAACCTAACTTGAACAGCTGGAACGGACAGGCACATGGAAGCTTGTTGAATGTCCAAGTCATGCAATACCTATTGGAAAAAAATGGGTATTTCTACGAAAGTATAATAAATTGGGAGAGCTTCTCAAGTACAAAGGAAGATTGGTTGCGAAGGGCTTTTCACAGCGACCAGGATTTGATTTTACCGATACATTTTCGCCGGTAGTATGTCTCGAAACAATTCGGCCGATCCTATCCTTGGTACCAAGATATAAACTCAAGACGCAACAAATGGATGTGAAAGGCGCTTACCTCAACGGCATCCCAAAAGAAAAGGTTTATATGAAACAGCCTGAAGGCTATGATGATGGAACAGGACGGGTGTGCTTACTCATTAAAACACTATATGGCTTGAAACAATCTGGGCGAGAGTGGAATAAGGAACTGGACAGTTAATTAAAAGAAAAAGGGTTCGAAAACTTACGTTCAGATCCTTGCGCGTATATTCGACGAGATGGAGACGAACCTGAGATAATCACAGTCTCGGTCGATGATCTTCTTCTTTTTACTGGAACAGACTGAACAATGATTAAACTCAAGGCAGAATTACAGTCAATGTTTGAACTCACAGATATGGGCGAACCATAAAAAATCGTCGGGATCGAAATCACTCAACGGACTGACTGTATCACGATTTCTCAAACAAAATACATCGAATCCATCCTTCCCAAGGAATGAATGGAAAACGCGAATCCAGTATCCACACCGCTCGATCCTAATGTGAAATTAGAATCAAATCCGGATGCAGCTGAACCAATTCGCAGTAATACTTACGCGTCGCTTATCGGATCTTTACAATATCTTGTTACTGCAACACGCCCAGATATTGCCTATGCCGTCAACCGACTGGCATACTAAACTGCAAATCCAAGCCTTGCTCATTATTCCGCGGCAAAACGAGTATTAAGGTATCTAAAAGGAACAAAAAATTACAGAATTGCATATTAGGCAAACTCGACACGAAATAACGCACCAGAAGACTCAAATTTTTGTTATGGCTTTGCTGATGCTGCATTTGCGAATGCGGACGAATACAAAAAATCCCCAGTTTCACAAATGAACGAAACGTGTCGACATTCGATGGCATTTCGTTCGAGATCTAGTCCAAGATGGCTTCATTAATATTGTGGATTGTCGAGACCCAGAACAAACCGCGGATATCCTCACTAAGCAACTCCCACAACCAAAGCATACCAAACATATAAACGAGCTCGGATTAGGCCTATGGCCTAAGCCTGTGGAGATTGCGAAGAATTCAAGTGAGAACTTAACCTCGAATTCTCGATGGCTCAATGTAATTTTTTTGCAATTTTTTACTACTAAATCCTCTCCTGTGAGCCGGTGTGCGAGGTAGCCGAATCGGGTTCAAGATGGGCTTGAGCCTGTTTGAAGAAGTTCAAGGCCAGACTCAAAACAGGTATATACCCCGGTTGGAGGTTACACCACGACTAATGATATTCAAGATATAGTGCACGTGCTTTATTTTCCCATCGAATTTGCTGCCTCCTCCGAGTCATTGTCACCTCTCTATCAGCATCATCCGCACACCCTCTATCCCTCAAACCCACCAGCACCCTCTGGTATTGCGCATCAACATGCTCCGTTGCTCATTATGCCATTTCAAGCCAAAAAATTGCCTCTCACTGCCCACCTCCCGTTCAAGTTGGCCTACAACTTCTTCAACTCATTATATAGCTGGGTGTGGCTCTTTCTCTCGGTGTGTTATCTAATGTTAAATCTGCATCTTATACTTATAAAATTCTATTCAGGCATGCTTGTATGATGTTGTATCTACCGACTCTCGGCTCTGCAACCTACTCACCCATACAACGCACAATACTAGTCACTACCGGCCTACTTCTCCTGCTCAATATCGCTCAATTCTCACTTTCATCTCGCAACAATATCAACCCCTTGATTCGTTTCTCGTTCAACCGCACCCTCTCGCCCTTCTTCAGAGCTGGGTGTCCACATAAACAAAGCTCCCTCTTTCCAGACCCCGCACGACAAAAACGACGGTTACATAACCCTCGCCAGCCTGAGGAGTTGTAGCACCAGGGATGGGCACTAGCAACGAGCCAAAGGTAAGTTGACTTTGCTGCATTGGCCCGGGACTTGGTTGCGTTGCGCTAACACCTTCTTCGCTAGGTACCAAAACTCCAGCTCCAGATGGCAGTGAGATATCAGGACTCGGATTGGGAATCATACTGGTAAGTGCTCCCCAGCTGAATATGAATTTGGACTGAGACTCCTCTATAGGAAGCCGCAAGTTCACTGCATCGAAGGCTGAAACATTTAGGTTATGAAAATCTGTTGCAAGGTAAGTCTCTCTACCCTCGAAGCATGTTCGAGAGCTTACCTTCGTTATCATCATAGGTTTTATCGGGTTCTCCTTGCAGAATATCAGGGAGGGAAAGTGCTGGCAGAACTTGCTGGTCTTCCTTGTTACTTGAAGCGAGTATATCACGGAAATGCTGCAACACCTCAGCATTGCTTCCCATCAAGACCGTTAAACGTTCCGAGGACCATGCGAGAGTTCTCTTATGATGTCGTTCGAGTTGGGGTGGAATCTTGTAATAGAGTCGCTTGTTGGAGTCGGTTTGTGTTCAGTCCTGTTCGTCTACCTCTGAATTCCAATACACTGCCAATTTTTCGAAGTCATCACGCTTGTAAGCTTCCACGGGACCGTAATCCTTCCGCACTTTCTTGCGAAATTGAGTGTTGTTAAATGCAGCTTTTGAATTTCTTGAATTCGGCGTAGGTGTGAACAGGTGTGATTGGGTGTAAATTACCATGTAATGCTCTTTGTCTCATCTGCAGATATCGATATCGGTTTACTGGCTTTGTACTCAATCGAGTTAGAGTATTTCAACGCGACGCGACTTCTCGACGAAGGACCGAGTGTTACACAGGTAGTACGTGATGTTACGCAATGTGACTATGTGGCTGTACATGGCCTCACCTTAAATCGGGGGTTAGGCCTCCACAGGCATATGACATAGGCCTCGGATTATCCTTCGTTTGAGGGGGAGTGTTGGGATACTGCCTCTATCGCAGAGGTAGATAATAAAGGTAACAATATAATTGTTACTCCACTAATTGGGATGTCACTGAATGTCACACTATCTGAGCGATGCCATGTGACGGATTATAGTGATGTTGATGTGACACAATGAAAGAAGGGCCGTGATGATGTTCGGGCAAGGAATACCTACTTGTTCTTGTCTCAGGAATGACGTGATTTGGTGATTGATCGGTTGATGACGCAGCATTGACCCCATGTTGGAATAATTCCCTGATATGAAGTCTATCCATATTAACCCTAACCTGAGAGACAAAATCAGGAGTCCAACCGGTCACGTGATTTAAAGAAAGGACTCGAAGATCCTTCGAGGCGGATGGGTTTGGGGTTCAATTTAGTGAGATATGGGAAGGGTGCTGATGGGGGGGGGTGCCATTTCTACAGTACGTGATAGTAATCTAGATGGTTGAAAATGCATCAATTTCACCGCATTTGGAATAAAAGTGTCCGCACCTAGAGTTGCTGTAAATTGGCTTCAAGTTGTCCCACACCCCATAATGAACTGACAATAGCATCTCATCAACTTTTATCCAGCGAGCTCAGGGCATCACGCATCACAGGGACTCGGAAGTTACCGCCGCCACCGTCACAATGCAAATCCCATTCTGGCGCCATATAAAGTGTGAGAACTCGGAAATTTTTTGTTTCTTCTCCCCACCACACCACCCACAAACTTCGTTATCAATGGCTCGCACCAAGGTTGGTCCCCTCCACTTTTGTATATTATCCGAGTCTTCCATTCGATGCTCACTCTTGTCAATTACACAGAAAACTGCTCGAATGACCACTGGGGGTATTTTGTTCGATACTACTTTCACACTTCTATCTCAACTCATCTTTTTGTCTTCCATCTTCTTTTCAGGCAAAGCGCCTCGTAAGAGATTATTGTTAATGAAGACTGGTCCGAGTCAGGTATTCTTGTTTGTCGCCGTAGTCGCGTGTAATGCCTAACTATTGTCTTTTATTTCACTTATAGTCCGCTACAGGAGGAGTCAAGAAACCCCACAGATTCCGTCCTGGTACCGTCGCTCTCCGTGAAATCAGGCGTTACCAAAAATCCACTGAGCTCCTTATCCGAAAGCTTCCCTTCCAGAGGCTTGTTCGTGAAATTGCTCAGGACTTCAACGTTAGTCATCAAAACCATGTCCTTGTAACTCTTATTTGATCCCATGTCTTTAGCCAGATCTCCGCTTCCAGTCATCAGCCATTTTAGGCCTGCAGGAAGCCGCTGAGGCTTACCTTGTGGCCCTCTTTGAGGACACCAATTTGGCTGCGATCCACGCCAAACGTGAGTCTCATTTTTATGCTTTACGTGTCTTCAGTCATTCACGACATTATTCTTCAGGTGTCACTATGTAAGCCACCCTTCCCCACTTATACCTTGAGACTTATATTGTTCCTACAGCCAAATAAAAGATCTTGCCCTCGCGAGACGTCTCCGTGGAGAACGCTCTTAAGAAGGAAATTCCATGCCCTCACAATCGGCATTTGGGCCTTTATAATCGTCATGATTCTTTTTTTTTTTTTTTTGTTGTTTTTACGTCAGAGAGGGCTTGGCCCTATTATCGACTTTACATGTTGGGTAGTAATCTAGCGTTTAAGGCCCCAGTGCCTGCCGTTTATCTTGTAGCAATTGCCCTGAGCCCGCCGTGAGGCTCACCCCGAGTGATCATTCCCCAACGGCGTCCAACACAGAAACGTCGTTTCAGGGCACATTGCATGAAATTTGCTGAAGAGTATGTTGGAAGTTGCGTCATGTGTGATTGTGCTGTATATATTGTTTACTGTCCAGCTGACTGTTGCGTTCCCGAATTCTTGTAGTTAAGGGCTGGGCGGCTCGTTCCTGATGTTTTCTTGGAGTCATGTGTTGTCGGTTCTAGGCTTTTGCTGCCAGACTGACTTGTCGAAGCCGGCTGGAGTCCCTCAGGAGGAGGGAGAAGATGAGGATGAGCCGTCCCAAGCGTCGGGATGGATCTTCTATGCTAGGAACTGTTACCGGTTGCTAAGGGTTCTTGAATCGACCTGTTTTGTTAATGAAGTGGGCTAGGGCTTTCATTCTGTCAGTATCTGACATGATATCCTTTAGGTTAAGATGACTTCTCGAGATGTCCGCTATCAGTTTCTCCCTTTCCACGTCGTAAGTGTTGCATTCGAACAAGAAGTGTTTGATCGTCTCTCGGCAGTGCTGTCCATCTTCTCTGTCCAGACAGGCTTGGCATAGTTCGGTGTCTGCTCTGTTTATTTTGAATAGATAGCAGTTCAGGGGGATGTGTCCGCTCCGTATTTGAACCATCAGGCTTGCTTGGGCCCTAGTAAGCGAGTTAGTGCGTTTGCGAAAGCCAGTGAAGGGGAAGTCTTCGTCTATTGCATCAAAATGTTTGCCTCTTTCAGAGTCCTCCCAAGATTCCTCCCATTTGTTTTTCAACCTTCTGTGGAATGCTTGCTTAGTCGCTGAGGCGCTGAGAGGTAGGGGGTCTCTCAGAATGTGAGGGAGCTTGACCGCTTCGCTAGATAGACCATTTGCTGCTTCCTTCGCCAGTTCGTCTACTTTTTCATTACCTCTGACTTTACTATGACCCGAGATCCAACGGACTTCCAGATTGCATCCGAGGGCGTTAGCTAGTAAGAGGAAGTGCCTGATTAAGTATTGGCCTGAGGTCGCTTTCGGGTTGTTGAATGACTTGATAAGTGCTTGGTTGTCTATATATAGTGACACCTTCTTCCCTATCGTATCTGGACAACTGCTGAGTAGCGTGGGGGCGAGTACGGCGCCTATGGCCTCGGCCTCGAATGTGTTGTGCTTGGAAGAGGGACCTAGGAAGACTTTTAGTCGATCTAATGGTGTGAACCGACCTTTTTTGTACAGTATCGCTGCAGCTCCTATGTCATTGTTGAGTCCTGAACCATCGGAGAACACTTTGAAGTTGGCTTTGTCGTCCTTTTCTTGTTTTATCGATTCTTCTCTTGAGCTGGCGATCTTGGTGTTGAGTTTGGCTGGTCGCGGCGGGCACTGTGCAACTGGCATGATGATCTCTAGCTTCTTCTTTCGTAGCTTGAAGGTCCGAAGGAGGTTTGCTATAGGGCTGGGGTGCTTTTTCGGTGGGCTATTCCTTGTCTGCTCTATGATAGGGTGAAGAGGGTGAGTATCTGGTAGCGTAAGCATTCTGATAGTGGCCCTGTGGGTGGCTTTTAGTAGAGCATATTCCATAGAGAGAAGACCCGCGTGTGCGTCTGCAAAGTCGTTAGGGGTCGATCTTAGCGCGCCTCTTATTGCCAGGGAGGCAATTCTCTGAGCCTTCTGGAACTGGCGTAGCGCTCCCGCTGACCCAGAGCTTTTTGTCTGTCCTGGTTTCTTGTTAGGGGGGGTATACCATATGTCAAGACCGTATGTTATCTTTGGGAGCGTCATGATTCTATTTCTGTCTATCAGTGTTTTCGTTTACCCGCGTACTTACAGTATCAATTGTTATAATTAAGGGACTACCTATGACACAAAGTATCTGAGCACTATTAAAAAATAATACTTGGTAGCGCTGCTACATGTTAGCAATCGAGGAGGGGTTCCAGATTCTATTGTGCTTGCTTAAAATAAACTTATAATGCATGAATACCTATATTGAATTTAAATATCATGGCTAAAGGGGATTGTTACACTAACGCTAATTATGATCGGTCACTGCTATATGTTTGTGTGGCTTGGACTACTCTTGTTGGAAAAGTCAATACTCTAGTCCACTGCGCCTCCTCAGAAGTATTTGTCATGAATGTGTAGCTCAAGGTCGTCGTTGGGTTTTCAATAAGGATCTTGCTCACTGTGCTTCCATGGCAGTCTTTAGCAGCATCCCAATACCAGTGCGTGTTCTCCTTCATTTCCACAAGCAATCGATGGGAGGTCCAGACAAAATTGCTTGAGTCCCTTTGTACCTTTTAAAACTAGCCATCAGAAATTGGTCACATATCTAGTATTTCTGAATACTCACATTTTTAGACCGATGAGTGACCCAACCAGAACTAGGGCAGTCATCCTCATCAAGATGAGAAGACGCTGAGTACGCAAAAGTCACGAAATTGGATGCCTGTGGATACCCTAGATCATTATTAAGCTTCCATTTTCCTACTTGCTAACCATTTAGATGAGAATCATGAAATTGAAAGCTGATATAATAAATTCCTTACACGACGTTTTTCAGCAAATTCTGGGAGAAATCCATTAAGGAATTCGAATTGTCTGCCCTCAAGGACTTGATAATAATTAGATAAAACTTGCCGAAATTAGAGATTCAAAACATACAAGGCTCTAGACTTTCCAAGTCTACACGGACATTGTCGGCTATCGCTTTCTCAGGAATCTTGAATGTGGCTCAGTAGAGGGAATAATCATCATAAAGAGGCTAATGGTATACCTGTGCTTGATATGGAATACCAAATGAAGCTTGCATCCCCAGACCTTTTGCCATTTTCCCAGAACTAGACATTCTATCACGATCCAAAATTTGTTTCGTCCTAAAAAAATTAATAAAGGCAAAATAATAATAATAATTAGTAGTTACAGTGTTAATGTCTTTGAGACATCGGTCTCAACTTGGGTATGAAAGTTTTGCAAAGAAAATTTTTTATTGAGCTTTTCGATGTTGTAAATTACCCCACCAAACTGAAATTTATTGAAAACCATGAAAAGAGTTGAAAAAAAATGTAGCTCACAATCTTGTCTGTAGTAGGAGTGTTATCTTCACCATCTTTTTTCGTCCAGAATATCAATGAGTACATTTTCTCATTATCCAAAGGCGGTGCACAGATCCGGTGCACAGAATTCCCAATCATTTCGTAATTGAGGGGTTCGTCTGTGAATATCCCAGATTTCTTTCCTTCTTGAACGAGTGCCGGAGATTCTACCATATATTTTTTTTTCAGATCGTCAAGTTCTGCATCTGGAGTACTTCTCATTGCGACAAGAGTTAATAAAAGTGATATGGAAAATATGGAAATAATAGCGTGCCGTTGTAATCCAATCCATACCGCCTGGTTCCTGCATGCTTTCCCCATTTCATAAGCAAGTTTCAATTCCCCCCCCCTATCTTTTCCAGTTTTCAAACACTCTGACAAATATGGATTACCCTTATTCTTTGTAAGTTCTTGAAACCGGTTGAAGATAAAGTGAGATAAATCCTTTTCTTGCTGTGAAAGAATGATTTTTTAAAATTTGATCTTTTAAAACGGAATTATAACAAACTTTTAAAGCTTCATTGAGCTTTTTCAATTCTTCAAATTTTCCAATATCCTTATTTGAATAGGTGGTGTTCATGAGCCTGATAAGATTTTGATGAAAAAGGGACATAAAAGCCATTTTGGTGGTGCAATGGTGGGAATTGCCATTGGGATCTGCCTCTCTGACGGTGAACATATTTGGCCATTCTTTAATGATGTTTTCGATGACCTCTTTGATATTAGACCCAAAAATCTTAAAGCTTTTCATATCTCCTGCAGAAGGAGCTATAGAAAGAATAAACTTGTGAAACATCAAGATGAAAAATATTGAAAAATACACAAACATTGAGGCGCAGAAGGTGGCTCTTCACCAACCAACTTGTAATCATTTTCGGCACGGCGTGTCCAAAATGTAGTTTCTTGAGATTGGAAACGTTTTAGAGGGGGGTTAGACTCTGAAAAGGTATGGGTTCTCTTAGACATGATGATTGATATCAGCTGAACGCTGCTGATTTCGAGCTCCACTGGCACGTGTTCATTCACATGCTCTGCTTCTTTTCTGACAGAGCGTCTCGAGAACTAATACATATTACTCACTCTCTTCATACCTATTCTATATCCCTTAGAATAGCAGTCCTAGCTCAACCCTCCCACAAACATTTCACTAGATTGAGCAGAGACGAAAATCTTTACAAAACGCTAACTTAATAGATATAATATATTCAAAATATGTAACTAATACATTAAATTAGCCTTACAACAAAATAAAAAGAAAGAAAACAACTCCTCCCTATCAGAGAGGAAGCCGGCTAATGAAGTAAATTAATAATAAACAATACCCGCCGTCATTGTTTTCCAAAGCTAATAAATATCATTATTTTTAAAAAACACTCCTTATCGAGGGGTAGGGTGGCCGTTGTGTGGGGCTTATGATGGGGTGGTGGTGGCGGCCGTCGTCATCATCGTCGAAAGCTAATAAACAAATAAATAAAACCCCCCGTTGAGGGGGAGGCAGTCGTCGTTGTGGATGGCGTTGCTGTTGTGTGGTGCTATGGTGGCGGGAGTGGGGATGGTGGCCGTCGTCGTCGTCGTCGAAGCTAATAAACAAAAGAGAAGTTAGAAAAAAATACCCTTATTGAGGGAGTGACCGTCGTCGTGGTCGGCGTTGCCATTGTGCTATGATAGTTGGAGTGGTGGTGGCATCACAGTTCGTCATCCCTGGTATTGTGGAGGTGTTGGCCGATCCCATTCCATACGCATAGTCTTTTTTTAAATAATTGTTAGAGGGGTAAGAAGAGAAAAAAAAATACCAGGGGGCTCGAGACGCAGATGCGTTCTCGAGCCCCAATTGTCGCCATCGTCGCTGCCATTGTCATTGTTGCTTGTGGTGGTGCCGTGGTTGCTGCTGCCGTTGTCGTTGTCGAGCGATGGTGGTGATTGATGTTGATGTTGATGCGCATTGATTGTTGACGCGTTGACGTGTGCAAAGTCATGTGACGTGTGAGTTGAGCTGAATTCTTGTATATCCCAGACAACGATACAAGTGCCCCGAATTGCAAGAAAGACAATGGAAGTAGTGAAAGCCTTATAGGAAGAGAAAATAAATTGGCTGTTCATTTCAACCGGAGGAATCGCACCTTGTTTTCAACCTTGCAAAAAAAAAGTTTCTTCTTCTGCCAATATCGTATATTCTCAGAGATTTGACAGCACTAGCAACGAAGCGGTTGAAAGGTCAACAACAAGTCTAATAGAACAGTGTACTTCGGTCTTTTTGAAAAATACATCATGCAACTCATAAGCAAGGTCACAAAGGACGAGTAAAACGAACATACCTTGTGCTGGACTTCCAATCCTGCACCACCATTTGTAAACTTGTATGTCGGTACGATTGAGGCGAAAGCAGAGTATCCGCTGCCATACCAACAACAAGATGGAGGTTCGCTGCCCCGAGCTGAGAGCGGAAAGACTAAAAAATACATCATATAAGCAAAGGTCACAAAGGACGAGTAAAATGAACATACCTTGTGCTGGAATTACAATCCTACGCCGCCGTTTGTAAACTTGTACGTCGGTAGGTAACCAGTGGAATGATCGAGGTGAAAGCAGAGTATCCGCTGCCGTACCAACAACAAGATGGAGTTCGCCGCCCCGAGCTGAGAACGGAATGACTGCGAGTGAGAAAGCTGCTTCATCATCTTCCAAATGAACAACTGCAACAGTATTTCCTTCAGTGGGGTCGATTCAGATGGATGATCCCCAAGTTCCTGATGGCGCCTTGGGTCGACCGAAGATTTCAACTGGAAGATTGGCCGCTTTTGTATCAATCTTTTTTCCCAGTCGATTCTGGAGGTAAGGAGATAAGTTAAAAATGAATGGTTCCCAAGATGGGTAATAAAATTACGGTAGCTTCGTCCCAAAATTTGGAACTTGGAATATCCTGCCAGATATCAAGAAATTTTTAGACAGGGACAGCGACGTCAAAGATTGCAAAAGCATACCGAGGGACACCACCAGCAATGCCAATTAAACCCTCAGGACTCAGTTGAGCAGAAAAGCTTTATGCATAGTGCATCTTATCATAAATAAGCGGCGTGAAGTGCATGATGAGTGTAATTCAGCCATGACCAAGAAGAAAGGACCAAAATCGTAGGATTTCGTTGAATTTGTACGCGAAGGAGTTAGACAGGTCTCGTTCCCAAGAAACTATCAAATTCATTAGAATTAGAACAATGAAACAAAGACTTGGATAAAACAATACTACCGAGTTCGAGTGTCAGTCAGCTGCCCGTTGATAGGGTCAAGGACAGTGCGAAGCAAGACACCATTTTGTAAACCAATGTTCATGAACATGGTTGGTTGAGCGATGTTGATACTGGCGTCCAACATATAGGCAATACAAATAGAAGGTGTGCTTTCTGGATATAAAGAAATGATACAGACAGTCTGGTCGCCTATGACATTGTCAGCATGACAACTACGGTATACGTACAAGGGACTTACCAAGTATGGTGTTCTTTGCAGACCTTCTGGAACCTCTGCAATGGATAATGCCAGCAAAGTAATTCAATTGACCATCCAAATCCAACTCCATCATCTACAACAAGCTTGAACCACAACATAGGCCAGAAGCTATCGCCCTGTCCTACATCACAGCTGGCAGCTTCCAGATGTCATCTACCACGGAATATTAAAAACCATCATCGATTCCATCCGTGTGGGATGAGGAAAAGTTGTCATCGGAAGGTGGTCAAGTTTTATAGCAATGTAATCATGTTCAAGCTGGGTTTCAATTTCGCATCAGCTTACATAAATATAATTATACCTTTCTAAGCTATTAAGTGCACATATAGCCATACAAAGACCCAGAGACACCAATTTTCCTATTTCCGTTTTCCGTTTTCCATTTTCCTATTTCCATTTCCCTTTTTTGTCAGGCGTTTTTGTATGTGTTGGAATGATCTTGTGCAAGTGCGATCATGCGCAATGTGTCGATGTTCCATATTAGGAATTATCGTCATTTTCTCTCCATTTTACGTTCCATTCTTATGATAACTCCATTTTATGTATTACTACGTATATAGGTAGCTTATTTATGATGTACCCCCCATCAGTTTGCCTCCCCCACCTCCAGGCCAAACAAAATCGATATGCGTTGTCGCTCACTATGATTTCCACAGTAGCACCTACATATTCCTAATCCTTCGGTAGCTATCTCACAGTTGCTAGAAACAACGATGTAGAGCTGCATCTCCCAAGCCTGTTACACTTCCGGCAGGAATCATGTGCACTGTTAGATTAATTTATAACTGTAAAAGACTGCCTAAAACAACTGCGACCTTCTTTTGTCTTTTTTTGAAGTTACTAATGATAATTCCCTTGATATATTTAAATTGGCTGGTTTCCGTGTTTATTAACGGTTTAAGAGTTTTTGTCTTTGCCATAATTACCAGGGTTTAACCTGAGCCCCCTGTGTTTACGCAGAGTAATAATGTTGGCTTAACCTTAACCTGAGAGTCAACCTTCGCAAGTCCGATCAATCACGTTCAAAAGTCCAGATAATCGCTAGAATTTAACCGATCGGGTTAAATCAATCAATGGATTTAACTCGGCTCAGAGGTGTGACACCAGGGTCGCATCGCACGCAAAGAAACCCTGAAGCACCTGTTTGGGAAAGCGCGGGAAAGGCTACAGAAAGATCAATAAATTAGTAAATCCATTGCTTGCATTGCTCCAGATGTTTCCATTGTATATTAGGTGGATAAAAAAAATTGCCTTCAAGACTAATTAAATAAGCAATTTTTTATTGAGAATGAGGTAGAAAAAAATTATAATTTCAGGTCAATTTAAAAAAGTGAGCTACCAGAAGTAACTCATTACGCTCTTTTTAATTCCTGCAGTAATTTGTAGCTGGTAGTTACCATTTAAGTTGTCTGACTGCCGTTATATAAAATTAAATAGTCTACTACATATGTTGTTGAGCTGATGCCTGAGTGTACTCTATTGTACACTACAGAAAGTCCAACGTGGCCGTCAAGGAATAGCACAGTCACGGTGCGTGACTTTAGTCCCTTGGATATCGGCGTTAAATGCCCTGCTCCCGTAGGCTCTGCATTTGGAAGCGAGCAACTTCTGCTAGCCTGTGATCAGTGATCCGGGAGATGTTCCGCCTTAAATTATGTTAAATTGTGATTAAATTTAACGGGATAACTACTTATGTCGCAAAATTTAAGCCCGATTAGGAAATTTGCTTACATATTTGATCGCCGGCACTTCAGCATGATCGGAACAGTCACGCAGCGTGACACGAACCTTGAGTGGGAGTGAACTCGAAGGGCAGGCCTTTGAGGAGGGGGGAAAACCGCTTGAGAGGGTCACAAAACCTCGAGGGAGGGGGCTTTTCTTGGGCATCAAGGGCATGACAGGCTCGCCGGCGATGCCGGTGCCTCGTGTGCAGGGTCTTGGCTTCCCAAGATCTGTCACCTCCCCGTTTTGGAAACCGCCGCTCGCGCATGCGCTGGGTGGATTTAGTGGACAAGCTGGGCTCGCCCCACGGACGCTTGCCGTGCCGCTAACTCAGGTAAAATAGACATTTAAGTAGACAATTACATGTTTTATCTAATTATGAAGCCTCCGAGACCAATTTTGAATGTTTTGCTACGGTAATCAATCCTCCGATGTTTAAATTTAATGAAACTTGAGATAAGTGCGAGAATGGCTGAGTAAGTCCAGATAAAGTTGACTCGGAAGGGCCGTAAGTCTTTTCCAAGTAGGGTTCAATGTCTCACGTAGTCAGACTAATAAAATTATTGAAGTCTTTTTTATTTTTATTGATTAACGACTTAGGGCCCGCTCGGCTGCTAAGTCCAAAGTTGTGGTTTGCAACCGAAGGTGCTGCTCGGCACATGTTTGGACCGTGATAGAGCGTGATATGCGTGACACTGCCAGTCGTGGCTTGGTCGTGGCACGGTGGCACGGCCGTCGCGCTCTTTTTTCTCCACTAGTACTAGTGCACATTACTCTTCTGTCTCTACATATTTTACTCTACATATTTTACTCTACAGCTATACCTATACCCGTACCCAGTCCTCATCAGAAAGCTTGGAGTCATACATGGGTGTTTTAATTAGATGTGGAATATGTACTGCATTACTACAGCACCACCCACAACAGCAGATAGGAGGGCACTGGCAGCAGTTTTTTTTTTGCGCCTTTGCTTTTCCTGCAAAGACTTCTGCAGTGCTTTCAAGTTGGCTTTGCTTGCAGAACTACGGACCATAGGTCGGCGCACATCACTATCTAATTGCATTCACCGCTGAATCACCGGGGTGACAAGATGTGACAAAGAGATCAAACGGTTGCCACTGTGGTTTACTCTTTTGAGAATCCGTCAACCGTCGCCGTGTGACTTGAAACCACGGTTGCCGAGCGGGCCCTTACTCATATATAGTCTGATGCACGTGCGGTGGTCTAACTGTGCTACATCAGGGAATCGGCGGGGGCCTGCCAGTGGTATAACCGGATAGATGCGATCATCGATTAACACTCCGCTACCGCAAGATATGAGATTACAAACACTTACAATCTAGTGACAGAATTGTATTCAGCGGTCAACCGCTGATGCTCAGCCCAAATACAGGTAGAGTATGAGCTTGTTATGTAGCTATTGGGGCACACGGAACGGATTTGTACTGCTTTATCTCTAGTGAACGGTCTTCCTGCAATGTAATAATGCTTTATCACCGGTTTAAAGAATTGAGTTGGGGCATCAGGCGCTGATGCTCGACACATCATTCTGGCAGCACATGAACTTATTATGTAGCTATTGTGGTACACGGAATGGCTTAGTACTACTTTGTCTCTAGTAAACAGTCTTCCTGCGATGTAATAATGTCTTACCACTTGTTTAAATAATTGCGTTGGGGCATCAGCCGCTGATATTCAACACATCATCCTGGCACCATATGAACTTGTTATGTAGCTGTTGGATTATACGCAAAAGCTTTGTATTCCATTCTCTCGAGCTTTTTTTTCTTTTTTCTTTTTCTTTATACAAAATAAATAATCTTTTGATGATTGCGCAGCAAGTAAACTACTGAGGAGAAATTAAATGAAATAACAAATAAGCGTTATTATAGGGAAAAAAAGGGTAAAATAAAAAATTAGAAGTGACCCGCAAAAGACAAGCGCAGCAAAACATTACTGTGTTTGTTTTTCTAACGTCCTCATCACAGCCTCTAAAACCACCGGAGTCTGCGCTGCCCTTCTTGTCCTCGCCCCAACCGCGGTACGCATGACGCTGGAAAGTGAATCCCCAGCAGAGAACGATACATTTTCTGGTTCAAGCTCAAGTCTCGAGGCCTCACGCGTCGTCCATTTCAAACGGAATTTCAAGACTAGAAGAAGCAATCGACGATACTCACTTCGCGGCTCGTCTGCAAGAAACAAGAAAAGAAACATACCTCTTCCACAATGTTTCCTACACACTTACACTCCCCCGCAGTTTTGCATTCAATTTTCTCAATACAACATTTGCACAGATCTCTATAGCTTTCACCCAGTTCTGCTGCATTACCAGGCGGAAGACATTCCTTGCAGCATCCACCATCGAAATTTGGGTCTCTGACCCACTTGATCATCTTGTACCCTTCCCAGCCGAACAGCGCACCCAAAATCAACGAGGTGGCACTGTCCACCCACCATCCATTTTTCCACAACCTGAAAATCAAAGACCCGACAAAAAGAACAATGGTAATTTGAATACAAGATAAAGAGCAAGTTGCTTCGCCTGCCATCGCGCTACTATTAAGTGCACGGGCAAGATATCGTTTTGGCAGCCAGATCGCAACCATCAGGACGAGGGCGGCCGCGGAGACAATGAGTGAAACGTTGGACGAGTCTGGCTCTTGGTGTAAACACAGCAATAATAGCAGCAATCTCGGTTGCGAGGGAGAGGCAAATGAGGAGTACGCCAATGCTGCCTGACGCAAACTTCTCAATTCTAAAAATTGATTCATTTTCTGCGCGCCAACCCTTGTGTCTTTGAACATTGTGACATACCTCAATTCCTTAGCTCCCAAATTCGTGCCCTTCTCCTCACCCGGCTTAGCAAATTTCTTGAATCTCCACACAACGATACAGGCAGATATGACCTCGATACCTGATTACACGCCAAAAAATATAAGCGAGCGAGATGAAGACTCGCTGCCTAAACCAACTGAAACGGCCCCTTCTGCACCATTGTAAAGAATGCTGATAATGCTTATTCCTATGGCGTATTGCTGTAAGCGACGATAAGGAGGCATGAGAAAGAGGTGCAGGACCAGTAATAGCCTGAGAGAGATTGCTCACCTTTTTCAGCCTTCAGTCATCAGGGAATCGGCCGGGGCCCCATGGTATAACCGGATAGTTATGAGAAAAAGGGATACAAAAACAAAGTAATGTCGAGAAACACACCAGTCGGTCCCTGCTCATCTGTGGGGCGCAATCTTGAAGCTAGATATGATGAGATAAACACCAACACAAAACGGTGATAAGAAACGCACCGGTTGGTGTCTCGGACTCAGGTTTCGCGTTCGAGGCTGGATATGATATGTTAAGCACATATATTCCACGTACCAGGAAGACCAGACTTGCCTTCGACCTCCTGTGAATTTATACGTGGAGAACGATGCAGGCCGCATATGTTCACCGACCCAGGAATAATGAGGTTCAACTCGGAGACATTGAGTTTATTCGAGTTATCGACTTCACAGACTAGAGCTACACGGCAGCATCGACCGCAAAGTGTAAGTGCGTTGTGCAGTAACGTCTTCACCTGGACATTCCAGACCCGATTGAACAACTTGAATGTCGATAAACCTTGTTTACTTTTTTGTAAACTTGTACGACTCGCAAACAATTTACAAGAATGACTGTGGGTTGGGGGGAAAGCAAGCGACAGAGATACCACAACCAGAGTGGAACGCAAAAAAAGAGACTGTTGATATAAGGAGTGTTGTAAGAAGAGAAAAGACAGGATCCGAGTAGTAGCTAAAATGAGTCAACTTGAAAGAGCGAGTTTTGACTTTTACATCTTCGGTCGTCTGGTATAACATTAGCGGCGGGCCTGTAGAATACAGATGAATAACACACTTTGCATATCCGTCGTCCGTGCGGTATACATGATGCGTAATGATAAATCTATCGTTTTGGAAGAAATCGACAGCTAGATGTCCGCCAGCCCCTGCGGCGCCACTCTCTCCATGCCAACCCGTCGGTCTGCAAAAACAGGTGATTGTTGAAGGCGCAACAACGGAGAGCGCAAATTCATACCTTACATCTGCCCTATTCACTCCCCTTCGTGACAAATTCATCTTGGTGAAGTGAGCCAGAATTCGTGTCTCGGCGAAAACTCGTTTGTCGCACCTAGTAAACTCGTGCCTGGACGCGAGCTAAGGCTTTGATATTGATGCTGTAGTTGCAACTGGTAGTCATCATTGTCATTTACATGCTTGTTTTTATATAATGTACTATTATCGAATCCCCGTGTCAGCCCTTGAAAAAGAGATATAAGATGAAGTATAGAGAAAGAAAGTAAGAAATGTACGAACGAATACTAGAGGCCTTACATCTCCCCAGGAGATACACCGTTTCCTACTACGGACGTACGATGATGATCCATCCCCGTCTATGTGTAAAGCCCACCCCTGCTCCAATGCACCCCCCCGCTCACTGAAACCGAAGACGGTGTAATGGAGCGGGTCTCCATACGATTCATGTGGCCCATTACTGTATAGATAGATTTCAGAAGTGTAAATTTATAAAAAAAGAAACAGCCTACTATACGACCGTAACCCAATCCCGAATCCCAAACTTCCTCTCGATCCCTGCACCCTGCTCTTCAAGAGAACGAAGGACCGCGTTGAGGGCGGCCTTGCGAGCTTCGGGGGCTCTTGTTGAGCCTAAGGTCGACTTGTATAGGTAGATAGAAGCCTGAGGGAATGGCATTTGAGAAGGATGTTGAGGGGCATTTGTTGTGGTAGCGTCGTTTGAGAAGAGTTAAATGTACAAGTTGGGCAACCAGTACATCTATTTCAAGGTGTTGAAAGCGGGTACATCATTGACATGGGGGGGTGTTATATATATATATATAAATCAAAAAAATCAAAGTGTGCACATTTAAAATTTCTGTGAAAATTTTTAGTGACGATTGAAATGAGAGAAAATGAGGACGTCCACGAGATAACGAGACAACGACCATGACTTGTTCACCTTCCCACAGCATGGTAGAACAGGCGAAATGGCACTGAATGGCGTTGACTTATTTAAGTTTAGTGGAGCTTTGAGGCTAAAGAAAGATAATACTTGCAAAGCCTGATTTTAAGTCCGATTTTTGTTCGCCAAAATTGACGCGCTCAGGTATCAGACAAAGCTCAACTCGTTTGCTGGCCCTACTTGCCTCGTCTCGCAAACGCCCTATGCCAGATGTATCACTTGCACCAGGGGGATGGACAGCCGACACTACGGCGCGGACGTATTGTCCCGCTTTGAACATATCAGAAAGCTCAGGAACTCGTTGCTTTGGTTGTCTAACTTCTTCTTCCTATTCACCGTCTTCCTCCAAATTTGTTTCGAAATCTTGCGATTCCATGCCTTCAAGGATCACGTGAAACTACTAAATGGAGCAATTTTCAGTCAACAGTCCAACTTCTCGTGTCTGTGCACGGTATTTTGTGAATACGATGGATGCCACGTCATCTAAACTTCGCTGTAAAAGATCATAGAGATCACCTTTTAAGCAATTTTTTTTATGAATCGATGCAGATTTTAAATATATATCTACTGGTTTTAATTTCATTCAACTTCAATTAGAGTTGGTAGAGAATTTTAATTTTCTGAAATTTTCGAATTAATTCTATTTATTTTATTTAAAACACTGAAAAAAATTGATGGACTATAAATTCAGAATCGACTGTACCTGAATTTAATGTTAACAAGACAGATTAACCCGTTAGATAGGTTTTTGTACACGATTTCAGAGGTCTCCAAATCCCGGCATATCACGTGAGACGCTGCCGGATAAAAGCACTAGAACTCAAAATAATACCAAATAAGTGATGTTTCCCTTCAACATCCATCATCGATGCATCATCCGCTAAGTCTGGGCATCCCTTATCTTGGAGTCTGCGCCATCTAACAGTTGTGTGCGTTCTGCTGGTTAATATGCTTCCTGCATGCGTTTTGGGCATCGTTCCGCCACACATCTAGGCTGGAATGTATCTATACCCCGCCAATTGCACTCTTCCAATTGCAGACCCCTTCGATATTACCTCTGCCTTTCTACTCAACATTCTCGGAGATGAAAATGCCAGTGAGGGAACTAGCCTGAGACCCCAGCAATGCAGTAACTCATCACATCATGACATTCTAAATAAAGTATACTAGATAGTTCGTTGCGAAATAGGTCCCTCTCACATTTATTTTATTAATTCGTGAACGTAACCGATTACGATCCTACAATAGTATGCTAGGTTCTCCAGCTTCAAAACTATATCTTGCCTTCACGTGCTAGCGCAGTCCTCACTCCCATTACTTTCACTTTCGCTCGGTGATGAATAGACTGCTTTGCGTCTAGTCCTTGTCTTACATCTCCGGTCCAACGCACGTTTTGATGTCATTTCCTTAATTTTTTGCTTCTCCTGTTGAAATCGTTTATGTTTTCTGAATGAATTTTTACCATAACTACAAAATTAGGTCAAGAAAGATCCCTAGAAAATCAAATTTAGGTGCTCACACTCTTTCATGAAGTTTCTTCCGGAAAGCCAGGGTATTCAGCTGACCACGCCGGTGGACAAGGGTTTCCTTCTCTACTGAAATTCCTTTGACTCGATAGTATAAAGCATTAATCAAAAATTCCAGTTTTCCGCCGTGGGTTTTCCAAATGGTCTGCTTCCTCGTCTCACACCCAGAAGCGGGTAGGCACTGCAATGAAGAAAAAATAAGGTCGAGGTCATGGTTAAGGTTTTCAATCTGCTCCTCTGTTTGAGTATCCAAGATGTGGATATAGCTCCAAAGGTAATAGGTACTGAGATCTTTGAAAGGTTGAAGGGGAGAGCCTTCTAGTTCATCGGGTGTTGGGAAGAAAACTTTTCTTCTGTTTCCGAAAATCTCTGTGGGTTTCATTTTCCCCTTTTGCCGTATTAACCCATCGTACGTTGGAAGGAAGGAGATGTTGGCTGATATTTCTCTGATACTCTTCAGAGTCCAGACATCCATTGCATCTTCCAAGCTTTCTGGAATGCTCACACAAGTGGCGAACTGGTCGGATAAAAGAAGCCATATCTGGTGCGTGAAGGACATGAATAATGGTGAAGAATCCCGATGCTTGAGAGAACCAGATAGTGCATGGATTGGTGCTTTCACAAACTGTTCTGGCACCGTCGTTATGAGCTCTATAAGACGCAAGTGTGTCACCATTTCACCCCAGGGATAATCCTCCGATGCGCGTTGACGGGATAGTTTTAGTGGCGGCGGTTCTTTTTCTTTTGGAGCATGTTCGAAGGGAATTTTGAAAGTCTTTATGAGTTCTGTGGGATCCTCGGCAGGTATAGCGCAAAGTTTCATCTTCTTCAGGTCAAGGTCATGCAAAAAGAAAGCCCCCCACCCCATCATAACTTCCTCAAATCGTAAATCACGTAGAACTTTAGTGATGATGGCGTTCTTGCTGCTTGGCGTGATAAGAGAATATTTGAGGAGATGCCCGATAATGAGGGACATTAGGCGATAGTTTGGCAAATGGGCGTTAAAACATCCTTCATGAAGCAGAAGGAGCTCAGAAAACCTCCTTTCCAAAAACGTAAAGAAGGTAGATGATCGAATCCAAAGTATAGATTCAGCAAGAAGACAAGTCTTGGCCTATAGTCGTCATTAACAATTGCAAGAATCTTTTCCCAAAATGTCTTTGGGACTTACCTGCTCCACCGCGTTTGGTAAATGGTTCAGGATGATTTGAGCTAAGCCTCGGATTTCGTCTCTCACTCCGAATGACCTTGTTGATCCAGACAAAAACAATTCTCTCCAGTTTCTACATGCTCCAATAAACCTCTTGGAGCGATTAATCACCTCTTTGTCTCCACAGAGATATTCAGCATGGCCTGGGTTTCTAACCAATTCGAAAGCCAGGCAATAACTGATGCGGCTGACTAAATGCGTCTCTTCCTTTCGTTTCAGCTGCATCTCCGCTTTTATGCCTCCATAATATCCGAGTGTGGTAAGATGGTGAACTATACCCTTCTTCGCACCCATAGAATCAAATGACTCACGGAGGGAAGGAAGGCGCCACAGGCCCACCAGTGGATCTTTGTACCTGCTATGAAAAGATACACCCATGTCAAGGTACAGTTCGCCCTTATCGCGGTTCAGCATTTGGTCCCAGCAAAGATCCGGAAATCTATCTTGAACTAACTTGAAATCTGTGGAATAAGAGCGCTTGGAGGTCCCCTCGGGTACGCATTGCTTCGTGGCGAGCTTCATTCCTCGCCCATCTGCAACAATGAAGCAAGACCCAAAACAAGATAGTAAACCGGGATTCCTGTCTATTGACAGCTGAATGGCGTTCATCAAATTCTCCGTAGTTGGCTCGCAAATAAGCATATTTTTTGGCCTTTTATCTCCACAGCGGTTGTGATGTTCTGCAAGGGTTGGCGGGATATACTCGGAAAATCCAGCAACATGTACAAATGCTCTGTTGCAGGATGGAATGACCACATTATCGAACCAAAGTTCTTGAACAGGCAACGGAAGGAGGGTGGCGTATCTACCATTCTTCTGATTTTTCCGCATCATCCTTGGAAAGAAGACATAAAAGTTGATTCTTCGTTCCCCTTCTCCACAGAATCCAAGTCTTAGATGAGGGATCCGGCTTAGCCGTACATCTTGGACAAGTCGACTCTTCGGTTCATTCAACTCCTGTTCATCTCTTGGTGGAAAAACAAGGTTGATGTAGACGAAATTATGGGTAGAAAATGCTGCATTTTTCTCCCAGGACGGCGTTAAGCATAGTTCAAAGGAACGAGCTTTGAAATTTTTCAGGTTCGTGACCCATATGAGGCTGTCTAAGTCGACTGAGACATCTATCTCAACCGTAGGGAGGCTGATATGGTCTTTTTCCAAGTCAAGAATTAGGTATTTTGCTGGATTTTGCAAAGTTCCTTTTTCCCTTTCCTTTCCACTGAGAAAAACACGTTTGCTTTCCTTGGTGCCAGGGAGTGGTCCTGCTTCATCCAGAAAGGACCTGGCAGAAAGTACCAAGCTCCTTCCATCAGTTGAATTTAGCGGCTTGCATTTGTCCTTAAGAGGGAAAATATTGAAAGGATTTAAACAAACATCTGCATTAATTTCGCTGTCCTCCAGGGGAAGAGTCCGAAAAGAGGTGGAGTGCATCCTGAAGCCTTGATCCCTCCAGAACGTCCAACAATCTGGCAAGACCTGGACACCATCTCTGCCAAACACCCAAATATCTCTATCTGTCGGTGGCATGTTTTGGAATTGGATAGGGGCAGAAAAATAATCGTCGTCTTGGATATGAAAGTCTCTGACATCGAGTACCTGGGGAAGTTGCTCTGACTCGGAATTTATGATCGGATTGTCCTGAGATTTCGATGCAGGTTTTTTTTGGAGGAAGACAACAGTTTCGCCTTGCTCTGAATCGCTGTCTGTTTGGGCCCCGTCTGAAGTGTCGGTGTCCTCCATAATGTGATTCGGCGTATCATTTACCGAATGCATCTCGCAAGTTCTGCAAGAATTCAGGTAGTTCGAAAGCTCCACCAAGGAATATCGCACCCTGCTGAAGTCCATGAATCCTATCTCGAGGTCATCCATAATTCGCTGAGAGGCTCCGGTCCACCGACTATTGCATTCTTTACGCAGGAGCTTCCAGGATTGCCCATAGGTCTTGCACCGGTCAAGAGTCTTGAGGAAAATCTGCTGAAGCATCAACCGGGGACAATGAAAATGCGGGGCGATCGGTTTCCCCCATCCATCGTCCTCCCATGTCCACTGCCCAACAAGCATCTGATTAGCCATCGAGGCTGCTTTTTGAGCAAATTCTGACCTCCCCTGAGGTTTATGTTAGCCTTAACTTTATTACATTGAGGACTTCCAATCCGCACCGGTATCCACCTTAATATAATTGTAGAGACAGATGAATTACTGCAATCCCATCCAAAGAAATGTCCCACTGCTGTCCATATGTCATGAAGCCATTTAGGTGCATCAAATCTCTGGGTCTCTTCATGGGTGCCTAAAAGTAGAGCCTTGCCTTCGTCGTAATTGAGCACCAGAAGAATCGGGGTTTCGTAGTCAGTGCATGATCCAAGCAACAAAATTACGGGTTTTTTCGAAATTTTGGAGCACTCTGAAAGTGAAAGATTGGTCTTTAGAAAATTTTCCGAAGAGCCTTTGACGATATTTTCCAACGTTCGCATATCGATGTAATAGCAATAGGGACTAGCACTTCTTAAAGTCTCCCTATGCTCGAGCCAGTTAGCTAGAAGGTTAAAATCCAGAATAGATAGGTCGACAAGGGAGGTAGTTTTAAACTCGCTGAGCCTTTCCCATGCTCTTCCCCAAAACCATGGATCTCCAAGGACACGGTCTGTCATTATTGGTCAGGTCCATCCATGAAAATACCTTCAATATCCTTACCTTTTGAATACACTTCGGCACTAGGAATTGCTGGTGCTCGAACGGGGAGGCCATGGTCCGTATCAGCCCCGCCCTCAGATTCTGTTGGATGGAAGGATCCATCTGTCTCACCAAATGAAGTGACAGAGATGGCTTGGGACCTAGACTGTAGTCAGGAGTTTCAATCGAGGGCCCAAAGGGAAAAAGCGGGGATGGTACAAACACGTCTCTTTTTCCCTGCATGTCTCTCTAGTATGCTGGATGCCTGTAATTACCTTGAAGTCAGTTGCGATAGTTTCATGGCCGAGTAACAGGATTACACCCGCCTTTCTTTTTTTAGACGGTGATGGTGGTCTTGAGTTCTTTCTCAAACCATTATCAAACGGAAAGTGATGTCGTTGACTTCACACTCACCAAAAATTTTAAGGATGAACTTCCGTTTTCCAACCACCCCAACCCGTCGATTGCCAGACAAGCGGGCTGCGAATCCTTGCATGTAGTATAGCATCAAAATCTTGACTAGAAATATGCACTTACCAGACCAAGAGAGGGTTGATCGGATCCTTGCATATCTTGCGAATGCAAACTCAGAGGCGGAGAGCCCTTAATTATGAAATTTTGGTGATAACTTATGAGAAAGATGCCAAGCGAAGATCATGAGCAGAAATATGCACATACAAGGCCAAGAGAGGACAGTTCAGAGTCCTTCATGTCTTTAAATCTCTGCAAACTGGGAAGTGGAGAGCCCTTAATTATGAAAGGTTAGGTTTCAAATTTCGAGAAGGAGCGAGGCGTCAAAGATCTTGTACAGAAATGTCCAGAAATATGTACTTACCAGGCCAAGAGATTGATCGGAGCCTTCAAGTTGCATATCTTGGAAATTCTTCAAACTCGTAGGTGGAGAGCCCTTAATTGCGAAAGTTAGGTGGAAGATTTTTGAGAAAGAGCATGGAGTTGAATATCTTGAATAAGAATGTGTACTTACCAGCCCAAGAGAGGATAGTTTGGAGCACTGCGTATCTTGGGAACTCTGAAAACTGGGAGGTGGAGAGCCCTTAATTAAGGAAAATTAAGTTGCAAGTTTTGAGAAGCATGGCGTCAGATCTTGGCCGGAAATATGTACTTACCAGGCTAGTAAGAGAGGGTTGATCGTATCCTTGAATATCTTGAAAATTCTTTAAACTCAGAGGTGGGGAGCCCTTAATTAAGAAGGATTCAGTTGAAATTTTGAGAAGGGGCACGTCTTCGAAGATCTTTATCAGAAAATATGTATTTACCAGGCCAAGAGAGGATTGCTCGGAGCCTTGCATATCGTTATTCAAACTCAGAGGTTGAGAGCCCTTAATTAATAAGATTGAGCATCGATCTTTAATTAACAGAGTAAACCCACTAGACCAAGAGAGGACTGAGGGGGTTGGAAGCCTGTCGTCAGAGGGGTTTGGAGTCCACCATTATGGGTAGTCAATGTTGTATGGGCGGGTATATATGATGAACTTTGAGTACGGGAAAGCCAAAAATGAATGTCGTCCCTGGATGACATAGTTGAAGTTCCGATGAATATCGTTGTGTTTATTTGTCACTGTAACTTTTCATTGTCCTTTTGATCCAGTAGTTAGCCAAGTTTATTGTCTTGGTAGTTGAGAGTGTTGGAACTACGATGAGCTACCGATATTATGGAAAATAACAGAGCAGCTATTGATAGATCGTAAATTGGTGAGAAACTTCGTATGTTCTTTTCTCTAGTAAATGATTACTTACAAGTTAAACTACGTGTAGGGAATGAGAACGTTACAGAATTATACCCTTGTCTACACCTGTGCATGAAAATCATCTTAGATTGGTCGTGTCGGTCAAAATCGGACCTACATCTTGAAAAGAAAAATGCTAGGAATGGTGAAGATGCCGTCTCTTCTTTTAAAAATTTCTCCCCGACGTTAAAAAATAAAGCAGCAATGCACATCAATATTGGCCTCCATACATAGATGTAACGGGACGCCGTATACCCTTTAGTTTGGCCTTTCCTTTCAGATCTAGATAAATGGAGCAAAAGGAAACTATGAATTGTGATCTCTCCGAGGAACGGAATTTATGTTCAAAAGTGGGACCGACTACAACTATTGGCTTGAAACTATTAAAAATGCAAAAATTCATTTACATCCAATCCCACAGGGGCCTCATGTCTCGACGATCGTCCACTTGCCTGGCATTGTAGGTTAAGCCATCTAACCCAGGATCTTTTGTAGAGTTTAGAACATCGATGGCAGCCTTCGCAAATACCTGGCAATCCCCCTCAATACATAGTGAGAAGCGCTTTGCCAACGATGCCGGAGGTGCATTGAGATCAAGGTATATGACGTGACCATTCATCTTATCAATAGCTGACCCAATCACTTTAATGATATTGCCTATGCCCGGGATTTTGAGACTCGTTCCCACAACAAATAGGACATCGCCTTGAGAGACATTCTGCGCATCAGTTGACGCTGCGTCCATGATGAGTTCCCCAGCATCAGTTTCCTCACAATAAAGGACAACATCTGGCCTCAAGATGCCAGAAGGCCTTGATCTCTTCTCATTGGAAGCCCTTTCGACCCTGTCAGCTTCGCAGGACCGACAATAAGGTAATGTTCCACGTTCCAGATCATGAAAATAGTTTTCCAGCGGTCTTCTCGTGGAACAAATGGTGCAGCGTAGTTGAAAAAGGGTTCCATGGAGTGGAATGCAGCGCAGGGATGACAGATTGGCTCCTGTGTCGAGGTCAAAACCGCCCTTAGACTCGAGTCCATCAATATTCTGGGTGTATATTCGCTTGATTTTATTTCGGTGGTCAAGAAGCCGAAGAAGACTGTGAAAATGAGTCGGCTCTGCCAGAAATGCCTTCTTTGCCAGGGAAGCAATGAATTTACAATGATCTGTAAGCATGTCCTTATTCTGGTCGATATCGTCAGCCATTGGAGGACATGGCCCTCAACTTAGAAGACGTAGACTTACATTTATTGCATTTATGCTCATCAAGTCTTCAATTGAAACGCCGTTTAATTTTTTGCTGTAAGTTCCTGCGCTCCCTCTGAATGCAGGGATTCCAGCTGCGACTGAAACTCCCGCGCCTTTTTTGAAGTATCAGCAGCGTTATATGCATAGGGGCCCAAAAATGCACCCACCTATAATCACAATTACGGCTTGTGCTTTTAAAAGGCATTGGATGGTGTTTTTTATGTCATGTCCATCCATTTAAATAGGCGGTCCAATAAACTAAATTAGAAAAAGTTGATGCGTAATCTGACTCGATTGTCACGTGTTGATATATTTTCCAATGCCGATATGGCTAGGCTCGTCCCCATCCGGTATTTCGGATATATTACATAATGTCATCAGTTGCGCGTGACGCGACCACTTCGAAATACCGGCTAGGGTTGGGTAAGTAAATCATAGGGCAGTAACTTACCGGTAAGTTACCTCCAAAATTTTCTGCTCACAAGTAGGGGGGTAAGTTACTAGTAAGTTACCGGTAAGTTACTTTGATTATTAATTTTTTAATTTTTTTCTTCAAGTTCCCACTGATTATTTTGGCAACAACCTTTTTGGGCTGTTGATTGAATTATTCTAGTTTGTACAAATCATCCAACAATGTAGTTTTTAAATCCCATTTAAGTTACAATTATAAAAGTTTTGTGGCACACACTACCTCTCATTCGGCCTGGGCACGTGACCCAGGTAACTTACCTGCTGAAATCCCTCCTTTTTGGAGGTGGTAACTTACTGGTAACTTACCAGTAACTTACCGGTAAGTTTTGCCGAGGTAAGTAAAAACCAATTACTTACCCAACCCTAGCGTTCTCGTCACTGTTTTGGCGGGATAAAATTTTCCCCGCCAATTCAGAGGTCGCTCGCACTCTTCAATAAAAAAAAGAAAAAAAAGTGAATATATGTTTTCTTCTTGTTTTCAATTCTAAATAAAAAAGAGTATACAACTTTTTTCCAAAAATTTCGACTTCGTCGTCGCCTTTTGGGTCCGTGCGCTACCGAGGGTCAAATTGAAAATTTTTGATAAAAAATTGTATACATCTTATTTAAATCAAGATGAAAACAGGTATTCAATTTTTTTCAACATTGAAGCCATTTTTCGAAGTGGATGACAATTTCTGATATAAGACGCACGGACCCAAAGACGACGATGACGAAGTCAAAATGGAAATTTTTGAAGAAAAGTCGTATACTCTTTTTTACTCAGATTTGAAATACAAGATGAAAACGTATATTCAATTTTAGGTGTTTTTTTTCGACATTGAAGCCATTTTTCGACTAAGTTAGCACGTCTGAATTGGCGGGGAAAATTTTATCCTGCCAAAACAGCGACGAGAACGCCCAGTCCACTCGCGAGCTCGCTTCAGAAGAGTCATGTGCTTGTTTGTCATGTGTTCGTGACAGGAGTGACAATCCGAATAGAGCTCGCGAGCGTGACAGGCTTGAGAGTCTACCAACACTGAACTGTGATCACGTGGATGGTTAGAGTTACGAATTTTAAGTCTAAGGTTAAGGTTTCTTCTATGTCGCGGTAGCAACTGGTTCCATTGACTTCCTGACCAAGGCTCCAAATTTACCAAGACGAAAGGCAATTATCCATATTCGAAATCCGCTACAGGACTTCAGAACCAAAAGGGCTTGAGCGACCTTTAAAAAGGTCAGTAGTAATCACTTCCTGAATTAGAAACATTAGGAATGTGGGAATTTTGTAACCTCAAAGGTTCTTCGGCCGACATACGTTTGTAGTCCTTTATTTCATCCGAGTCACGGTCTCAGCCATAAATTTATCACCTATGGAATCGACCAGAGTAGATCATCTAGGAGCCATTGAGAAAACCTGGTGGCCCAAGTTATCTCCTCAACCTTCCCACTATGACTCACTTCCTGAGTCCTCCAAATGGATATGCAGGTTAGAGAGAGCATCCGCAGATGGGGAAATGTGCCTCAAAGTCTCCACTGCGGGCAGGATCCATTTTTTCCCAACATTCTACACCTCCATTTTCATGCTCCTGGATCTCCAGCAGTTATCCTCATTGGCGGAAGCCATCAGGTTGCCATCTAGTTCTCCAAAAATCCCTCGTTATATGAGGAACGTCTATTTTTTAGTCCAACTACGCCTACGAATCCTCGCAGGAGGGCACGTTCCGGAAGATCTGGAGGAAAGCCAATTCTTGAAACGATGGATACTCCGACTCATACATGGGGTGCCTAACTCCGAAGCGCTGAGGGAAAAAGAGCCCAAAAAGACGGCGGAGATTTATTCTAAATTTGAGAACGGATGCAGCTGGAAAAAAGGTATTGGTTGATGCGCCCCTGAAAACATTAATTAACCAGGAATTAGCTCTCTATCATTGGACGACCGAACATGAAACAGTTCTTATCGAAGCTGCTACCAGGGTTTTCAGATATGTCTTAGTCGATCACATCCGCGCCAAAGATCCTGAAAATGCCCCCCATGCAGCCATAAAATGGATTAAAAACATCAAGCACCAAATGAAAGTAGACGGCTTCGAATCTTGTGAAGATTCTATCGAAATTCCTTCGAAGTCAAAAAGGGGTCGTCCCAGAAAAGGGATTCTGCCAAGTATCCTTGACTTAGATGATGAGGGAAAAATTCAAACTCGCTCCCAAAGCAAAAGCATGGGGATTATGGATAATATTACCTCTATTTTCCACGCCCCTTCACTCACAATTTCCCCTAAAAAAAGAATGAAAAAGGTATCCATCTCATTATTACTATCTAAGTTTTAGGCTAAAGATCTAGATGAATTGAGGACGACCAACACCCAGCGAAGGTTTTAAATCTGAAGTTTCCGTCCGGGGCTGTCCGGGAAACAGGAGCCACCTGCGTAGGTTTTACTGCACCCAATGGATGGTTGTATGTCCTGATGTAGCATTCTATAGTCAAAGCAGAAATCTTCTACAAATTCGGAGTCGTTAAATGAACTGGTAGGCTGTTTCCATAATGCTATGGTTTGCTTGCATATGACTTCCAAGTTTCAGCCCATGTTCAAGTTAGGGACTACTAGCTTGCCAGCTTCGGTAGCTGCTAAAGTTGGGAATTCAAACAAAAGAAAGAAAGACTCCCTGAGTGAGGTGTGGTCGCTCTAGTTCATGATCGGTCCAGTATTTTATTTACACATACTGTTGACTAGGATAAAATGACTTCTAAAAAGAGGAGGAAAGCCTCTGGAGTTGTCCAACCACCAATCAACAGTCCTCAACCCAAGAAGGTAGGCCTTATCTGGCATATGATTGCTGAAAACTTAATTGGCGATTTGTAACAGATACCAAAGCTTACTAAAACAGACCGAGGTACACTGCTCGGCAAAGAAAAAATTGGTCGAAAAGTGGTAAACCTCCCCTCCATTTTACATTTCTCACCATCCACTATTACTGAACGATTATTATGGAAATAGGGAGATGTAACTCATATCGACCTGCTTCGTTTGATCAAAACATTCTCTGGTAGTTCCGACATGACCTCTTTCATAGCTTCCATGAGCTGTGCATCATTTGATAAAGACTTGTTTGACAAGGTGATGTCAAAGGACAAAGATGGCTTGATGGTACGTTTTGAGTTTACTTGCATTCTCCAGAATAACAGAAGCCTTACCAGGCATATACAAAATGGCGGAAATTTATTTTCCCCGCCCTTAAAGATAAGGAAAACATAATGGCAATTAAGGCCAATGCCAATGCATTTAAAACAGTGCAGGGATTGTCATCTTATTTTAAAGAAATGGGGACGGGTGGGTTGGGCAGTCCTTGATCCAGGCTCCGTCCTAGGTATGTTTCTTTGAGATATTTTCAAGATCTGGACTTTAATAATAAGTTATTACATTAAGTCCCAGGTCCGCTAACTTTCCAATTCTTTTTGGCATTTTTCACATCATGAAAGCTGCAGCTTGCTGTGAAATGCTTTTTTTTCTGCTTTACGACAGCTTGTAAACCTTTCCTTTTCTTTCTTTACTTTTTTGCACTTTTTTAGAATAAATTGGAATTATAATTTAAAATTTTAGGCATATCCAAGATATTTCAAGTAATTAAAAAGTATCAAAATGAGCCGCGACTGCGTCTCGAGCTCCGTCCCTCGTCGTCGTTGTCGTAGGTGCTACGGTAGTTAAATGCGCAGCTGTAAATTCGTAAATAATCATTAGTATAGTCAAAAAGGCTCAAGACGCGTCGTGTCTCGAGCCCATCCATCCGCCTTCCCTATCTCCATTCGTGCACGTAGTCTACATTTAAACAGTCGTTAGTAAAAATAAAAATAAAATAAAAACCACACTGGCACTGAGGGCTCCGGACGCGACGGTCTCGAGCCCTCCTCCCACTGCTGATGATGTTGCTGCTGCTGCTGCTGCTGCTGCCTCCGTCTTTGTGCCGATTGTGGTTTGATGGTGGCCGTCGTCGTCGTCGTGCTGTGACGTGATTTGGTGGCTCTCGATGTTAGAGGAGGTAAGAGAGAGGAGAGGTGATGGCGATGGTTCGTAACGCATTTGACGCGTCTGGAGCCCTCCCGTTGTTGTTTGGTACTAGGGTGTTGGTCTGGCTGCCATGTCGCATCTCGAGCCCTCCCGTTGTTGTCATTTGGTGCTAGATGGTCATGTGGCAGCGGTAGACAGTAATTTCAACATCACGAGGAGTCATCGGTCTGGGCATTCCCGGAACGTAGCCTGGGACCGTGCGTGCTGGCACAGGGGATACTCGGCGTTCACTGAATCGTCATGGATAGTTTTATCAATGGATATGGCCACACCACCCTCAAATATAGATGACGTGCTGTGCCTCTGCAACCATCGAAGTTGAGGTTTTTTTGGTTAACAGCCAGAAAGTAAAATATGGACTCACTACCTCAGCAGCCGTAGGCTGATCCAGACTACCCCGAGGAGTGGGTACAGAGCAGGGCAATAGAATCTCATCCTCAATCTCATCTTCTATTTCTCTGATCGCCTCATTGAGAGCCATTGACGCACGTTGAGCACAGACGGACCCAAAGTCTTGTGAAGTCAGTATTCTGGGGCTAATATGGCTTGAAACTGCTGTTCGCCAATGGGAGATGATAAAGGCGTAGAAGGAAGATCCTTTCTCGTTTGGGATTGATTGGACGGAGGAGGGGTTACTATTGGAGTCAGGCGTGACGGGTCTGACGGTCATCTCAGATGCTTCAGTCGGTGATAGAGACGTGGTGTGAGTGCTTCTACTGATAGAGCCTCTACCAGACTTCAAGTAGGTGTTGTCCCTTAGGCGTCCTGAGCCGAATAGATTGTGGCTGTACCTTGTCGTAGACCGAGAACTCGGCGACGACGTGACCGAAGACAACGCCGAAGACTTGATGGAATTTCTAGCTGTTTCACATTCGTCAGTAGTGTCCTGAGACGTGTTTTGCGCGTTTTTTGGTCGTATACACTTCAAGGTATCTAAAAACATCTCTTCCTCAGGCTCCTCTTCAGTGATTTGATTCTCCGCTCCTCTTCCTCGTTGGTCAGCTAGTCGGGATCGCAACTGGTCCAGCAACAATGGATCGCCTGCTGAGCGAAGCAAAGCAACGAGAAAGACTAAGGTTGAATATGACATTAAAAAAGAGGTCAAAGAGATACAGAGAAAGAATGGACAGACTCTGGTAAGATAAGAGACGAACGAAAGTCGTTAGACAGAGGTATTTCAGGTAAAACGTCGAGTGTTTCCGGATTCTGTTCGTGGTCAGAAGTCAGGACGGAGACTGTCCGTTTGTCGTCGGACTTTTTGCTGGCAAAAAAAAAGGTTCGAGGCTAATATAAATGGAGAACCTAAAAGCGTACCGAAATCGACGCAAAATGGGGTGACAACCCACACTATATATATGTTTGACCAATTGTTGTTAGATAACTGTTGGAAACAGACACAGAAGGCTTAAGACAACGGGTTTAAACAGTAAGCGAAAAAAAGACGTACCACAGATTGCGTCCAGATAGACGCAAGAATCGACGGGATCCAAGAGTGAAGACCTCGATTTACAAACATGCTGATCTAAACAACCAGCATGTTCGTTTATCGAGACGGGAGAAATGAAGAGAGTCAAGGGAGCAACAATGAGCTTTGCGTAAGCGAGGCCAGGACCCCGAATGCGAAGTCTCGGCAATTGCTCACGACCGCCGGTTCTTCGAATCGAACAAATTCGGACTCCAAAGGTTCTGGAAGCTACTACGGGGACATTTTATATAAGGGAGTCACAAATGAAATTTCGCACATCTCATAAATCGTCAAAATCATCCTCACTCAACTCATCCTCGGGATCCTGAACAACTTGAAGCTGGTAACACTACATAGTCTTCGGTCCAGTGATTTCAACACTGATGGCTTAACATCTTAGAGAGTTTATGACATAGCTCATTCACTGATTCCACTCCTGGAGTCCTGGACGAGTACGAGTTGGATTACTTTCTTTCTTTGATGGGCGCAAGAAATAAACTCAGTTACAGAATTAGGCCCCTCAAGACCAGCGCACGACAACATGACCCAAAGCATCTGTATCGTGCCAAACGAGACGCAAGCGATCTCTCTGTTCTTTCAAATTACAAGATCCTCGGATTCATCTCCTCCGGTACATATGGCCGTGTGTGTACAAGACACAAGGCCTAGATGAGGATGGTACAATACACAAAATCAAGAAGTTCAAACCAGACAAAGAAGGAGATGTGACCGCATACACTGGGATCAGTGAGAGTGCGATTCGAGAAATTGCGGTCCGTGTCATGGCGATTTTGAGACTCATATAATATATATAGTTGAATAAAGAAATAGATCATGAGATTGTCGTTGCTCTCAAGGAAGTGATCTTGGAAGAGAAGTCCATCAACATGGTTTTTGAATATGCCGAGCACGACATTCTTATACGCTTTTTTGGCGTTCCTATCTTCTTGGTCACTCGACTAATCTCCGAGTCGAAAGTTAGCAAGTTAGGTGCTAAACATTATTCCAAGGCTATTGATTGTTGCGCTGTTGGTTGTGTTATGGCTGAACTGGCGAGTTTCAGGCCCATTTTCACATTTGTTATTATTGTCTTCTAATTTGCTCCTCAGGAACGAAGTATTTCCTTGTAACAAAATTATCATGGTATGTTTCTAAATTCTTTCTTGAGTTGATTCGTCTTTGATGTCTCTCAATCAGGGATAACATGTTCGTTCAACCACTGCATTCAATACCCCTCATTAATGCACAGCCGGGTCCTACGCATGAAAATTTTGATACCACTTTATATCCCGCCACGCATCTCGCAAGGCCACTGGCAATAGGTTCTCAAACATGGCCAACAGCTTTTTTGATACCAATCACTCTACCAACAACACAGATAAACTCATACTCGTGTTTCATAATGTCATATCCCCCAACCTACTACTGTACTATTTCGACCGATCGTTCATGTCACGCATCACAGGGGGTCGTGAACTGAACCAATTTTTAATTCGTTATGCATCACAGGTATCGGTGAACACATCTTAAACAGGCACAAAGTGGTATCAAAAGTGCAAAAAAAAATTCCTGCGTATCCCGCTTGCTTTGTGAACTCTTTTTTTTTGCATGTCACACATCACATTGAGGTGTGAACATCAACTCCAGTGAACTGTGAGTGTCACGCATCACAAGGCGTGAACGATCGGTCGAAATAGTACAGTACTCGCCTTAGCCATACAACAACATTGGTTTGACGAAGGTCACGTGAATTGATGGAATCGCGATACGTAGTGTAAGGTTAAGGTTACGCTTTCATTTCCGCATGTAATGGAGATTGCTGAGAGGACTGTTCAGGTTTGATATTTTTTTTGAGGTGATTCTTTGGTGGATTATAATTTACCTTTTGAACCTGTACTAAGAGGTGATGAGTGTTCGGTAGTGTAGGCCACGCATTCTGACACAGGCTAAATCGATGGGGCGTATACTGGTATATCCACATAGTTATTGGGGCCACCTGGCTCCACTCCTTTTCTAGGCCATACTTCTTTGTAACGGATGATGATTTTTTCAACTACTTAGTTGCAATTTGTAATCTTCTGTGAAATAACAACGTCATTTAATTTATTCGAGAATGTTATCCAACTTGAAAAAGGCAGCATACATAACCTCAACCACTGATGATAAGTTCTTTTCTCCCTTTTTTTCTGTTTTCCCGGTTTCGAGCCTTCTTATCCCTCTTCGCCGAAGCCCCGCTACCTGCTTCGGCATATCCATCCCATTTCCGTTTGTTGAATTCCTTGGTAGTGGGACCTGCTGCATGGTCTGTGAGGTTATCGGCATGTTTACAGGATTTGCAAGGGCAGCCACCAGGAAGGTCGTCAAAATACCCAGAGCCGTAATTTAGGAAGAGCTCCTGATTTTTATCAATATGCTTTGTCGTTCGGATTGCAAAGGCAGATTTTCCCCACACTGACAAGAACTAGCGCGCATGTTGAGTCAGAGTACATAAATTGCCAGTAACTGAAACACACCTCGACGTTGGGGCAACAGTCGTGGTTGATGAACCTTGCTGGCCCGAAAAGAACCCTGGGTTCTTTTCCTTTCTTTTTTCTCTGTGACGGATATGGAGTTATTTCAGACAACTTCGAATGAGTAGCTTCTGTGTCTGCAGCCATCATTCCCATCATCTCGTAAATGTAAACACCCCCAGGTATGTCCTTTCGTGCCTCCACACTAAAGCCCAACTTCCCATCGATTTGTCGGGTTCGCAGGCCAGCATCAGCGCTTTCCCCAAAACAAACCAGCATTGTGTATGATGCTAAAAACCTAAACAAAGTATCATGGAACTGAATGGAGGTGTCATAACTGTACGAACCATGGAAGTATTTCCTCTACCCGTTTTCCAAAATCTTGGAAGCTTTGCATGAAAATCGGACAGAATTTTTCCACCTTTTTTATATAACCAGTCGGAGATGGATTTTTGTCGAGGTCAAGTATTAGTTGTTGTTTAAGGTCCTCGAAATCCTTCCACACATCCTTCCGAATAGAACCATCAGTCTTTGGAGCTTCAAGAGATAAAGATTTAACGTCGTGATGACGATGGGAAGGCTTTGAGGCATGTTGGCCGAATATCGCATCAACGAGGAAGGAGTCCACCTGGACACCAATAACCGAAGGAATTTCATATTTTATAAGGATATCCACCAGTCCTTGCTTCATCGGGTGGCCTAAACCCCACTCATATGCAAATCCTTCTTGTTGAGGAGAATGCATTATGCATTGCTGACGAGGGCTCATGTGTCACAGGTGTTTTGGGTTGAAAACTTAAAATTTTTCGGATCATTCTACGACATCTTGGTCACTTCTGTGACATCCCTGTTTTGACGCAAGGGTCTAACATCTAACGCATCAACCCCTCATTCCAGGAATATATCTAGCTACACATGTAACGTCTTCAAATTTTCTCCGATACTGGAATAACGACACCATACTTGGCACGAGTGTCTACTGCAGCACCCAACAACGTCAACAGGGACTCTAGATGCGTTAGACGCGTCTCGAGTATTGGTAAGGCTCCTCTTGACTTGCGTAACATTTTTTTACTTATATTTAATAGGCTACGCGTACTACGATAATACAGGACAAAACGGGAATAGGGAGCGAAGGAGTCAGGACGAGGGTTCGAGATGCAGAATGCAAGGGAATGACAACAGGGGTTCGAGACGTGTCGTCTCGACGCTCAGGTACTTTTTTTTGTTCATATATATATACTCTACTGATACTCCATTAACGATTATTTTAGGATACGGAACGACAACGGGGTTCGAGACGCATCGTCTTGAGCCTCAGATAACTTATGTGTACGGAACGGGGACCAGGACGATGGCAGCGAAGAACAGCAGGACGTTGGGGCACGAGACGCAGATGCTAGGTATGTTTATTTTTTTACTTTCTTTTTACTTTTATTATATAATATTTATGATTAGACTACATGTACGGGAATCACTACGACCACAACCACAACCACTCGACGTGTCTACAAACGCGTCCAGTTCCACCTCGACGCGTCCAACAGCCCCCACCCACTACCTAGCACTCAACGACAACGAATCGGGCTCGTCCGCGTCTCAAGCCCACCTGGTACATTTTTTTTCTTATTTTTTTCCTACACTGCTAATCATTTATTTATTATTAGACTACGAATGACGACGAACTTGAAAGACTTCCACACCATTGCACACCAACACCTGGACGATCGCGAGACTCAAGGTTCGGTATGAAAATTTCTTATTTATGTTATTTACTAACAATCCTTCATAGACATTAAAATTTCCATCACTGACAATGCTAGCGTCCAGGAACAAAAAGGCCCAAACGACAGTTTATACCGTCGTTTGGTCTTTAGGTCGGTTATTTAAAACTATTTTTCTGGTTTATTCTATACTACAATGTTTTATATATTTTAGATCTACTGTCAACGACAATACCACTGTCCAGAAAAAGAAAGCCCGAACGGCGGAAGGAGACATGGCAGGGTACGACTGCCACGTCACAACCCACAGAAAAAAAAAGGGCCCAAGAGACGTCAACGACTACTTCTCTTGATCCCGTAGGTAGTTTCTTATCATTATTTCTTGTTCGTATTATTTACTCATTTGATTTTAGATTTTAATAGCAATACACATGTTTTAATGGCCCAAACAACGGTTCACTGTCCTAGGTATTTTTATCTTATTTTATCCTTTTTCTTCAACAATGTTTTTTTGGAATCCAGTTTACGCGTTTTAAGGGCCCGCCGTTCGTTCACTTGGGCCCTAGATATCTTTTTTTAAACATCTTTTCGTTACTTAATATTCTCAGTATCTATCTACATGCATAATCTGGACTCGTACATGCCACATGGAGTGATGGCCCTCACCTGCAAGTATATACAAACGAAGGTCTTGTACGGTATCCGGAAACTTGACAGGCCAGGAAAGCAGTACACGCCATGAAAAAGTAGAAGAAATTTTACGAAAAGGGGGTGAGCAATGGAGATTTCAGAGTGAAAAGAAAAGAAGTAAACTGCCCAATAAACTCAATTAATAGATATGGACTGGGGAGTAGGTTAGAGATAGAGGAGCCCTTTTGCTGTTAGAGTGTTCGTCGAGAAACCTCTATACAAACTCTTTACATATCGGGCATAAATAAATATCTTGCCCAGATGCCACCAGCTGCTCATTTTCAAAATTTCCATGGTCGGATTCCAAAATCCCGAAATAATTCTCCAATGACCTGGTCCATTCATCATCACTGCAGGCCAACAACTCTTCACTGAAAATCGCACGCTTTTCTTTGCTTTCCACCAATTCTCTGGCTTTAGTCACTATTCTGATGTTTCCAGCTGTGAAGAGTCGTGGTCCACCGCGCGCAGTTGGCTGAAAAGCTGCACATTGGAGAATCCGGGGCACCATAGTCAAATCCAACTTAGCAGAGATCTCCTCTATAACGGTATCTTGGCTATGCTCCCTGGAAATAGTCAAACACGATGTATGGTACCACTTGTAACATTGATGACAGAATCTCTGCTCTTCATCGTCAGGATTCCATATCTGATCGCAATCGGCCTTGCTGCACCCGAGGGGTGATGGTCCCTGTTTCAGAAAAAAAGAGAGATTAGTAGAAGTTCACCAGTTATTATGGTTCAACTCTGACATGTATGGTCTGTTCCCTCTCGTTCCATCCGAAGCGAAAAAAATACTCAATCACTGGTTCCTGATATACAGAGTCCGTGAGGTGAACAACATCTATGTCACCTATTTCAGATTGTCAGAGTGGCTTGATGTGAAAGGGCGGGACTAACATTCGATTGAGTCAGAGGAGTTAATGACAAGTTCGTCTCCTGGAAAGAGTTCCTCTCTACCTGCAGCTGCCAATATTCTATGGGATGGATTAATTTCGGAATTCAGATGGCAGTACAAGAAGGCGCAAGGCTTACTTTGTCAGCTCTGGATCTACTGTTAGACCCTCAACAGCTGAGACAATGTCTTTTTTCTCCCAAAACCAGCAAACGTTCACCAATGCATCAGGGTGAGAAGTCAAGGTCTTTATTTGTGTGACCAATCCTTTCCAGTATGCATCCATAGTATTGCGCTTCCGGCGGCCTAAACCGCTGTGCCTAAATAGATAACTGTGCATACAAGTCGATTAAGCGGGGACTTAAACGGTCTGGCTGCCTTACCAGCTTCCCACAGTTACTTTTAAGCTATCATCTATTGTGGTTGGGAGGTCTTAGTAGGAGGTTTTACATGCAATGCCAACTTACTATTTCGTAATATAACAAATTCTTCAACTTCTTGAGCTGATTTACTGCTCCAGAGCTTTTCAACGCAATTTTTCATGGCTTAGGGTTTAACAGAAAGAGAAGGTCGATGAAAAATTACAGCGACAAATAAACACAACGATATTCATCAGAACTTCAATTATGTCACGGTCGTCCAGGGAGGACACTCATTTTTGGCTTTCCCGTACCCAAAGTTCATTATATATACCCGCCTATATAACATTGACCACTCATAATGGTTGAGAAGTCAAACGAGATGCAGCTACCCCAGAACCTCGACAAGCTCGCAGCTACCAGCAACAGAGTTGAAACTTTTAGGCAAGCACGACATAGTGGATTGTCCCACCGAGCTATATCTAACACATTTTTTTAGTCGTTCATGAAAGGTACCTTCCGAAGAATTGGCCAATGAAAGTCGATCAACGCACTGCTGCAGCTTTTCTCCCTGAGTCATTTCTTATCTAATGTATGTATCACTTTTTTTTCATCTCAACAGATCTTCCATTCAAGCTTCTTTTATACTAACTGTCCTTTTTCCTCGTGTCACGCATCACAGCTGCCGACCGTCACGCATCACATGCCGTGAACACTTGGTCGTAATACTACAGTATAGGTCGCCATTGTCGACTTCGTATGTATTTTCAAAGAGGAAATGGTCTGCCAGTGCATCTCATCTCAGACTTTCAAGGTACTACGCAACATGATGGTCTGCTACCGCCATCTTGACTCGGCTCAACACGCTAACAGGTGCAGACCATCTGCTTACCGAACCACAAAGAATGATGCGTCAATGATGCGTGGAGATCGGGTACCTTCCCTATTTGTGAGAACTCTGTTACGGCATGGAAAGGCAGGCGTGAGAAGCCTGCAAAAATGGATCTTCACGCATACGAGGTATTTCATCTCCAAAACACCCGGAAAACTTTTGCATACTGCCTAAGTAGACATGTTAGAAGTAGCTAAGCAGTAGTTATAAAAATGACGAAGATATTTCAGATTCACGATTAGTGGGTCGTCACGGCACCGGTGTACATAGTATACCAAGAACAGTAATATATTGATGAACTAAGCGAACGATTTTGCCGAACCTAATAATTGAGTGACCCTGTTGCCATTATTAGATAATTCTAGAAACATTTGTTATATATAAAGTACTACTAGTATTGTTTGGCCCATCTTGTGAAAAACATGATTCCTACGCCATTTTTTATTCGGTAGAAGCTTCTTTTCATCTGTGAGAAAAGTATATCCGCAGATTCAAGATTGAAGAGGCAGCTGTGACAGCACTCAATGTAAATCTTATGCTTTGCAGATTTTGGATTGAAGAGGCAGCTGTGACGGCGCTCGATGTAATTCATATGCATTGCAGATTTGGATTGAAGAGGCAGCTGTGACGGCGCTCGATGTAATTCATATGCATTGCAGATTTGGATTGAA
>Ga0137437_1000027_pt1 | contig 40563 bp, 64 predicted proteins | sample EasRivERMGT138_2_FD_102332 | JGI IMG/M metagenome (GOLD analysis project Ga0137437, IMG submission 102332) | Soil microbial communities from meander-bound floodplain in the East River, Colorado, USA - East River MetaG ERMGT138_2 | ecosystem: Environmental > Terrestrial > Soil > Floodplain ...
TACCGGACAAAAGCCTTCTGGGACAAGCGAAGAAACCTCGCGTGGATCTTCTTCGTCTCCACCGGAGGATCGTCAATCTGCGACTCCGGCCTGGTTTACCACACGCTCACAGGTCGATGGGGATACGTCACACACGATGTGGAGGCAGTGGTTTCCTTCGTCGTCGCGGCGATAACCTATGACGGGGGATCCCCCCTCATCACGACCTACGATTCTGGCCCCTCAATCTCCTACGATTCGCCGTTCTGGCTCGCAGCTGCCGAAAACGGGGCCGTTTTTACAGACGACCATGTTCTGAAAACCTTCTCAGGTACCGCTGAGGATTCGTCCTTCACTACGGGGGATATGGGCGACGAGGATGCCTACTCGTTCTGTGATCGACTTCAGGTGAGGTACTTCGATTCTCCAGACACCGCAACTGCTACAGGGTTTGTCAAAGACGACGAGGGGGTATCGCTGCAAACCTCATCCTCTGCTTTGAGGGATGACAACGCATTCGACTTCCGTCAGACCGGCAGATTCCACAGGTTCCACGTGGAACATACCGGGAACTGGGAAGCGGGAGGGGTTAGGCCGAGGTTCAAACGCGGTGGTTCACGGTGAAACTCCCCACCACCGACCTAAGACTAGACTTCAACCTCGAACGGCTGGTCTACAAACTCAGTGATCTACTGAGCAGGACGAACCAGCAGGTAAACCAATCCTCCGAGGGACAGATCACCGCGGTGCACAACGCCAGGACCGCGGCTCCTACTACAGGAACCTACAAACAGGGCGACCAGATCAGGAAGGTCGATCCTGTGGAGGCAGGGGCTGCTGCTTCCAAGTACGTGATCATCGGATGGGTTTGTACCGCCTCAGGGACTCCGGGAACGTGGCTCGAAATGCGCACGCTTACGGGAAATTAGTGTAGACTCACTCTCAGGCCAAGCCTAGCGCAGCCACCTTCGGGTGGCTTTTTTCATGGAAATCTTCCAATGCACTGCTGCTGAGGTAGACAAAGCCTGGCGCGACGGGGCCCACAAGCTATCCGAAGCCTGCAAGTGGGCATCCCGTGAAATCACCCCGGACCAGCTAAAGTTCCTGCTTGCGAGAGGTGAGCGCACACTTATCGGTCTGAGGGATGATGGAGTCATCAAAGGCTGGGCTGCGGTTCAGGTTCAACAACTCCCCAATATCCGAATCCTCTACATCTACGCCATGCAAGGTGACGGAGCGACCTCCAAAGAGAGCTTCCAACTCCTGAAGCAGTACGCCGAATCGAACGGGTGCTCTGCGATCCGGGGGGCTGTGAGGGCCTCGATGGCGAGACTGGCGAGGCGGTACGGCGGGGTGGAACTCTATACAACGGTGGAGCTTGTGGTATGAGTGGCGGCGGTTCTGATTCAACCCAAAGCGGCCCGCCCGAGTGGGCAGTCCCGTTCTTCCAGAACTACATGAACCGCGCGGGAGCGGTATCTGATCTTCCGTACCAGGCCTATCAAGGCCAGCGGTTGGAAGCGATGAACCCCTATCAAGTCGGAGGGCTCAACGCGACCGCGAACCGAGCGATCCAAGGCAACTCCTCAGTCGGTGCGGCGAATCAGAACCTCACCGACACTTTGGGTGGGAAGTACCTAGGGCAAGGCAACCCGTATCTCCAACAGCAGATTGATGCTTCCTCTCAAGACTTAGTGCGGAACTACAACACCGCAATCAAGCCTCAATTCGACGCGGCGATGACTCGATCCGGTTCCTTTGGAAATTCGGGAATTCAGGAAGTAGGCCAAGCGGCGCAGAACGACCTTCAAAAGAACCTCGCCAACATCTCCACCGGGATGCGGTACCAGAACTATGGAGATGAGCGAAACCGCCAGATGCAAGGCACCTCCCTCGCTCCGGCAATCGCCAATCAGGATTACGTGGACACCCAGGCCCTCTCTGGGGTTGGTGATGTGTTCAACAGGTACGGCCAGGCCCAAAGGAATATCGACTATGAAAACTTCCAGGAAGCCAGGGACTACCCGAAGAATCAACTCGCCACCCTCGGAAGCGCTTTGGGAATGAACATGGGCCAGACGACCACCGGACCCCAACCCAACAAAGCGGCCGGGACTCTCGGTGGGGCTGCCTCCGGGGCCGCCATCGGCTCACAGGTGATGCCAGGATGGGGAACCGCTATCGGTGCTGGCGTGGGTGGTTTGATGGGGGGTAAATGATGGACGGCGGACCAGTTCAGGGCGGATCGAATCCGTACATGCCGATGTCTGGAGCCGGGAGGTTCATGGGGCCCGGAATGACCCCCTCTACCTTTCAGCCGCGAACCTATCAACCCCAGACGGTACCGAGCTATCAAGGGCTTCTGAGCCAGGTTAGGCCCCGCGAACAAGCCGGCGGCCCTGGAGGACTCCTGGCGATGGAGTACGGCTCAGGTCCGGGGTCGGGTCCGGGTGTTGGTGGAATCGGAAGTGACGGCCCTGGGCCTGCTGGGATTGACGGTGGGGGCGCCGCTGCTTCGGTTGGCGACTCGGGTGTCAGCGCTGGCGCTGCGGCTGCTGATGGTGGTGGCGGGAGCGGAGGCGGGAAATAATGGCCGGCTTGCTCGACGGACTAATGTCCGGTCAATTCACCGACGACCCCCAGCAGAATCAAGCGATTCAGCGGGGAATCCTGAACTTCGGACTCCAGTTGATGCAGACCCGTGGTCGGCGTTTAGGTCCGGGGTTGGGTCAAGCTGGCGTAGCTGGTATCCAAGGCTTCAACGACCTGAAGCAGGAGCAGTTCCGGGATCAGCTTCGCAAGCAGCAAGGCGAGGAATACACCCGCCGGAAGATGCTGAACGCCAGAGAAGACACGCTAGCAAATCTTCCGAGCCAGTTCATCAAACCAGACCAGCAGGGAAACAATCCCTCCGCGTTCACTCCGGGGATGAGTGACCTCCCGGGTCTTTCAAAAGCGTACATGAGCGCACCTGGTGGGTTGCAGACAGGACTGGCTCTACAGAGCGCGCTCCAGAAGCAGGAACCGACTCTGCACGAGTTCAAACAAGGGTCAACTTACGGCACATTCGAGGGCGGCAGAGTCAGGCCGCTACTGTCTGTGCCATCCGCAGAAAAGCCAGACACCGTCCCATCGGCGATCAAAGAGTACAACTTTGCTAGAGAGCAAGGATACAAAGGATCGTTCGAGCAATGGGATCGTGAGCGTAGAAAGGCCGGCGCTTCTCAGGTATCAGTTAGCACCGGAGAAAAAGGGTTCAAGAACGAACTCGCTTTGAAGGGTGACTTTAAGTCCGAGCCGATCTACAAAGACTACCAAGACATGCAGTCTGCGTACAAACAGATCAAGGCCGGTATCGCGCAGGGAACACCAATCGGTGACGTGGCGACAGCAACGAAGATCATGAAACTACTTGACCCGGGGTCTGTGGTCCGAGAGTCGGAACTCGGTATTGCGATGGCCGCTGGGGGGCGCATGGATCGCTTGCAGAACTTCGTTCAGATGCAACTCAAAGGCGAGAAGCTCACCCCGACGATGCGTCAGGAGTTCGGCAAACTCGCGGATGAACTGTATGAGGCCGCAGGGCAGGCATACAACGTCAAACGGTCCGAGTATGAGGGAATCGGTAAACGGTATGGGCTGGACACCACGAACCTAGGTGCTCCGCACAAATCATCCCGTTCATCTTCTGTTCGTGACCAAGCGGATGCAATCCTTCGGGGTGAGTGATGGCGTCCGCTGACGAATACGCCGAGTGGATCGTAAAGAATCAGGCCAAGAAAGGCACGCCTGAATTCGATACGGTTGCCAAAGCCTATGAGGAAGCCAAAGCAGAGACTCCACAGAAGGGGTGGGAAGGATCATCGAATCAGGGCGGTCCGAGTGCGGCAATCAGGATGCTGCGCAACATCCCCGGTTCTGCACTTCGGTTCGGCAAAGGCATCGCAGAGGCAGTGACGAGCCCGGTGCAAACAGGAAAAGCAGCATTGGACGCTGTCGCTGGTGGGCTTCGCAATCTCACTCCCGCGCCTATCCGAAACGTCATCGACACACTCGACCCGAATCCAGAAGCTGCACAGCGTGCGACTGGTGTAGCGGATCAGATGGGCCAGTTCTACAAAGACCGCTACGGCGGTTTGGATAACCTCAAGAAAACCGTTGTGGAAGACCCCGTAGGGGCAGCTGCTGACCTATCGACAGTCCTAGGTGTCGGTGGTGCTCTGGCCCCTGGAAAGATGGGCCAAGCGCTGAACGTTGCCTCCAAGTACACCAATCCTCTGAGCGTGATTCCTCCTGTCGTCAAAGGAACAGGTGCGCTAGCAAAGCACACGCTCGGGATGGTCACAGGAGCCGGCGCGGAATCTGCGGCTCAGGCTTTTGGGTCTGGAAGGTATGTAAAGCCTGAATTCCTCGCAAACCTCAAAGGCGAGGTTCCGATTTCAGGAATCATCGATGAAGCCAAGCATGGACTGGAAAACATGCGGCTCCAGAAATCAGCCGACTACCGAGCCAACATGGCTAGCGTGTCTGGAGACAAAACCGTATTGAGCTTCAAAGGCATCGAGAATGCTGTAGACAACGCCTCGGACATGGTCACCTACAAAGGACAGGTGAAGAACGCCAAAGCTGCCGAAGCCGTCAAGGACATGGCGAACGAAGTTACCAAGTGGAAACTTCTGAAGCCTGATGAGTTCCACACCCCAGAGGGTCTAGATGCGCTGAAGCAGAAGCTCGGCGGGATTCTCGAAGCGATCCCGTACGAGCAAAAGACCGCTCGACTCGCTGCGGGGAAGATCTACAACTCCGTCAAAGACGAGATCCAGAAGCAAGCTCCTGCCTACGCAAAGACGATGGAGGACTACACCAAAGCATCAGAGCAGATCACCGAAGTCGAGAAAGCGTTTTCGCTCGGGAACAAGGCATCCCAGGACACAGCAGTCCGAAAACTTCAGTCCCTGATGCGCAACAACGTTCACTCGAACTACGGGAACAGGCTTGATCTTGCGAAGCAACTTGAGTCTCAGGGCGGGGTTGATCTCATGCCATCCATTGCAGGGCAAGCGATGAACTCGTGGACTCCACGGGGTTTGGTTGGTCAAGCCGGAAGCTACGGTACAGGATTGGCTGCGCTGATGACACAGAACCCTGTAGGGCTTGGGCTTCTACCGCTCACGAGCCCTAAAGCCGTTGGACTGGGCTCCTACGGTGCTGGGCGCGTGTTCGGTGTTGGCGAAAGAGGGGCCGCGTTGCTTGGCCTGACTCCTGAAAAGGCGCGTCTCGCAGGACTTCTCGGGTATCAGTTGGATCAGGAGCGCTAACGTGCCAGTTCCTACGTCCTTCGCCGATCTAAGCACAACCCCCGGGAGCAACAGCCCCGCGGGTGGGAACACCGTCTTCCCAGACCTGAACGACTACATCCAGTTCATCAACGCTGCGCTGGCTTCCATCAAAGCCAATACAGCTACGAATGGGTGGGTATCCCCGTACTACGCCTCGGGAGCGAGCCCGACCTTCGTTGCCATCACGACAACGACGCTGAACGGCAACACGTTCACCACCGGGACCGGGACACTCACGATTGCAGCGGCCAAGACGCTGACAGCGAGCAACACGCTGACTCTGGCGGGGACGGATGGGAAGACGCTGACGGTCAGTAAGAATCTGACGCTGGATGGGACGGATGGGACAACGATTACGTTTCCGTCTACATCAACCACGTTTGCCGCTAGTACCTACACTCCGACGCTGACGAATGGCTCGAACGTGGCCGCATCAAGTAGCCCGGTCGGCATGTATCAGAGAATTGGTAGCATTGTGAGCGGCAGTGTTTCCTGCTCCGCGCAGGCAACTGCTGGTGCTGGGACCGTCACCGTGCTCCAGTTCTCGCTTCCTGTCGCATCTAACCTAGGAGCGGCTACCGACGTAATAGGTGTTGGAGAGACGGCCATCGCTTCTCAAACAGGGGCCGCTCTGTCAGCGGACACCGGGAGCGACCTCATAACTGCAACTTGGATTTCACAGAGCACATCGAACAACGGATGGAAATTCACGTTCCAGTACAGAGTGATCTAGAAATGTCGCTCGGCCATCAAATGCAAAGCACTGCAACTTCCCCTGACCGGAGGCTTCGGAATGAACCCGAGCCGAATGGTTGCCTCGCTGAATTTATAGGCAACGCTCGGAACGAGAAGCGGCATGGTTTTGGCGTATCCGGTGACGACTCCACCAGTCAGCGCAAGACTTATCTTCCCCACGGTCTCGATGGTGTAGCCAGCATAGAAACTCTGGCGCCGATGGCTGTTGTAATAGGTTCCCGCCGTGAGGCCATTGTCGAGTCGAGCGTAAACGCCAGGATTGAAGTTGTTCATCCCTTCTTTCCCATGCACGCTCACGAGATGAATACCAACAACCTGTGCATAACTAACCCCACTCATGAGCAAAGGTATTAGCACCAACGTTTTGAGAGAGAAGGGTTTAAGGGGAGTGAGAGTTAACTCCCCTTGGCTGTTCGGCTGTTTATGCGCAGGCGCTAGCCGAAGAAAAGACCTAATTAGAGTGTAAGGCACGATTTCAGCACTTCTATGCAAACGAGATTCATTCCAGACGAACGGTCACTTGCACTGGATGAGCGGTCGTTTTTGCGTTGCTTTTCTGTCTCTAAGCACTTGACAGATTTTGGCCCTATAGACAACGCGGTATTTGTAGGGATCGTCCCCGATCTGAATCCAGCGAGGAAAGTAGACCGGACTAGGTTCTTTGGCTTCCATGCTTCGAAGATGCCCGAACCGCGCACGTTGCGCAAGATGATCGTTTGTACAGCCTGATAAGAAACACATGGCTACCCTGCCAACCGTAATCACCGACCTGACAGCAACCCCCGGGCCGAACTACCCACAGGGGTCGGATACGGTGTTCCCATCCCTCGATAATCTGCTGAGGGAGTACGGGGCCTACATCAAGCAGAACTACGACGACCTGGCGACGAAGACTGAGATTTCGGACCTAGCCGACACAGGAACTGCTACCCACGGTGATTTTCTTGTTGGCAGAAAGCGCACCTTCACCAGCGCCGTTGCCTCCACCTGGCACGCCTGGGCCGAACTCCAGCCTATCGATCTAGTCGCTGATTGCGGTGTCGTCGCCGACGGCTCCACGAACAACACAACGGCGATCAACGTCGCCCTATCAGCAGCATCTGCACTCGGTGGGGCGTTGCTCATCCTGCCAGTGGGGACCGTGAACTACGCAACCACCCTGGCATGGCCTGCAAATACGCACCTGATCGGGCAGGGGGATACGTCGGTGCTTCGGTACACCGGCTCATCGAACGCGATCAGCTCGGTCGATGTGTTCCCGACCGATGCGAGCATCAGCTTTCGAAACTTCAAGCTAACCACCACCACCAGTTCGCCATCGACTGGTCCGGGTGTCGATGGCATCGTGCTGAACAACGCGGTCCGGGTGTTGATCGACTGCCAGATTCGCGGGTTTGGGAATGCGGGTGTGAACCTCGCCTCGACCACGGCAAAGGCCAATATCGACGTGACCTTCGGGCCCGGAGCGAACATCCACGAGAACGTGTATGGAGTGATGGCAACCGGAGCCAATGTAGGAGCGAATTCGATCAAGTTCCTAGGTCCGAGAATTCGAGCAAACTCGACCTACAACATCTACAGCACGCTCGACATTCGGGCGTGGACGTTCCTGGGGGGCACTTACGAAGCCGGTGGTATCTACCTGAATCAGCCCATCGGCCTTGCGATCATCGGGGCCTACTTCGAGATGGGCGGGGCGAGTATCTGCGTGGAACTTGCAAATGCTCAAGATGCCACCGGGGTAACCATCGAGGGGTGCCACTTCGCGCAGACCAGCTTGGGGACAGGAACGGGTATCAAACTCGGAACCTCCGCGTTCGTCCGGGGCGTGAACATCTCAGGCAATACCTTCATCGGATGGGGAACTGGTATCGACCCAGGCGCTGTGATCGGTGGGTGCATCGGTCCGAACGCGTACAGCAGCGTGACCACGCAGATTGGGATTCCTGGCTCCCTGTGTACTGGGCTCATGCTCAACGAGACAGCGAACTCTGCGCTCTATGGAGGAGGACTCGCTCAGTATGCGCACGACGGCTCATCGTGGGTCGCCCCATCTCCGTACCGATACACCACCGTCCCGATTGGCTCTGTGGCCTATGGGTCGATGGGCAACGACACAACGACAGCAGCGGGGACGATCTACTTCTGCGAGGTTCACTTCACGGCGCCGATGACGTTGACAGGAGCCGGGATTCTCACGGGTTCAGTGGCGAATAACAACAACTGGATATTTGCCCTGTACGACTTCAAGGGGACGCTGCTGGCGAACAGCGCCCTCGCAGGAGCGAAAGCCCCAGCGACGAACGACCTTCAACAGCTTGCGTTCACGGCGACCTACTCTGCCCAGCCCGGCAAGTATTGGATTGCGATCCAGAACGCCGGGGCGACGGATAGATTCCGCGCGGTTGCTGCGAGTACATTCGCGGACGTGCGGACCAAGTCTCAGGCGGGAGCGTTCGGCACGATCCCTTCGACCTTCACGATCCCGACGACTTTCACCGCCAACGTCGGGCCGATTGCCTACGTGTACTAGGAGCAACCATGGACCTATTCGGCAACAAGAAACGCGACGCTGAGATTGCGGCGCTGCGCAAGGAACTGGATGCGTTGTGGCGCTGGGCGAACGACGCGAGCGTACAGATTGGCCGACCGCCACCCATCACGCCGCAAGGTGGTGGTGGTCCTCCGAAGCCGCCTTGAACGTCTATGCGCTGCTGGTCCTTCTCGGCGGGGCGATCTATGGATACTGCCTTTTCAAACCGGAGGATCAGTATCCGGTCTTTGCCGCCGGGATGGGCTTGGCACTCGCGATCTTCACATGGCGCGAGCGGGGCCCGCGGTTCAAAAGCCGATGGTTTCTCTGTGCGTGGGGAACGACCGAGTTTGTGGAGGTGTTTGTCTGTCAAGGCGCACAACTGTGGTGGGTCATCGAAGGCCCGCAGGGGATGTGCTCCGCGTATACCGGACTGCCGCTGTTCAGTTGGGGGACTGTATGGTTCGCAGTGTTGATCTATCGCTTGGCGAAGGATATCCCCCGTGGCTGACGTCACTTCCGTGATCGCTGGTTCCCTGGCCTACGGCGTCACAGCCATCACGGTGTCGGCGCTGGGCGTAGAGCCTCAGTCGCTGGTCTACGCAACCATGGGGGCAGGTGTCGGCACCATCGCTGCTCCCGCGCTCGGGCGAATCCGAGCCATTGCGATCTTCGCTTGCGTGGTGTGCCTGTGCGCCCTGGGTGGGACGGTGTTGGCGCAGGAATACTTCGCAGACCGCGTGCTTGCCAGAAACCTGGCGAGCGGCGGGCTGGCTGCCTTTTTTCACCCATTGTTTGCCATCGCACTGACAAAACTCGCAGATGTAGTTACATGGTGCCTCAAGCGAATTGGGGTCAACCAATGATTGGTCGCATGTGGGATATGACGGTGTTCGCGGTGTGCCTATCGTGCATGGTGGCCTGCATCTGCCGGCTGAACCTGCTTGGCATACAGCACAAGTTGTCGGTCTACGCAATGCATGTCGGGCTGCTGGTGATTTGCGCCTCGGCCGCTCGCAGCGCGTGGGATGGAGCGCTGGACTTGCAGGACTACGGCATAGTGACAGTAGGCGTATGCTGGTTCCTCGTGAGTTGGCAGACATGGAAAGAGGGCGTGCCCGAGCACTACAAACGCGAGGTAATCAATGGACACTGACATCGACACAGCAGCAACCCCCCTGGCCTTGGACAAGCTCAAAGCGCAGGAATATCGCGACGCCCTCAAGGATGAGAAAGCGCACCGTACCGCAATGCGCCAGATCGCCCAGGAGCAGGCGGCGCTCAACATCGACACAGGTCAGGCGATCACGGCTGACACCATGCCGGAGTTCAAGCGGGAGGTGATCTTGGCCCTGATCCCGAAGTACATGACCACCAGCACGAACACCACGCCTGCAGGAGCAGCGTCCGATGCGGTGGCGGACTGCATGCGGCTCAAGGCGGCCCTTGACGAGATTCTGAAGTTGTGAAACCCGAGCGGGCTAGCCTGTGGAAGGTCGAGCGGCCTGTGCAGCAGGCTCGCAGATGGCCCATCGGTTACCCTCCAGACTTGGTAACACCCATCGAAACACTCAGGGATGCGCTGTCGCACCAGACGGCACTTGCCGAGAGTCTGTGGCGGCAGTACATGCTCAGGAGGGCAGCGTGACCCCTGACGGCTGGGCCATCTTCTACGGTCACAACCTGCGTACATTTACGTGGGACTTGAGTCGTCTAGATCGCCTATCCCAGAGTCTTCATGGACTCATAGTCCCAATGGCTTACATCCTGACAGACGTAACCCCAGAGATGCAAAGGCTGATTCAGGAGCACCGGACTGATGATCGGTCTACGGTGCCGCTGCGATGAAGTACACGAAGATGATTGAACCATCGGCTACGGAGTGGCCCGATTGGATCGCCCCGAAGCATCGCGGTTACCGGATGGCATGTTGCGACTGTGGGCTCGTGCACGACTTGGCTTTCGCAGTTGCGAAAGTGACTCGCTATACGAAAGCTGGATTCAAATATAAGGTTGTCAGCGGCCATCGTGTTCTGATGACTGCCAAGCGCAACAATCGGGCTACGGCAGCGAAGCGTAGGAACAAGAAGTGATATCCGAGCGTTGTTTAGCGCTCATCAAGGAATTCGAGGGCCTGCGCCTCCAAGCGTACCCTGATCCTGCTTCCGGTGGTGAACCGTGGACCATCGGATACGGGCACACGGGAGGTGTCAGACAGGGCGACGTTTGCACGCAGGAACAGGCTGACGCATGGTTAAGGGAAGACGCGGAAACAGCCTCTAGAGCCGTTCTACGCCACTGCGTGCCCATGCTCACGCAGAACCAGCTTGATGCGCTAACCTCATTCGTCTTCAACCTCGGGGAAGGCAACTTCGCCAGTTCCACCCTGCTCAAGAAGAGCAACGCTCAGGACTGGGCCGGAGCTAGAGAGGAGTTCGCAAGATGGAACCATGCGGCCGGCAAAGAGATGCCAGGTCTTACACGGCGCCGTGCCGAAGAAGCGGCATTGTTCGGTGGCTCACCAGATGAGCCAGTTACTCAGGAGAAACCCGTGCTGCCACTACTCCCATTACTGATCCCCCTCGCCTCAAGTCTCATCGATGCCTTCTCACCACTAGCTAGGGAGAAGATCACGAAAGAGATGGGCCGGCATACCGACAAACCTGAGGTAGCCGAGCAGATCGCCACCGGGATCATCGAAACCGTCAAAACGCTTACTAGCCAATCAGACCCGATTCAAGCGGTGGCCCAAGCTCGGAATGATCCTGCGATCATGGCCCAGGTCGAATCCAATGCACTTGATACGCTCGACAGGCTCGTGGGGGTCGTGGAGCGAGTCAACAAGTTCGAGCGGGAAGATATCGACTCCGCACGGAGATACAACGCAGAGGAACCGCTGTTCCTCGACACCCCATGGCTGAAGCTGAAGTTCATTCATATTCTGTCCCTAGTCTTTGTCACGTTCAGTGCGTGGTTCGTCAGCACCAAGTGGGACTCGCTTACTGCTGAACTCCGTGGCGCAGTCATCACCCTGATGGTGATTGCGGGATGGAATGGGGTCAGGGATTACTGGATGAGCAGCAGCGCTGGGAGCACGCTCAAGACGCAACTATTGAACCGGAAGGATTAGGCTCATCGCGGCTCATCTGACTGTTGGGGGTGGGCCTTGAGCCAATCCGGTGCGCCATCGAACGACCCACCATCAATGCCAGCGAGCGCATCCATGAGTGCCGAGATTTTGTCGCCCCGACCAGTCACAGATCCATGTGCGCCCGCATAGGCGCAGACCTCTTGCGCTGCGAAATACAGCTGGGCCCACGCCACCGGCGCATCTAGCTTGGGTGCAGCGGCGGCTGCGATGTACAACTTCGTGCCATCACAAAACGGGCACGGCAGCAGAGTCTTGGGGATCTCGCTCATCTCTCTGGCTCCTGCGTGTTGGGTGCAGCAGAATCCTCGTCAAGCCAGCGAACAATTCGAGCGAGCGCTACGGCTGGAGGAATACGCTGGTTTGACTCCGCTGCGCAGCACCTGAGGCTTCGGCGTAGGCGCGCATTTGGTTGGCGGTGTAGCCGGTCCATGTCGTTTCGATCTCTCTAATGAACGGGCTACCTGTCGCCACTAGGCGTTTGATCTACGCAGGCTCAGGCAGTGCAAGCAGGTCTAGGCGCGTGCGTTTACGCGCCGACGATGGGCGCCAGCATGTCGAGGGCTTGGGTCTTCACCTCATGCCCCTTGCCGAACAAAGCGGAATCGAACCGGCTATCAGCGGTGCGCCCCAATTGGTGGTCGACGTGTTCGGTAATCGCGTTGAACAAGCCCCACCGGGTGCCCGCGCTTCCGAGGTGATCGGCGCCGCGTGCCTTGCCGTTGAAAAGGTCCAGCACCTTGGGCACGCTGCGCTGCTCGCGCACGGCGGCATCCGATGCGAGCGGCCGCGTGAGCAGCTGCGCGAATTCGCTTCCGTCAATCGTGCCGCCCATCGTGACCGGTTCGGCCGGATTGATGCGCGCGGGTTGGCCGAACAGCTGGCGCAGAATGTCGCGCGCTTCGTTCACGTGGCAGGGGGTTTCGGCCATGCGGCGCGCGCGCTCCATGAACTGGTCGAAGGATTCGCGCGCCACGCCCACGGCCGATTTGGCCGCATCGGCATCGAAGACGGAGCGATGCGATACGCGCACCCGCTTGCCGGCCGTGTCGGCCAGCGCGAGGCGCAGCGTGTTTGCGCACACCACGCGGATTGCAGTCATGGCCGCTACGGTGGCCAACGATCCGTCAAGGGATGTCGCGAGCAGCAAATTGCCCCGCACGCGATCCCCGGGGGTCACGTCCCCCTCGGTGTGGTTGCGTGCGAGTGCCCAAATCTTGCGCCCGCCCTTGAGCGATCCGGCCGTGTGGATCGTCCATTGCCAGCTGTCGGCCATGTCTCGGAAGAACTCAAGCACTTCGGCCGGTTGCACGGTTTTGTACCCGTCACCGACCACGGACAGCGGAGCGCCCGTGTCGTTGCGATACAGCACTTTCTTTTCCGGGTAGGCCATGGTGCGGCCGCCTTCGCCCATCTGGTACTGCACCGGGGCTTCGATTGCCTGCCAGTCGAGCCCGGCGGCCGTTTGCCATTCTTCGATGGTGGCCCCCTCGGTCACGCGTTGCCCGAGCCCATGCCATGGGGTGGTGCCCGTGAATGCCATCTCGGCAAAACCGTTTGCACGTTGGGTGATGTCGTGTGCCATGTTGCAAGCTCCATAGAGCGCCGGCATCCGGCCGGCATCGGGTGTGCGTCAATCGCACGCCATAGCCCCACGCGTAGGTCGTTCATATCCCCTCCAACACCGGAGCCACAGGCTCCAAAGCGGCGGCGATGCCAGGGGCGCTGAACGTGAGCATTTGGTCGGCGGTGTATGCTGCCTCCAATTCGTGATCCCGAAACTTGACGCCTCGTTGGCTTCCGAAGGCGTCGATCAGTTCAAGCAATTCCGTCATTTCAGCTATTGTCATTTGACTTGTCCGATCCCCCAAGACAACGAACCCGGTCCCCTCGATGTTTGGGACGACGCGCTGTTTGCGAAGTGATGCTGTCAACATGGCTTTCCAGTCATCCGCATCGAGCGTCATCCCGTGCCACGGAACCTGCGCGGCAATATCTCCGAGGCGCCACCAGAGCAAACGGTTCTGCGCGAGTGAACGCGTGTCGGCACGCACATCGATATGCAGCCGGTGCCCAGCAAGAAGGAACGGCTTTGCAGCGCGCCATATCGAGCCTAGCAGCGTGTGCGCCTGGGTCGGCTCGTACAGCACGGAGCGGATGCGCTCGAAGCTCACCATTCATCCTTTGCTCTGAACTCTGCATAAGTCATCGACTCGCCAACAGCGCCGACGCCAGTAAGGATGAACGATTCTCGGCTACGACTTACCGTGCGAATGCCTCGTTTCTGCTTGCGGACAGTGAATTCCTCGTAGCTGAACTGCGCCTTGCCGCTGCCGTGGCACCCATGGCAGATTACGGCCGTCCCTGGAGGTTCTAAGAATCCGCTATAGAGGCCGGTACCGCGGCAGGATGGGCATTGAATGGTGATTGTCTTAGATGACACGGATCAACCCCTCTCGCGCTAACTGCCCCCACGTCATGCGGATTGCCTCGTCCAGAGCATGTACGCGCTTGTCCTCCCACCGCTGAAGCTGATGCACGTCGGGCTGTCTATCTTGAAGGGGTCGGCCATGAAGTTTCCACACGTTATTCCGGAGAGCCATCATTTCTTCTCCATTGAACTGATAGCCGAGCGGGTCTTCGAGTCCAGCAGATACCACAGCGCCTTTTTGAGTTCGGTCGGGTCTTCATCAGGCCAGTTGTCGTAAGCCTCGCTGAATACGGCTTTGACGCCATCGCCGTTCATGTGCTTTGTCTGCACCACGATCCTTTGCGAAAGCGCCCGGAGCGAGTCCTGAATCTCGGGCTGGAGATTGGCGAATGAGGCAGTCGTCAAGTCGCTCGCGGAGGCGCCTATTGAGGTGGTAGCTGGCTCACCTTTGGCCCAGCTGATGGCCCTAGCCACTTCATCGGCGGAAGCGAACTCGGTGCCTCCTAGGCCCAACGCAGCCAATGCGCGCCCGATGGCGGAAGTCTCCGCATTCTCAAGCGCCGAGGTCTTGTTGATCTCGGATGCCTTGCGGTATTCCTCGGCGTGTCCGGTAGCGATGACTCGTCCGGATTCGTCAGCGATGGTCGCCAGCATCACCACGCAATCCAGGTCGCGGTGCAGGATCGTCGTCACCAGTGAATAGCTCGGGAATGCCTCCCGAAAACCATGCACCCGAAGCGCGACGGTCTGATATTCCTTGCCTCGGATGTTGACGATTCCTGGCTTGTTCATTTTCCCATTGCTCCTGAAGCTGTAGACCGACCGTTTGTTGCCATTGCATCACCGCTGACTCCTAAACCAACGCGCGACTCGCTGCCAAAATGTTGGCTTGGTCGGTATGGTGTGCCAGTACGCTCGCTCATCCGAGAAAGCCTCAGAGATAGAACGTTTTGTGCGCTGCTTGTGGTGGGCGGTAAGGATGTCATTACTGAACACGATTAACCCCCAAGTTACGTGCGAAAGGAGTGCCCCTGCGCAGCGAATTCTCAAGCGAGTTGTATTTGACGCCTAGGCGCTCGGCTGCCTCAACCAGCGTCATCCGCTGCCCGTTAATGATGACAATCGCGTTGCGTCGCGTATTCCGCGCCTGTTCAGTGAGAGTGGCCCTGCGCACTGTGGGGTGTTTGTCCTCATTGAGCATCAGCCCCATGACGGCCCCATGAACTTGTAAGCCACCGCAGCCACCACCATGATGCAGGCGAGCCAGATGGCAACATCCGGCAGGATAGACCGGCGGCGCCTCTTGACCCACGCACCGGGGTGCATGTGCCCATGGAAAACGACTCTCATTGCTGCCTCCGAATGTGGTTGATAGCTGCCTGTGCCCCATCCGCGAATGCGAGTTGGCACAGCATCGTCAGCAGTTCGTGCACTCGCTCCTGCGACACGTCGTTGTCATCGAGCACCACGACGGCTTGCGCGATCCGCTCTTGAGTGGCGGCAGAGATAGCGAACGGAAGGTCGGTCACTTCTGCCTCCCAAGGTACCGTGCCTTGAGCGCATCGAGCGCCAGCAGCCGGATGCCCGTGTCCTCGTCCTTCAGCGCCAGGCACAGCAACTCATCCGGCCGGCAAGGACCGCCTACCCCCTCCGCGAGCCGCCACGCGACGTGTTGGAGAAAGTACGGGTCAACCGTCTCCTGCCCATAGGCTCCGTCGTTGAGCCAGTTGCAGAAGTCAGCCATGCACAGGAACGGAGATTCCGGGTCCTCGGGGTTATCGTGCGCGGGGTCGCCGCTGTAGGCTAGGACGCTCATTCAGAACTCCTGTGCACCAAGTGCCTTAGCGATCCGCACGGCGCTTTCGCCATCGGTTGCCCACTGACCCACACGGGTGACCAGATCAACGATCGCCTCGTCCTCGGTCCTGCCCCAGCCGTGGCGGCCCACATCCTCGTCATCGCCCTCGAACAGCGCGCGCCAGTCATGGTCGCGCACGGGGATCGGGGGGTATTCGTGGATCGTGACGAGCTTTTGGCCTCGACGCTCGGTCAAATTGCCCATGTAGTCGTCAAAAACACCGTCTCGCTCGTGTGTCATGATTCCCTTTCTGAACTGCGCGTCAATGTTGGGGTTGTCTGCGATGGATTGGAGCAGGGGGTTCATTTCGACGCCGCACGTTCCGCGTCCCGCTTCGCGTGCTCGGCAATTTCGCTGACGTATTTGCGATCAGTCAGCCACGACAGCACCTCGTCGGTGCCGCGATAGAACATCTTGGCGGCGATGGGAGCGGTCACAACCCCGGCAAGGACCGGCTCCATATTACGCACCTTCGGATCGGTGGAACAAACTTGCAACCAGCCAGCGAGGCAGTGCGTCGTTTCGCACAGCATTTCCTCGGCGCAGGTGCGGTTCCTCCATTGCTCATCGACGTGCCAGTGGTCCATTTCGAGCCTGGCCTTGTTGTCGAGAATGATTTCGCGCACGCGGTCGAGGTTCGCGATTGACTGCTCTGTGGTAGCTGTGCCGGCATCGCTCAGGTTGGCATCGCTCAGGTTGGCATAGCTCAGGTTGGCATCGCTCAGGTTTGCATAGCGCAGGTTGGCATCGCTCAGGTTGGCATAGCTCAGGTTGGCATAGCGCAGGTTGGCATCGCGCAGGTTGGCACCGCGCAGGTTGGCATCGCTCAGGTTGGCACCGCGCAGGTTTGCATCGCTCAGGTTGGCACCGCGCAGGTTTGCATAGTGCAGGTCGGCATCGCGCAGGTTTGCATCGCTCAGGTTGGCACCGCGCAGGTTTGCATAGTGCAGGTCGGCATCGCGCAGGTTTGCATCGCTCAGGTTGGCATCGCGCAGGTTGGCATCGCGCAGGTTGGCACCGCGCAGGTTGGCATCGCTCAGGTTGGCATAGCTCAGGTTGGCACGTTTCGCTGTCGCTTGCTGCAGCGCATAACGAGTCCGTAGACCGCTCGCAACATCATTCGGCACGGCGCACTCAAACAGCACGGCGCCAGTGAATCGGTGTTTGATCTGGTGAAGCATTCGTTCTCCCTGTAGTTGCCGGTTACCTAATCCGGCTCTGACCTATCGCGTCAGAGGCTTACAGCGCCGAACTTCGCTATCGGTGCGCCCGTGCATCCTGCGGGGGAAGGGTTCAGGCGTAAGGATTGAATACCTCGCCAGCACCGTTGTCGCCCTTCGGGAACGGCCAGGCGGCAGCAGGGCTGAGCTTGGTGCCGTCACCGTTGGCCTTGGCCGCCGGCTTGCCCTCGCTGATCAGGTCGCGCTTCTCGACCTCGGGCGGCCGAAACATGACAGTCGATCTCGCGGCTCTTGAGCTTGGCCATCTTGCCGAAGGCCGATTCGCTCCGCGGCTTCGTCGAGCCGCTCGTTGATCATGCGCAGGTACAGCTCGTGCAGTTCTGCCTGCACCGCGTCGCGGTGCTGTATGAACACCGCGTCGGCCTTGGCGCGCGCTTCTTCGTAGGTGGCGCAGCCTTTCGCTGCCTCGTAAGCGGCGGCCGCGCCAGCGGCCGCCGAGGCGTCCCAGGCGTCCCAGGCGTCCCAGGCGGCCCAGGCGGCCCTGGCGTCCCTGGCGGCCCTGGCGTCCCTGGCGGCCCTGGCGTCCCTGGCGTCCCAGGCGTCCCAGGCGTCCCAGGCGGCCCTGGCGTCCCTGGGGTCCCAGGCGTCCCTGGCGTCCCTGGCGTCCCAGGCGGCCCAGGCGTCCCTGGCGGCCCTGGCGTCCCAGGCGTCCCAGGCGGCCCTGGCGTCCCAGGCGGCCCTGGCGTCCCTGGCGGCCCAGGCGTCCCTGGCGGCCCAGGCGGCGCTGGCGGCCCAGGCGGCGCTGGCGGCGCTGGCGGCGCCTAACGCCTTGTCAAGTGCGGCTGTGCGCTCGGCTTCGCCGAGCTCCGCCGTGATCGGGGCCAGCGCACGCAGCTTCGCCGCGTGCTCGGCAAGCTCTGGCACGAGCTCGAGCCACATCGGGGCGTGGACGCGCCACAACCAGTCGAGCGCCATGAATGCGCGCTTGAGCTGCAGTTCAGGCCCTTGGTAGGTGCCGACGAGCAGCGGTATGTAGCGCTTGAGCTGTTGCCGCTCATCGTCGGGCAGGCGGTCGTTCCAGCTGCGGCCGAAGGCGGCGAGCACGGGGTCGACGCATTGCGGCTCGTCGCTGAATTTCTCGCCGGCCAGCATGCTCACGACCTCGAGCAGGCAGTGGCCCTGCTTGGCGCTCTTGTGCTGGCCTTCGTCAAGGTGCAGCGCGGCGATCTGTTCCTCGGTGAGGCCAGCGGCGCGCGCTTCAGCTGTTGTCATGTTGTGCTCCGGGTTGCGTGTTGCGATGTAGAGACTGTGCGCCGATTGGCACGATGCGTCAAGCGCTTTCTACAAAGACCACATGCGTTAGTGTGCCATTAGTCACGCTTGACAAGCGAGCGCCATTCGGCATACTTAGCGGAATGATGACCTACAAGCAACTTCAGAAAGCGGTGCGCGACTTGCCGAATATCAGCGAGTTCTGCGCCAAGCACAAGCTACCGCTGCGCACTGTAATGCGTGTCAAGGCTGGAGGGTTCCCGAGGGCGGGAACGATGCTGCAGCTAGAGGCCGCTCTGAGTTCTGAAGCAGCCAAGCAATGAACGCCCTGCACACTCTCATCCTAAAGCTCGCCGGCAAGCCCAGCGGAACGAACTGCCGCGAACTCATGAAACACACCGAGATGAGCACTCAATGCGCCTCGGATGCGTTGACTTGGCGAGTGGAGCGATACGGATTGATCCTCGTCAAAGGCAAAGCTACAGAAGCGGGCCATGTCAGTCATCAATACTTCACGCGCGCAGATCAAGCAAAGACGTGGGAAGCGATGCCACCGAGCATCAGGCCAAACGTGGCGATCAGGCAGGCGAACCCGAAACGATCAAAGCCTCTGAAGCCGATTCAATCAGCGACATGGGCTAGGGCCCCGATGGGGAATCCTCACGAGAAGCGGCCTGTAGCGGTTCCTGTGCATGGAATAGCTTTAGGGTACGACGAACGCTACCAATTGGGGCCGGATGAGGCCAAGGCGTTTCGGGGTGTGTTTGGTTCGTTGCCAATTGGGAAGTATCCAGAATGACATACGATTCATTCGTCGCCCGCAAGTTGTCGATTGTCTCGCCGAGCGGCCTGCAGGGATTGGTGCAGATGCCGGATTCCATGTTCCCGCATCAGGCCGCGCTCACTCGCTGGGCACTCAAGCGTGGGCGTGCCGCGATCTTCGCTGATACCGGGCTCGGTAAGACCCGCATCGAACTTGTCTGGGGTCGCGCAGTAGCGAAGCACACGCAGAGGCCGGTGCTGATCCTGGCGCCGCTCGCGGTGGCGGCGCAGACTGCTCTAGAGGGCGAGCGCATCGGTATCCCGGTGACGGTGTGTCGTGACGGTGCAGACGTTCGGCCAGGCGTCAACATCACGAACTACGATCGCCTGCATCGATTCGACTGCTCGGTGTTCGGCGGCATCGCTCCCGATGAATCGTCGATCATCAAGCACCACGATGCCAAGACGTTCGCCACCCTGACGCGGGAATTCAGGGATACCCCGTTCAAACTCCCATGCACCGCCACGCCGGCACCGAACGACTGGACCGAGCTAGGCACGCACGCCGAGTTTCTTGGCATCTGCACGCGCCAGGAAATGCTCGCCGAGTACTTCACCCACGACGGGGGTGACACGAGCGTCTGGCGGCTTAAGGGCCATGCGCGTGACGTGTTCTGGCGCTGGGTCTGTTCGTGGGGTGCCCTGATTCGTCGGCCGTCTGACCTAGGATTCGATGACACGGCATACGCGCTGCCGCCACTGCTGCTGCACGAGCACCTGGTCGAATCAGAGACAAGCACGAACGGCATGCTCTTTGCGATGGAGGCGCAGACCTTGAGTGAGCGCCGTGATGCGCGCCACTCATCGCTCGAGGAACGGGTGGCCGAATGCTCGCGTATCGTCAATGCCGAAGCCGAGCCATGGGTTGTCTGGTGCGACCTCAACGCAGAAGGCGATGCGCTGACCAAAGCCATCAAAGGTGCGGTGCAGATTGCCGGCGCCGACGACACTGACACCAAAGAGGAACGCCTGCAGGCATTCGCAGCCGGCAAGTTCCGGGTGTTGGTCAGTAAGCCGTCGATCTGCGGGTGGGGTCTGAACTGGCAGCACTCTGCGCGCATGGCGTTCGTTGGTGTCACGGACTCATACGAAGCCTACTACCAAGCGGTGCGCAGGTGCTGGCGCTTCGGTCAAAAGCGGCCTGTGCATGTGCATATCTTCGCCAGCAAGACCGAGGGGGCAGTGGTTGCGAACCTCAAGCGTAAAGAGCGCGACGCGCAGCAGATGGCCGAGAGTCTGAGCGCTGAAACGCACGATGCTGTGATGGCAGAAGTCACCGGACTGACTCGGCAAACCAATCCGTACAACCCGGCGCAACCCATTGCCGTTCCGTCATTCCTGAGGGTCGCATGAACTGCCTCGATCAAGTCGTCACCGACAGATATGCCGCATACCACGGCGATTGCGTGGAAGTGCTCAAGGGCCTGCCTGCCGAGTCGATCGGCTACAGCATTTTCTCCCCGCCATTCGCCAGCCTCTATACCTACTCGAACTCGCCCCGAGACATGGGCAACGTCAGGAACGATGCCGAGTTCTTCGAACACTTCGACTACCTCATCGCTGAACTGCGCCGGGTGATGAAGCCGGGCCGGAACGTGTCGTTCCACTGCATGGACATCCCGAGCAGCAAGGAGCGTGACGGCGTGATCGGGTTAAAGGACTTCCCGGGGGATCTGCTGCGGGCATTCCAACGGCACGGTTTCATCTTCCACGCGAAGGCCACGATTTGGAAAGACCCAGTGACTGCGATGCAGCGCACCAAAGCTCTAGGATTGCTGCACAAGAGCGTGCGGGAGAACTCCGCCATGTGCAGGATGAGCATCCCGGACTACCTCATCACGATGAGGGCGCCGGGTGAATCGGAGCGGGTCACGCACGGCGCCGAGTACCCGGTGGACCTGTGGCAGAAGGTCGCAAGCCCGATCTGGATGGACGTGAACCCGAGCGACACGCTGCAATACCGCTCCGCAAGGGAACACGACGACGAACGACACATCGCACCGCTGCAGCTTGAAGTGATCCGCCGTGGGATCATGCTCTGGACGAACCCTGACGATATCGTGCTCAGCCCGTTCATGGGCATCGGCTCTGAGGGCTACGTCGCAATCGAGATGGATCGCAAGTTCGTCGGCGTGGAACTCAAGGCTAGCTATTTTCAGCAGTCAGTTGCGAATTTGGCTGGTGCTGTGCAGCAATCAAAAGGGCTTTTCTTCGATCATGCCTCGGCTGTAGTGGGCAGCTGACTGTGGAGACTTTCATCAACCCCAAGCCGAGGCATGAACCAATGAAACACACCCAAGGGCGCACCCTGTTCGTGGCCGCACCCAAGAAAGCTAATGCGCTAGCCTAGTAAGCATTATAATAACAACGAACTGCTTACGGGGTCTTTGGTGTACGCCAAACTATTCACGAGCATCTACCAAGGCACGCTGCGCGGTAACTCGCATGGCTTGCTGGTCTTCACGAACCTGCTGGCGCACGCTGATTCTGCTGGCGTGGTTGATATCCACCCAAAGGCCATAGCCGACGAGGTTGGCTTACCTGAGGATGCAGTTAGGACCGCTTTGACGATGCTCGAGTCGCCAGACGCAGAGTCGCGCACACCAGAACTTGACGGGCGCAGGATTGTGCGGACAGACGAGCATCGAGCTTGGGGCTGGCGTATCGTGAATCACGCCAAGTACAGAGCAATCCGCAACGAGGAAGACCGCAGGGAACAGAACCGGCTATCGCAGCAGCGTTGGCGTGAGAAGAATAAGCAAAGTAAGCCGCCGTCAGCCGCCGTCAGCCGCGAGTGTGCAGAATCAGCCCATACAGAAGCAGAAGCAGAAGCAGAAGCAGAAGCAGAAGCAAGAAAGAAAGAAAGCGGATCGGCGCAAGCGCCGCGTCCGCCCGCCGCCTTCACTGGTGACAACATCGAAGACATAAAGCCAAGAGCCATAGTCCTCCTTGCCGATACTTGGGAGCTGCCGGAGCGGTGGGGATTCGATGCTGAAGCATTGGGGTGGAAGCCGGCCGACGTCCTTCAGCAGGCCGAGAAATTCCGTCAGTATTGGACTCGTGGCAAGGGAGCCGGAACCAGGCGCAGCGTTAAGGGATGGTCGCAATCTTGGTCGAATTGGCTGTCAAAGGCAGCGGAGATGAAGAGATGAGTCAATACAAGAAAGTGCGCAAGGAACTGTCCGAAAGGATGGGCGAGCAGGACCATGCGCGTGATGACCTTGGCAGACGACTTTACTGCTCTGCGAACGGCTGTCCGATGAAGGCATCTGTGTTCATGGAAGGATCGAACGAGTTGTGCAGCTGGCATGCTGCGGCGCCATTTGTCCGATGGCCAGTTGTGACGCAGGAATTGAATGAGTGCATAGCCTCCGGTGGGAATCCAGTAAGGCCGGAAATACGACCGGCGCCGTGGGTGCTGGAGGCCAGAAAGCGCGTCAAGGCTGTGGGTACAGCGATGCCGCAATCGGTGGTTTCGACCAAGGAGCAGGCATGAACGACGACGAAATCGTAAGCCGCGAGGATCAAATCTGGATATGGACCGTCCTACTAGTGTTTACCCTGGCTGATGTGTTGTTCCTGGGGTGGCTTTCGGGGCGTTTGTTCTAACGCTGCATTGCAGCAAAGGAGCGATGATGTATGAACAGGGGATGAAGGCTGTCGGATTGAGCGGAAGCATCGCAGGCTACGCGAATGCCATACCGCAAACGAGCAGCGAATCCGAAGTGGCACGTGAAATGCGCCGGCTTGGGTCCACGCTATCAGAGTTGTCCGGCACATTCGATGTGCTCGCCGAGCGCCTGCAAGCGGTCACATCGCCGCGCCCGGCAGAGCGTGAAGGTGCAACGACACCGCGGCCAGTTTGTAGCAGCAAGATGGGTAGTGAAATCTCAGGCATGGCCGACCACGCACAGAACGTATTACAGCGGGTCGCAGTGTTGGTGAGTTCGCTGGCGATCTAGGGGAACCAAAATGCTGAGAATCCCCCGCAGTCTCGATGAAGTAGACCCGCTGCCTGACTTCCCAAGGTATCGCGTCCTGACCGAAGCGGATGCTTATGCTGATCTGATGGGCACGCCCCGGCCAGATAACCCAACGGTAGACATTGACTTAGGGCGGTCAGATGGCCCGGTGGTTTGGGTTCCGACAGGGCAATACGTTCCGAGCGATGCCGAACACCCCGCAGCGCGCGAAGCATTCATAGAACATGGATGGCGTGCTTTCAATCCGACCTGCAAGACACTGTGAGAAGGTACGGCAAGAAGGACTTGAGCCCATGAAATGGATTTGTTTCCCTTGCCCATGGCTGTATGAGCGCCGCAAGAAGAAGCGCCACGGCCAATCGATGCGCAAACGCAAGCGAGCCCACTGGCTTCCGATTGTGGCAATGGCATGAGACGAGCCGCTAAGGTCGATGCGTCACAAGAAGGCATCGTAGAGGCACTAGAAAGCCTCGAGTGCCGCGTTCAGAGCCTGGCAGCACTTGGACATGGAGTTCCTGATCTCGTGGCTTGTAGAGGCTCTGAGGTGTACTGGATCGAATGCAAAACCCCCAAAGCCAGCCGCGGACAGAAACTCAACAGCAATCAGCAGACATGGGCCGAGCGGATGCAAGTAAGGGTTTACGTGATTTCTACGCCTGAGCAGGCAATAGAACTACTGAAAAGATGATCCACATCCTGCTCCAAAGTAAACAAGAGGCCCAAGAGATGAGCCTGCTCCTAAACCGAGCATTGAACACGCTGGAGCGACACAGTTGGCCGGTTTGGGCTCAGATGCTTGTGGATAAGCTGGAAACAAGTAAAATCAACGACATGGCCCAGGATTCGAACTCAGATACGTGCCGGGTTCCAAGAGTAGGCGTAACGGCCGAATCCGCGCAAACGCTCACTTGATCGGTGGGCGTTTTCGTTTCAGGAGCAAACCATGAAATCCAAAGGCAAAAAGACCAAAGGTACCGGCAAACGTGGTTGTTAGTAGACACTAACTAGTTAGCATGCGCTAACATATGGCGTGACTCATAAACAACGGTGATCTATGTCTCGCCCGAAGGGTTCGCCCAACAAAGCGACTCACAACGCACGAGAAGCCATTGCAGCGCTTGTAGACAACAACGCCCATAGGCTAGAGGGCTGGTTGGACGCGATTGCAGCAGACGAGAAACTAGGCCCAATGGCGGCCTACAAGTGCATGATGGACGTGATTGAGTACCACATTCCAAAGCTAGCCCGTACAGAGCAGACCATCACAGGTCCAGACGGCGGGCCGATCAAGCAGCATTGGACGGTGGAGATGGTGAGGCCGAAGTGAGGCTCTGCGATCGAGTGAAGACTGCTGTGGAGCGCGACAAGGCTGACGCATTGGCTTGGATCGCGCCATCTATTGAGCGAGTCTTCACGCCAGAAAAGGTAGTTCACGCAGAGCCGCTTGGTAGTTCACGCCACGGCAAGTACAAAGACCCGGAAGCGCGCAAAGCGTATCGACGCGCTTGGTACAAGGCAAAGCGTGCCCAGCCTCCAAATCCCTAAGAATTGGATCGAGAAGTCACCTTACAAAGGTAAGGTGGTGGATGGATGCGTGATAGTCACTGAGTGGATATTGGTCGAATGGGTCAAAGATCAGCCGGCTAGGACATTCATCAGCGGCTTGGATCAGGTCAAAGCCAAGTGGTTGGAGTGGGATGCCAAGCCTTCAGATACCTGAGAAGCTAGAGGGCCTCCTAAGCCCCAATAGCTACAAAGTCATCTACGGCGGCCGGGGCTCGACCAAGTCATGGTCGGTAGCGGAAGTCCTAGTGATGCGGGCCACTATGGAGCCGCTGCGCATCCTGTGTGCTCGGGAGACGCAAAAGAGCATCGAGGAGTCGGTCCACTACCTCATCAAAGCTACCATCGAACGCCTCGGGGTCCAGTCCCTGTTCGATGTCCAACAGAACCACATCCTCGGCATTGAGTCGGGGGCGTTGTTCAGTTTCATCGGCATCCGACAGCAGAACGTAGTCAACCTCAAGAGCTTCGAGGCGGTGGATATCTGCTGGGTGGAGGAGGCTGCGGTAGTCACTCGCAAGTCATGGGAAACCCTGATCCCGACCATTCGCAAGCTCGGGTCTGAGATTTGGGTCACGTTCAACCCCGAACTTGATACCGACGAGACTTACCAGCGGTTTGTGCTCGACCCGCCCGAGGGGGCCTGGGTTCAGGAGATCAACTGGCGGGATAACCCTTGGTGGAACGATAAGCAGGAGAAGGACCGGCAGTATCTCGAACGCCGGAATCCGCTTGAGTATCAGACGGTCTATGAAGGCAAGTGCCGGCCAGCGGTCGAGGGAGCCATCTATGCACAAGAGCTTGACGCACTACAGCGTAGCGGTAGGTTCACCACCGTTTCTCACGATCCACTGCTCAAAACACATACCGTATGGGATCTGGGCTGGAACGATCAAACGGTTATTCTCCTCGTACAGCGGGCCGCTTCGGAGCTACGAATCATCGGGGCCTACATCTCCCGATTCTCGACCTACGAGCAGGACATCTCGGAACTCGACGCGCTCAAGGCCACCTGGAAGGGCCTAGCCTGGGGCACGGACTACCTTCCCCATGATGCCAAAGCAAAGAGCAAGAGTTCAGGTGGCCGATCAGCAGAGGAGATCGTGAAACAGCTAGGCCGACAGGTGGAGATTGTCCCCATCGACTACATCGAGAATGGGATCAAGTTAGTACGCACTATCTTCCCTAGGCTTTGGATCGATTCCAGTGCAAAAGACTGGCTGAATGCCATCAAACGCTACCATCGTCACGTGACGGTAGACGGGTCTAAGACAGGGCAGCCTGTCCATGACGATGCCTCGCACGGGGCGGATGCGCTGAGGTATCTAGCCCAGGTGGCTGACAAACTCCACAACCACGACACCCACAAGTGGGGGGAACTGGCTTACTCCAATGCAGGAATTGTCTGAAAGGACCGAATGAGCGCAGCCCTCTTCGCCAAGATGCACGAGCAGAACCTGCGAATCCTCTCGCTTGAACGCCAGGTGGAAGAATTGGCAAGACAAGTGAACGCACACTTGCTAGAATCTCTCAACGCTGAACGCGCCGTCTCCATTCCGAGACGTGGAAGACCGCGTAAGGTTGTGGGGGATCATGGACATTCTGGCGGCAATTGAGTACCAGGAAGACCTAGCTTCTAGTCGGGGCGACCTCGACACCGAGCGATCCGAAGCCCTCGACCGATATCTCGGCCGTCCCTACGGGGATGAGCAGCAAGGCCGCTCTCAGGTCGTGATGCGCGATGTGTCCGACACCATCGAGTGGATCAAGCCCTCCCTGCTAAAGATCTTCGCCTCAGGCGATGAGGTAGTCCGCTTCGACCCTACGGGGCCGGAGGACGAGGAGCAGGCCCAGCAGGAAACGGACTACGTCAACTACGTGGTGAACCAGAAGAATAACGGGTTCATCATCTTCCACGACTGGTTCCACGACGCCCTGCTCCAGAAAACAGGCTATGTCCTGGTTCAATACCTCACCGAGAAGCAGCAAAGCCGGGAGACGTACAAAGGTCTTACGGAAGACGAGATGGCCCTACTGGCTAAGGACGGAGTGGAAATCCTCCAGCACTCAGCCTACCCCATCACATCGGGAGGAATCGGGCCCCAAGGGGAGCAAATCCCCCCGGTGATGCTGCATGACATCGTCGCCCAGCAGACGAAAGAGTACGGATGTGAGAAGCTGTTCAACATCCCCCCCGAGCAGGTTCTAGTCGCTCATGACTGGCCCAATGTTGACTTCGAGGATTGCCCGTTCCTGGAAATCATCGACTACCCGACCATCTCTGCTCTGAGGCAGAACGGGTATGAAGTCGAGGACGATATCTCTGACGATTCGTCCGACATCAACGAGATGGATACCCGGATTCGTCGCTCCGTGGAGGGTGACGACCTGTTCGAGCCTGGGGATGATGGAGGTTCTGATCCATCGATGCGCCGTGTCAAGTGTCGGTATGCATGGATGATGATCGATGTAGACGAGGATGGGATCGCGGAGCTTAGAAAGTTTGTCATCGTCGGGTCCACGATCCTCAACGGGGATGAGGGCGAAGAGACAGACCTGATTCCCGTAGCGGCGATCACCCCGATTCGACAGCCACATGAACACTACGGCCTGAGCCTGGATGACGTTGTCCAAGACCTTCAGCGGATCAGGACCGTCCTGGTTCGAGGATTCCTGGACAACATGTACGTCACCAACAACAGCCGGCACGCTGTTAATGCAAACCTCGTAAACCTGGATGACCTTCTGGTCACTCGTCCTAACGGCGTGGTCCGTGTCAACGGCGACCCGAATCAGGCAATCGCACCAATCATCACGCAACCGAACGGTCCCGCGATTCTCTCTGCGGTCGAGTACATCGACTCCATCCGGGAATCCAGAACTGGTGTCACTCGGTACAACCAGGGTCTAGATGCCAACTCGCTGAACAAGACAGCGACCGGGATCACACAGATCATGACCGCTGCGCAGCAGCGCATCGAGATGATCGCCCGCATCTTCGCAGAGACAGGGGTCAAGTCCCTGATGCTCATTGTTCATGCGATGGCGATCAGGAACGGCTCATCTCAGGAGAAGATGAAGCTGCGGAACAAGTGGGTTCCGGTCAATCCTCAGGAGTGGAAGACCCGGAAGAATCTCACCGTCGCTGTTGGTCTAGGCACAGGTAACAAAGATCAGATGCTCCAGCACCTGATGATGATCCTGACCGCTCAGAAGGAAGCGCTCCCTCTAGGACTGACAGGACCGAAGGAAATCTACAACGCCCTCGCCAGGCTCACTCAGAACGCCGGATTCAAGCAAACCGAGGAGTTCTGGAAAGACCCCGGGGACAATGCTCAATTGCCTGCTCCTCCAAACCCTGAAGCGATCAAAGCTCAAGCAGAGGCTCAAAAGACCCAAGCCCAACTCCAAGCCGACCAGCAAAAGACGCAGGCGCAACTCCAGGCGGATGCGCAGAAGTTCCAAGCCCAAGCGGCGATTGACCAGGAGCGGATGGCGTTTGAAGCGTCGGAGAAGGAGAAGGACCGACAGTTGCAACTCCAGATCGTTCGCGAGCAAGAGGCGACAAAGCTCGCCATCGAGAACGCGAAACTGGAGCATCAATCGAACACGATGGCCCAGTCTCAATCCTTCGAGGCAGAGAAGCTAGGGGCTACATTTGCCAGGGAAGACGCCAAAGAGGCCCAGGTTCAGGAAAAGACCCAGGAGAAGGACGACGGCATGTCGGAACTCCTAAAAGGTGTTCAAGACGCCCTCGGGATGCTGGCAAAAGAGATGGGACGCCCGAAGAAGCTAATTCGGGGGCCGGACGGCAAAGCGATTGGTGTTCAATGAGCCGCACCATCAACATTGCAGAGCGTACGTACAAACGCACTACCTGTTTTCTTTCACGTATAAGCTGCGTCGCAGCATAAGGAGCCATCATGGCAGTCGGTCTGATGTATACGAGCCGGTTCACCGGCGTTACGGTCACCAACGCAGCTCAGGACATCTGGGAGCTTGTAGCGGCTGCCAGTGTTTCCCTCATCGTGCACTGGGTTAAAGTCACCTTTGAGCCCACGATCACGTCAGGTGTTGCGCAGGACGTTCGGGCGCGCTTTGAAATCTGCGAACGCTCCACCACAGGATCGGGCGGGTCAGCGGTAACGCCCGCAGCGGTTCACCCGCGGAACACCGTGGCTGCCTCGACCACGACCACGCGCACGGTGACGACTCCCGGGACCATCGGTGACATCTTCTGGGACGACTCGGCGTCGATCATCGTTCCTTACGAACTGATCTTCACCCCCGATCTTCGCAAGCCGATCCAGGGTGGCGGGCGGTTGTGCCTGAACCTGACGACCGCTCTCGGCGCGGGTTACGTCGCATCCTCGACGATCTGCTTCGAGGAAATCTGATGCTCCTTGGCTCCAGCACGAGCCATCTGCTGCGCGTCGTCACAGACGCGACCGCAGATATCGAGGTCACCGGCTCGTACATCACCGTCAGCACGGCTACTCCGCCGGTCGTTGATGGCTCGGACACGGGTACCATCATCATTGCGAGTATCACCACCGCAACGACGACAACGATTCTGACTGGGGCCGCGAGCAAGATCAAACGGGTCATCGAACTGACCATCACGAACAACCACGCCAGTACCCCCTGTGGGGTTTCGATCACTCGTGAGGATGGGACCAACACCAACGAAGTGATCGCGTTCACGCTGCTTGCCGGCGAAAACATGGTGCGCAACGAAGCGGGTTCGTGGCTGCACTACGACGTGAACGGTGGTCTTTACCCGAGTGTCGGGAACGCAGCGACTCAGGCCGAGATGGAAGCTGGCACTGCAACGAACAAATACGTCACCCCGCAGGGCGTGAACTGGCACCCAGGAGTTGCGAAAGCGTGGGCCAAACACGCGGTGAGTGCCGGCGTGCCGCAGATGACATCGACGTGGAACGTCACCAGCGTGACCGACTCCGGCGTGTGCCGTGCTGCTCCTGTGATTGCAACCGACTTCTCCAGCGCGAACTACTGCATCCTCTATAGCTTCGAGTGCAACACCACAACCTACAGCGCAACGACCACCGCAGTGATTCAGTGCGTTCGGAACGCGTCCCCTGCGGTGGGTGGATTCACGATGGACCTGATCGAGATTGACGTCGGCCAGACCACCGACCCGAGTTCGTGGTTTTGGGCGGCCTTCGGAGATCAATGATGCAGAACGAGCAAGTGGTTGTCGCGGTTCGTCGCTTGGATGGGCCGGTGGCCTATATGGCATTCCTGACGTGTGGCAGAGGAAGTTTTTTGCCCGCTGGGGCCTCATGGCACCCAAGCAGTCCCAATGGGGAATCAGGCTGGTGGGTTCGTGAGCCGAACGAACTCAACGTGATGCGAGAGATTGAAGCCTGCCCTGAAACCCCGGCAGGAGTCAATGTCGCAGGCTGGCGAGTCTTGAAGGACGGCGAGGCCCCAACGGATCGGACATTCCGGGACGCATTCTTCGACATTGGCGGAAAGATCGTCACCGACATGCCGACGGCAAAGGTAATCCACCGGGGCCACTTGCGGGCACAACGCAAGAGCGAGTTCGCCGAAACAGATGGCGGATGGATGCTTGCTACCAGGGCAAAAGACAGCGCCAAGCTCCAAGAGATTGAGGACAGGGCACAAGCTCTTGCAGATGCTCCAGATGATCCGCGCATCGATGCGGCCACCACTCCCGAAGAATTGAAGGCGCTCACGCTGGACGTGCTCGCCCCCTGAGGGGTAGAGCGTGAATTTCCTAAGGCCCTATGTCCGGCAGATAGTCTACGCGGGGTCGTTCGATGCGACAGCAGCGACCACTGTCGCGGCGACCTTTCCGCTAGCGGTACTCGGTGGCGCGGCCATCTACACCTGCGTCACCTGGGAACCCACAGCCGGACTGAGCGGGGTTTCTGACGGCACCGCGTACAAAGCCCTGCCGAAAGGGCTCATCAACGACGGCGTCAACAACCAAAGCGCGCAGTGTCACGTCCGAGAGGGCGTGCTCCCTAGTGCCTATACCGTCACAGCGACTTTCGCAAGCACGGTTGCCTTCCGGCGCTTGGTGATAATCGAGATTGCGAACCAGTATCAGGGAATCAGTCTCGACTTTGACGCCGGGCAACACCAGCAGAATCCAGGAACCGGAGCCAATGCGGTTTCATCGACAGCCACGGCTGTAACTTGGTCCGGGTTCGATGAACTGATCCTCGGGATTGCATGTCGCACGGGTGGCGGAAGAACCGCGGATGCAACCGCGGGGACAGGCTACACACTCGAAGGCTCGGTGGACTCCCTGAAGGTCTACAGCGTCGAATCCAAGATCAGCGAAACCATCGCGGCGCAGACGGCTACTTTCACGCTCGCCACGGATGGGGCGACAGCGGACGTTACAACCTTCGTCCTGGCGATCAAATCCGGCATGGCGATGCCCAGTGTTGATTGGCTTCAGTTCGGAGCCAAGGGATTGCCTCACTCTGCCCTCTACAAAGTGGACGACTGGCTATGAGCCGTCTCCTACGTGTAGAGAAGTGGTTCGATGACTGGCTGGAACCATCGGCCGCCGCTCCCGCTGCGCCTCCACAACGGCTGTACCTATGGAAGCCGATTGCGCTTGTCGTGCTCGGTTTCTTCCCAGCGGAGGAAGTAAGCCAAGCCAATCACACGCAGCGGCTGTTCTTCGGTCGCACGACCCCAACGGTGGTCGGAGCGCCGTGGTATCTGTGGAAAGCGCCTCTAAGAGTAGATGCCGAGGAGGATATCTATCGAGGCGCGAACCACACACTCCTTCATCGATACCGGCAGTCGTTCCAGACCGTAGGACAGAACTACCGGCAGTGGCCGCCTCCCGCAAAGGGTGACCAGAGCGTAGAACCAGAGCAGCGCGTCGAACAGAACACGCTGCATCGGTTCAGGACGCGGTATCAGACCGTCGGGCAGCCTTTCTCGCTGTGGCCTGGGCCTCAAAAGCGGATCGAGGCGGATGAGTACACGATCCCGCCCCCGGTTGACCTAACCGAGTTCAGGAATAGTCCACCTGCTGTAGCCCAAGCGGGGCAGCCGTTCTTCATCTGGCCTCGCATCCTCGCCAAGGTAGAGGCCGAGGAATACACCGTTCCCGGTCCTAGCCTGTGGCCGATCACGCGGGTTACAACCACCATCACCCAGCCCGGGCAGCCGTGGTGGGCCTGGCCGAGTGCCAAAGCAGATCAGACCCTAGAGCCTGATGCGCAGCGGGTCGATCACCTGCTACTTCATCGGTACCGGGTCGGGTATCAAACGGTCGTTCAGTCGTGGCAATACTGGATCAAGCCTCACCCGCAAAGGGAAGCCGAGGAATACACCGTTCCTGGGCCGGCGAGTCTGTACCCGTTCCGACAGATCACGGTCGCGCCTCCTGTCGGGCAGCCGTGGTACATGTGGCCGGCAGCGGTCGCGGATCAGAGCGTCGAGCCGAATCCGGTTGTCACGGATCACGCGGGGGCTCTTTATCCGTTCCGGCCGCATGATGCGATCACGCCGCCTGTTCCTGAGGCAGTTACTGGCGCCCCAGGGAGGTATCGGTACGTTATCTATATCAACGGCCGCAGACATATCGGCTTCGAGGATGAGATCCGGGCGCTCATCGCCTCGATGGCTGAAAAGGACGCCGATGCCGTCATCGAAGGCAAAAAGGCCCCCAAACGCCGGATTGTCGTCCAGCCTGGGAAGCCGTTCGAGCACGAAAAGCCTGATTTCGTGGCGATGCAGATCGACTTCCGAAAGGTCTACCAAGAAAAGTTAGCGCTCGCTATACTAGAGAACGATGACGACGAAGACTGGCTGCTGCTCCTATGAGTCCTGAAGAGGAAATCATCCGCTCCAACGAGGCCGAACGGCTCATGAACGAGCCGATGGTCAAAGAGGCGCTCGAAAAGATCGAGGCGGGGCTTCTGGACTCGATGAAACGGTGCCCACTAGGCGATATCGAGACACAACATAGGTTAGTGCTCACTTTGCAGTTGCTTGGTAACTTCAAAGGCCATTTTCAAGAGGCGATGACGACCGGGAAACTGGCTCGCCAGCAGATCACCAATCTTCAAAGCGACCCCCTTACGCAAAAGGCCGGCCGCAAACTTAGGAGCATCTTCTGATGGCTCAAATCAACGACGACGCGCAGGTTCAAAGCGATCAAGAAATCGAGAATGCGCTCTTCGAGAAGTTGACCCCGAAGACCGAAACGGTTGAAAAGGAAGAACCCGAGGTAGAAGGACAACCCGAGACAGAGGATGAGGCAGCCGATGGCCAAGCCGAACCCGAAGTCGAAGACCCTGATACCGAGGAATTCGAGTTCCAAGGGAAGACCTACAAGGCCCCGAAAGAACTCAAGGAAGCGGTGCTACGTCAAAAGGACTACACCGAAAAGACCATGTCTCTTGCCGAAGAGCGAAAGCTCGTTCAGCACGAACGTGAAACGCTCAAGATGCAATCGGAGTTCCAGAGCAAGTATTCCGAACACATGGGCAAGCTCACAGGCATGGAAAGCCAGCTAAAGCAGTACGAGGGTGTCGACTGGGAGGCCCTGCTCAGAGCCGACCGGGATCAATACTACCTCCATCGCGACAAGCGGCAGGATCTACTGAACGCCTACCAAAGTCAACACGGACACCTGCAGAATCTGACCGCTGAGTTCCAGCGTGAGATGACGGCTCAGAGGGAGAAAAAGCTCCAGGCCGGCAAACAGATGCTGCGGCACGAGTTCAAAGACGAACCGGCCGATCTTGGGGACCGGATGCTGAAGGTGGGCGAGAGTTACGGCTTCACCCGTCAAGAGTTGGACATGCTGGACGATCCCCGCCAGGCGCGGGTGTTGCGCGACGCTATGAAGTGGCGCGAACTCCAGACGGCCAAGCCGCAGGTACACAAGCGAGCCGATCAGGCAAAGCCGGTCAAAGTGACTACTGCCCGCTCGACTCAATCCACCCAATCAGCGGCCCAAGTAGACAATCTCCGAGCAACGGTCAAGAAAACCGGCAGCGACAAAGCTGCGGAAGACCTGTTTACGAAGCTGCTATCTCGTAAGAGGTAATCATGGCTCAAGTATCTGGTACCACCGACACCATTGACCTTGTCGGTGTGGCCGAAGACGTTGAAGACGCAATCTTCAACATCAGTCCCACGGAGACTCCGTTTCTGACGATGGCGAAGCGCAAAGACGCCTCGAACATCACTCATCAGTGGCAAACCGACGCATTAGCCGCTGCGGCCGCGAACCGCACGATTGAAGGCGACGACGCTACATTCGTGACCGCGACCCCGACGGTGATGCTGCAAAACCGCTTGCAGATCGCTCGCAAGACGCTGATCGTGTCCGACACCGCGGATGTGGTACGGAAGTACGGCCGAGCCCGTGAAACGGCCCGCCTGCTGGTGAAGTACGGCAAGGAACTGAAGCGCGACATGGAATTCGCCCTGGTCACAAACCAGGCAAGTTCCATTGGCGGCTCTTCGACTGCCCGTTCATCGGCGGGGATGGAATCGATGATCGCCGGGAATCGGATCATCGCCTCTGGCAACACGACCGGGACGACACCCGGTTACGGTGGCGCGGACTGGACTACTCCAACGGATGGAACTGCGACCGTCACAGTGACGGAGGCGCTGCTGAAATCCGGGATTCAGGCCGCATGGGATGACGGTGGCGATCCCTCCGTCATCATGATCCCGTATGCCCAGAAGGGACAGATCGCCACGTTCACGGGTGCGGCGAAGTACGCAGGCGCCTACACCAACAACGGGCGGGCACAAGCCGCCCTGATTGGTGCGGTGGATGTGTACATCTCGGACGCTGGGGACCACAAGTTGATGCTCAATCGGTACGTGCGTACGCGGACCATTCTCGGGATCGACCCCGAGTATTGGTCGGTCGCATTCCTCCGAGGCATTCGTTCCGTCCCGCTGGCGAAGACCGGCGACGCCACAAAGAGCATGCTGCTTGCCGAGTTCTGCCTGGTTGGCGACAACCCGGACAGTTCGTTCAAGCTTCAGGATATGGCCTGATCTTTGGCCCTTCGGGGCCTTTTCTCATGGACCTGATCGACAAACGATTCACCAAAGGTGGAATGCTGGAAAAGGCATCCATCGAGGATGGAAATCTTCACCTTCAGACGTTTCAGGACATTGAGCCGAACGTCGAAATGGTGAAGGCCATGAGAAAAGACTCCGACTACACCGCGCGAGGAATCAAACGAGAGTTCGCGCATTCCCTCCATATCTCAGAGGTTCACGTTGTCGCCCTCCTCAATGCAGGGGTGAACGTCTACACAGCGCCAACGAAGGACATCGTGGCGGGGCTTGTGAGACTTGATCTGCTAGAAGCGTGTCGGGTGACAGATAAGAAACTCTGGAGAGGCTGAGTGAGCCTCAAAACAGCCTACGCGCTGTCGCAGGAAGATCCCGACGCAGCGGCGAAGATCGCCAACGACATCCTGCGTGACGACACGGAGAACGCGGGTGCCCTGTACCTCCTAGGGACCGTCCACGCCAAAGCAGAACGGTTCGGAAACGCCCTGCCGATCTTCGAGAAGGTGGTCCGGTTAGTCCCTCGCAGACACGAAGCGTGGAACTACCTTGGGATGTGCCAGCAGGAGTGTCATGAGTTCGATAAGTCGAACCAGGCTTTTCGCAAGGCCATCGATTGGGCAGATAAGGCCAAATCACCACCCGAGACGACAGCGAACTATCTAGCTAACCTGGCTAGTTCGTACTCTGGACAGGGGAACTACTCAGAGGCCATCCGGTGGTGCAAAAGGGCTCTTGAGAAGGATCCAGAACACTCTGGAGCATTGACTACCCTAGGCTTCGCTCAGATCGCTACGGGTGACTGGCAAAACGGCTGGAAGGGATATGAAAACTGCCTCGGAGGCCGATTCAGAAAGATCGTCCAGCTAGGAGACGAGCCCAAGTGGGATGGCTCCTATGTCGAGAACCTGTTCGTGTACGGAGAGCAGGGCCTCGGTGACGAACTGATGTACGCATCGTGTCTGGAAGATATCAAAGCCGGGCACATCACGCTGGAATGTGATCCGAGGTTAGAGGGGTTGTTCAAACGCTCATTTCCACATATCGAAGTCCATGGAACACGCAGAAAAGACCCCTACTGGGCCGAAGGCAAGACTTTCGACGCTGGATGTGCTATCGGCAGCCTGCCGGCTCTGTTCAGACCCACTCGTGAATCCTGCCCTAAAAAGCCGTATCTCATCGCTGATGCAGAGCGGCGACTACAGTGGCGTGCGTTGTTTGATTCTTGGGGCAAACCAGTCATCGGGATCGGATGGACCGGAGGCCGAGCAGCAACCCAGGCCAAAGCACGAAAGGTCGGTCTAGAAGCGTTTCGTCCGATCATCGAAAGCGTTGACGCAGTTTTCGTCAGCGTCCAATACATCGACCCTCGGGAAGAAATCGACACCACTGGACTTCCGGTAAGGCATCTCCCTCGCGCGGTGCAAAGTCCGGACTACGACGACACGGCTGCTTTCGTTGCGGAGCTTGACTATCTGATTGCTCCACCGACGACAATCCATCACATGGCGGGAGCGATGGGCAAAAGCAGCTTGATCCTTGTCCCAAGTCAACCCATGTGGGACTGCGCCTACTCAGAATCGTGGCCGTGGTACCAGGAACAGAAATTCTTCCGACAGAAGAAAGATGAGACCTGGGCCGATTGTCTAAGGAGATTGAATGAACTTCGTATTCATTGGCTACGACCCGAGGCAGCCTCTCGCGTACAACGTGCTTCAGCACTCGATTGTGAGACATGCTAGCGAGCCAGTAGCCATCTGCCCGCTGATCCTCAAGCAGCTTCCGATCAAACGCAAAGGCTTGACGGAGTTCACATACTCTCGCTTCTTGGTCCCGTACATCTGCGGGTTCAAAGGCAGGGCTTTGTTCCTCGATGCCGATATGGTCGTTACTGGAGACGTGTCGGAACTCTTCAACAGCGAGGAGATGAGCGCTGTATCAGTCATGCAGGAACAGCCGAAATTCGAGTGGGCCAGCATGATGATGTTCAACTGCTCTGCTTGTTCCAGACTGACTCCTGAGTTCATCGACAATGAAGAAAATCAGCTATTCGACCTTAAGTGGGCTCCATATGTCGGGAAGTTAGACCCATCGTGGAATCACTGCGTTGGCTATCAAGAACCGAAGGACGCGAAGCTGTATCACTACACCCAAGGTCTCCCGTGTTTCCCTGAGACTCAGGGGCTCCCAGAAGATGCGGTGTGGAACCGCGAATCCGACCTGATGAACTCCACCGTGTCGTGGAAGGAATTGATGGGTAGATCGGTTCACCGGGAGCCTGTGTTGAGAAGGTTACTTTCCAAGTACCAATGATCGGTGTGACATGGATGTGGACCCATCCAAAGCTGGCTTCGGCCCGCTTGCGGAACAACATCCCTTCCCAGGTTCTGAAACTGCGCGGCGTTGTGAAAGACGGCACCGATCTAATCATCGCGTCTAAGCACAACTGGGACGTTTCGACCGTCCGAAAGCGCTTCAAGCGTATGATCTTCGATGTCTGCGACGATCACTTCTCAGACTCAAGAAGGGAGCACTATCTCCATGCCTGTGAGGTCGCAGACCAGATCACTTGCAACTCCGAGGTAATGCGTGAAATCATCGAGCGCGAGACCCACCGTCGAGCAACTGTCATCGACGATCCGTACGAGGATGCAGAGCTTGCGCCGGACGGAACTGGCTCTGGCGTCCTGTGGTTTGGACACTCCCTCAATCTCCCGGACCTTGAACGAGTTGCTCCCTCTATACGTCACCCTCTTACGGTTGTCGCCAGCCACAACTACACACCGGAGCACCTAGATGCCTGTCTCAAAGCGTGCCGCGTTGTCATCTTGCCTACGGGCAAATCGCAAGCAAAGAGCGCGAACCGTGCAGTTAGGTCAATCAGATACGGCAAGTATCCAATATGCGGACACCTACCCGCGTACGGTGAACTCGGATTGGGAAACGACGATTTGGGACTCGCACTTGACCGGGCCTATGAGAGTACCGACTCGGATTTGGTGGCGCGTGTAAGAGCACTTCAAGACTTGGTGAGAGTGCGGTTCTCGCCTGACCTGGTATCGGATGCTTGGGAGAAAGTAATTTGCGGCTCAATCTCGGGTGCGGGACGCGAAAGCTTGAAGGCTTTACTAACTGCGACCTGACCGATGCCGATGTGATCTGCGATGTATTCCAGAGACTCCCGTTCGGCAACGAGACAGCAGACGAGATTCACGCTTACCACGTCTTCGAGCACTGCTACCGATACGACTGCGAGGCGATCCTCAAAGACTGGGTGCGAGTCCTTAAGTACGGCGGGAAACTTGTCTTAGAACTCCCGTGCCTCGACAGCATCATCCAGATATTCAACTGGCATATTGAGCGAGAGAAGCCAATCCCGGTGAACCTGACGATGTGGGGCTTGTTCGGCGATCCATCGTGGAAACGGCCGGAGATGACGCATCATTGGTGCTATTCCCAAGCCGAACTTGGTGACTTGATGACGAAAGCTGGCTTGGTGGTCACGTTCCACAAAGCACAGACCCATCAACCGATCAGAGACATGCGGGGCGAGGGCATCAAGTGAACAACTCGGTTCTAACCTTCGCCAAAAAACATAGGGGGAAGATCAGTGGAAACGTCCTCGAAGTTGGAAGCCAGATTGTTAATGGCACTGTGCGTGACGTTCTCGCTATCAGCGTTGGGTGCGATATGGTGGACGGTCCCGGAGTGGACCAAGTTGTCGATTCTTCTGGCCTGCTGGTTCAGTTTGGGCCTGACTCTTGGGACTGCGTTGTTTCTTGTGACGCACTGGAACACATGGCGGCATGGAAAGACGCCATAGAGAACATGTGGGGCGTCCTGAAGCCAGAAGGGCTCCTGTTCCTGACCCTGGCCAACCCAAGGAAGGGCTATCACGGCTACCCTTCGGATTACTGGAGGTGGCCCATGGAGCGGTTCAAGCTGCTTTTCGGGCAGAACGAGATACTGGACACTTTCTTTGAGGGCCCATCAATGGGAGTGCTTGTTAGGAAGGGCTCACATCCGTTAGACTTGAGCATCAAGCCAGACCCCGTGAGGCGATAGATGGCTCTGAATACCTATGCGGACCTGAAAACGTCGATCCTGGATTGGTCCAACAAAACCAATCTGACAGCGATGGCGCCGGATTTCGTCAGGCTCGCGGAGTCGAAGATTCGCAAGAAACTGCGCACCCGTGACCAACTCACTGCGCTGCCGATCACGCTCACGGACGACTTAGGAAGCCTCCCGACAGACATGCTGGAGGTTCGGTCGGTGGTGGTTGATGGAAACGTGCTTTCCTACGTTCCCGAGGAAGTCTACGACCAGCTGGCCGAGTTCGCTACCGACCCCATCAACTACACCTTCTCGGGCTCACAGATCAAAGTTGCCGGCGGCGGGGACTCGACTGCGAGACTTGACTACTATCACGCCTACACCGCTTTATCGGCCGCCAGCGACACGAATTGGGTGCTGACCAATGCCCCCGAGGTCTACCTGTACGGGAGCCTTGTAGAGGCGTTTGACTACCTCCGCGATGGAGTGGAGCGCGACAGGTACATGCAGAAGTTCGAGCAGACCGTGGCCGAACTGAACCTGACCGAGAAAGTGTCCCTCTCCGCTGGACCGATGAGAGTGCGACCGGACACCTTTACCCCATGATCCCATTCATAGGATTTGTTCCCGACGTCGATGAACTGACGCCAGGCGCGATCCTGGATGCCAGCCAGATCATCCCAACGCAGAAGGGGATACAGGCATGCCCATCCACGGTAACAGCAGGCCCATCTGCCTTACCTGCGGAATGCCGGGGCGCCGCTCTGCTACGGAATCTGTCTGGCGTGAACCGGCTTATTGCGGGGACCAGTACGAATTTATTCGAAGCTGGGTCCACGGCATGGGGCACAGTCTCCGCTTCGTCCGCTGGTTACAGTCTCGGAACGGACGACCGATGGAGCTTCTGCCAGTTCGGCAACTCAGCAATCGCGGCGACGATCAGCGAGAAAATACAACGTAGCACCAGCGGCAACTTCGCGACGATCACTGCCGCACCCAAAGCCCAGATCGTCGAATCACTCAAGGGGTTCGTCCTTGCGCTACATACCAACGAAACTACCTTCGGTGATAGTACAGATCGATGGTTTTCCTGCGCTCAGTATGATGAGACTGACTGGACCCCAAGTGTCGCAACTCAGTGCGCTACCGGCCGCCTCGTTGAAGGCGGCGGTCCTATCACTGCTGGCAGGAAGCTCGGCGACGATCTCATCGTCTACAAACGCCGAGCCATGTTCATCGGCCGATACGCCGGTCCTCCCTCAGTCTGGGACTTCGTCCAAGTCACAACGGAAATCGGGTGCGTTGGGCAAGAGGCGGTCATAAACATTGGATACGCCCACATCTTCGCTGCTGAGGACAACATCTATCTATTTGATGGGGTCCGACCACAGTCAATCGCTGATGGGAAAGTTCGAGAGTGGTTCACCAGCAACCTCAACCCGGTCTATAACTACCGGACAAAAGCCTTCTGGGACAAGCGAAGAAACCTCGCGTGGATCTTCTTCGTCTCCACCGGAGGATCGTCAATCTGCGACTCCGGCCTGGTTTACCACACGCTCACAGGTCGATGGGGA
>Ga0137437_1000028_pt1 | contig 39803 bp, 32 predicted proteins | sample EasRivERMGT138_2_FD_102332 | JGI IMG/M metagenome (GOLD analysis project Ga0137437, IMG submission 102332) | Soil microbial communities from meander-bound floodplain in the East River, Colorado, USA - East River MetaG ERMGT138_2 | ecosystem: Environmental > Terrestrial > Soil > Floodplain ...
CACTGCGCGCCGCACGGCATGATCGAACGCGTCCGGACTATAGGCGTCGTACAGGATGCCGGTGACGCCATCGTCGATCGTATCCGCCAGTCCGCCCACGCGGCGGGCGACGGGGAGCGCGCCGTAGAGCTGCGCGCGCATCTGCGTGAGACCACACGGCTCGTACAGGGACGGCATCATGAGAAAATCCGCCCCCGCGAGCAGCTGATGCTCGAGCGTGTCGGTAAAGGCGTTGATCGCGATGCGCGCCGGATATTGCGCCGCCAGCTCGCGCAGCGCGTTCTCGAGCTGCGCCTCACCCACGCCGAGGAAAATGAACTGGGCGTCGAGCAGCCGCAGCGATTGCGAGGCCACGATTTGGTCGAGCCCCTTCTGTGCCACGAGCCGCGCACTCATCCCGAACACGGGAACGTCGGGGCGTCGCGGCAGTCCCCAGGCGTCCTGGAGCGCGGCCTTGCAACGAACCTTGCCCGACAGATCGTCCGGCGTGAACCGTGCCGGAATGTCCGGATCGTTCGACGGATCCCACTTGTCCACGTCGATGCCGTTGCGAATGCCGACCAGCCGATCACCCAACGCGCGGAAGCTGTGCTGCAGCCCGAAGCCTCCCACATCGGTCAGCAGCTCGACTGCGTGCGTCGGACTGACCGTGGTCACCATGTCGGCGTAGAGCAGCCCGCCCTTCAGAAAATTGAGCCGGCCGTACCACTCCATGAAATCGGGGGACCACATGTCCTGCGGTAGCCCGATCTGGTGTAACACCTCGTATGGGTAGACGCCCTGAAAGCCGCCGTTGTGCACGGTTAATACCGCCGGCAGCCGTTGCAGGTCGGGTTCGTCGCGGTAGACGCGGCGCAAGAAGACAGGAACCAGCGCGGCATGCCAGTCGTGGGCGTGCAAGATCAGATTGCCTTCACCGATGCGCCGCGCGATCTCGATCGACGCCGACGCAAACAGCGCGAACCGGCGGGGATTGTCGGGATAGTCGCCGCCCGAATCGCCGTAGAGGCCGGGGCGATCGAACGACGGATCGTGCTCGAGGAACAGCGTCTTGGGGAACTTGTCGCCGACCTGCCGCCAGACCCGCACCTCCTCGCGGCGCTTTCCGCTCTCCACGGTAAATGGATCGCAAAACGGCTTGAGGCGGCCCGCATGCGCGCGGGCTTCGCGATAAAGGGGGAGCACCACGTGGCTCTCCGTCCCGCTCGCCGCCTGATAGTCCGCGAGACCGGCAACGGCCTGGCCAAGGCCGCCCGTCCGCGCGTACGGCCACAGCTCGGCGGTAAGGTGGAGAACGCGGGTCTTCAACGAATGCCTCCCCACGCTGCTACAGTGGCGGATCGCCGGGGATCGGTTCTCCGGCAGCAGCGGGAACGTAGTACTGCGTGACGTACGCCTGGAGCATCTGTCGCGTGGTGAAGCGCTCGATCGCGACCGCCAGCGCGCCCTTCATCATATGTAGCCACGCCGGGGAGTGCTGGCCAGGGACGCGATCGTAATAGCTCGGTACCACTTCGGTTTCGAGAATGTCAAACAGGTGTTCCGCGTCGGACCGGTCGGCCTCGGCGTCCGAAGCGGGCAAGGGGATCGCCCAGCCGTTCTCGCCCTTCGCATAGCCCTCCGCCCACCAGCCATCGAGCGTGCCCAGCTGCGGGACTCCGTTGAGCGCGGCTTTCATGCCGCTCGTGCCGCAGGCCTCGAGCGGCACGCGCGGCAGATTGATCCAGAGATCCACCCCGGCGACCATGCGGTGGGCCAGATGGAGCTCGTAATCCTCCAGAAAGGCGATGCGGCCCTCGAAGCTGGGATCCTGCGCGGCCTGCACGACGCGTTGCAGCACGCGCTTGCCGGGATCGTCGGCCGGGTGCGCCTTGCCGGAAAAGATGAGCTGCACAGGCCGGCGGGGATCGGTCAACAAGCGCCGCAGCCGCTCCGGGTCGCGGAAGAGGAGGTCCGCGCGCTTGTACGTCGCAAAGCGGCGCGCGAAACCGAGCGTGAGGACGTTGGGTGAGAGCAGCGCACCGGCGCCTGCCAGTCGCGCCGGTTCCTTCCAGACATGCCGCCACCGGTGCCGGGCTTCCTCTCGGACATGATGGAGCAACAAATTGCGCAGGCTTTCATGAGCGGCCCACAACCGCGCATCATCCACCGACCGCACAGCCGCCACGACCGCCGCGGGTTCGGCCTGCGATTCCCACAGCGGACCGAGCGATTCAGCCAACAGATTCCGGATCGGACGCGCCATCCACGTGCTCAGATGGACGCCGTTCGTGACGTACCCGATGGGCACATCGTCGACCGGCTTGTTGCCCCACATCCATCGCCAGATGCGCCGAGACTCTTCGCGATGCCGCGCCGATACGCCGTTCACCCGTGCAGCGAGCCGCAGCGACAATACCGTCATCTCGTAGTGCTGCTCTGTGGGCTTCGGTTGCCCGAACGCCAGAAACTGCTCCCGGGTGATGCCCATGGTATTCCAGAACGGTCCGGTGACCTGCTCGATTTCACTCAACGAGAACACGTCGTGACCTGCCGCAACCGGCGTGTGCGTCGTGAACACGCTGCTGGAGCGGATCTGATCCACCGCCGCTTGCAGCATGACCCCGTTACCGATCAGCTCGCGCAGGCGCTCGAGGTACATGAATGCGGCGTGTCCCTCGTTCGCGTGCCAGATCTCCGGATTGATGCCCAGCGCGCGCAGGATGCGGACGCCGCCGACCCCCAGGACCCACTCCTGGCGCAGGCGCCATTCAGTCGCGCTGGTGTAAAGGCGCGCCGTGAGCCGGCGATCATCGGGATGATTGCGGTCGAGATCGGTGTCGAGCAGGTAAACCGGAATGCGTCCCACCATGACGCGCCACGCGCCGACCTGCACCTCGCGACCGGAAACTGTAAGGGGGACGAGGCAGGGACCGCCGTGGGACCCGGTCACGCGCACGACGGGGTTCACCGTGGGATCGACCGGATCGTCGGAGTCCCGCTGCCAGCCGTCCAACCCGATCAGCTGATCGAAATAGCCGCCGTGGTAGTACAGGCCGACACCGACAAGGGGGACACCGAGGTCGGATGCTTCTTTGCAATGATCGCCTGCCAGCACGCCCAGACCGCCCGAGTAGATCGGCAGCGAGCGGTGCAGAGCGAATTCGGCGGAAAAGTACGCGATCGACTTGTTCACCAGCCGCGGATAGCGGGCGGTGAACCAGGTGCCATTCCGTTCCGTCAGCCCGCCGAAACGGCGCACGACCTGGTCGTACCGCTCCAGGAAAGCAGGATCCTGTGCGTTCGTTGCGAGGCGCTCCGGCGCAACTTGGCGCAGGAACTGCACGGCGTTGTGTCGCGTGCTTTCCCATAGCCGGGAGTCGATCCCGTGGAACAACTCGCGGGCATCGAGCTGCCAGCTCCACCACAGATTCTGGCTGATCTCGGCCAGCAACCGGATGCGCTCCGGCAGCTTGCTCGTGGGACTGGGTGGGACTGTAGCGGTGCTTGGGGCGGTCGGGGCGGTCGGCGTCGGTGGTGTCATCGTTGCGACATATCTAACCAAGGAGATTGTAAGGCTCCAGTCAGAGCCGCAACCTTTTCCCGTGGCCGCGCGTCCAACCTGGTATCCTAGCCCGCGTGAGCGCCATGTCGAGATTCCCCGTCTTTCTCGTCGTGCTGTGTGCTCCCCTTTCATTAGTAGCGCAGAACAATCATCCCACGCCGCCGCCCGAAGTGCGCGCGGTGCCGCTCCAGGGGGTGTTCCGCCTCGATGGAAGGCTGGACGAGCCCATCTGGCAAACGGCGCCCGTGGCCACCGACTTCCTGCAGAATCAGCCACAGCAGGGTGAGCGGGCGACGCAACGCACCGAGGTACGATTCGCGTTCGACGCGGTGGCGATGTACGTCGGGGCCCGCATGTTCGATGACTCGGGCGCTCGCGGCATCCGGACGCAGCTCGTGCGGCGGGACGCCGATTTCAGCTCCGATTACATCCAGGTCATTTTCGACACCTACCACGACCACATCGGCCGGCTGTTTTTCCTCGTGAATCCCTCGGGGGTGAAACAGGATGCGAACGGTCTGGGCGGGGGCGGGGATCCGTCTTGGGACCCGATCTGGGAAGTCCAGACGACCATCGACTCGCTCGGTTGGACCGCTGAGATGCGGATTCCTTTCTCGCAGATGCGTTACCCGTCCACAACCGAAGAACAGACCTGGGGTCTGCAGATCTGGCGCCAGGAGAACCGGCTCAATGAGCTGTCGCAGTGGTCGTACTGGCGTCCCGACGAAGCGGGCGGGCCCCCGCGATTCGGACATCTCGGCGGGCTCGTGATTCACGAGGCGCCGGGACGGGCCGAGCTGCTGCCGTACGTCGTGGGTCGCTCTGCCAACGTGCCCGGGGATCCGGCCGATCCCTTCTTCGATCCGCATGCGATCGACGGCCGGGTCGGCGCGGACGCCATGCTGCGCGTGACGTCGAACCTCACCCTGAACGCCACCGTCAATCCCGATTTCGGTCAGGTCGAAGTCGATCCGGCCGTGGTCAATCTCAGCACATTCGAAACGTTCTTCCCCGAGAAGCGGCCGTTCTTCGTCGAAGGGGCGGGGTACTTCGGGATCGGCGGGTTCAGCTGCTTCTTCTGCTCGAACGTTTCTTCGCTCTCCATGCTCAATACCCGGCGCATCGGACGGGAACCGCAGATGCCAGCCGTCCGCGACAGCGTTGCCTACGCGGATGAGCCGGACAACACCAGAATCATCGGCGCGCTCAAGCTCACCGGGCGAACGTCCACGGGCTGGTCGATCGGGGCGCTGAATTCGGTGACCCGCCGCGAGGAAGCACCGGTCGCACTGGACGACAGCGCGGGCACGCTCAGCACGAGAGTAGTCGAGCCGCTCACCAATTATTTCGCGGGCCGGGTCGCGAAGGATCTGCGGGGCGGCGCCACGGTCATCAAGGTCATGGGGACTTCGGTCTTTCGGCAGTTGGATGACCCTTACATCAGGGAACGGCTGTCCCGCAATTCCGAGGCGCTCGGCGTGTCCACCGAGATGTGGTGGAGCAAGCGGACCTATCGCTTGATGGCGCAGTTCGCGGGGACGCATGTCGCCGGGGATACGGCGGCGATCCGGCGCGTGAAGCAGTCGCAACGCCACTTTTTCCAACGGCCGGACCGTTCCGATACGCTCGACGTGCGGCGGCCGTGGACGTCGATGACCGGAGTGGGCGGATACGCCCGGATCTCCAAGGAATCGGGCGGCCTGCTGTGGGAGGGTACCGTCAACTTTCGCACCCCGAGCTTCGACAACAACGACATCACCATCCTGCCGCAGGGCGATTACGTGTGGATGGGCGCGAACCTGTTCCCGCTCTGGACCAAGCCCACCAGCTGGTACCGGCAGGCGTTTCTCATCGGCGGCGTGCAGCAGCAATACAACTTCGATGGCGATCTCACCCAGCGACAGCTGCACGGTTTCGCGCAGATCCAGACGCTGGGGTATTGGTGGCTGACGGCGTTCTGGATTCACCGGCCAGGGATCCTCGATGATCGGTTGTTGCGCGGCGGACCCGTCGTGGGCCGGCCGAGGTCCGATTTCATCTCTGGCGGGATTCAGAGCGACTTACGCAAGGCGATCTCCGGGAACCTCAACGTCGAGGGGGGCTGTAACGCGGACGGGGATTGCCAGCGCGCGGCATTCCTGTCGCTGCAGCTGCGCCCGCGGTCCAATGTGACGGTGTCGCTGGGGCCGAGCGTGAGCAACTCACATTCCGGCGTGCAGGCTGTCGGCAGTTACGCCGGCGCGAACAGCACGGCCCTGTACGGGACGCACTATGTGTTCGGGCAGCTCGAGCGCAACGAATTGGGGATGGACACTCGGCTGAATGTGACGTTCTCTCCGACATTGACGCTGGAGCTGTACATGCAGCCGTTCATTTCGGCGGGCGATTACACGAGCTACAATGAGTTCGCGGCGACCAGAACCACACGGCGACTGACGTACGGGACCGACATGGGAACCATGGTGGTTACGCCCGACTCCGCCGGCGGGCCAAGTACGATTGTGCTGGACAGCGACGGCCCCGGCGGCGACAGCGCATTCACGTTCCAGGATCCGAGCTTTACCATCCGGTCGCTGCGAGGCAATGCGGTGCTGCGCTGGGAATACCGTCCCGGATCCACGATCTTCCTGGTCTGGACGCGCGACGGCGCGACACTCGAGCCGCGCGGGCAGATCGACTGGAGCGCCGATACCCGCGCGCTCTTCCAGGGGCCCTCGCAGAACATCTTCATGGTGAAGGTGAATTACTGGCTGGGATTCTAGCGGGGACTAGGGATGGGGATTAGGGAGTGGGGAACCTGCTAATGTTCTTGTAGAAACCGCTCCCTGAGGGCTTATGTCGATTCGCGCCATCAAATCCATTACCCAGTCGCAGCTCACTCTCGAGGGTGCGGGCGTCAAACTGCGCCGCGCTTTCGGGTTCGGCAAAACCAGCGACTTTGATCCGTTCCTTCTGCTAGATGATTTCCGCAACGAGCATCCCGAGGACTACCTCCCCGGGTTCCCCTGGCACCCACACCGCGGCATCGAGACGATCACCTATGTCTTGAGCGGCAGCGTGCAGCACGGCGACAGCCTGGGCAACAAGGGCACGATGGGCGCCGGTGACGTGCAGTGGATGACGGCCGGCAGCGGCATCCTGCACCAGGAGATGCCGAAGGGCGATGCGCACGGCCGCATGCACGGCTTCCAGCTCTGGGCCAATCTGCCGCGCACCCTGAAGATGACCGATCCTCGCTATCAGGACATCCACGCGCAGGAGATTCCGGAAGTCGTCGACGACGACGGCACGCGCGTGCGCGTCGTGGCGGGCGATTTTTGGGGGAAGCGGGGACCGGTCGAAGGCGTGGCCGCGGATCCCCGCTACCTGGATGTGTGGATTCCGCCGCGCGTTCGCAAGACGATTCCCGTCGAGTCGTCGCGCCAGGCGTTCGCGTACGTGTTCGAAGGGGCCGGCACGTTCCGCGACGCGTCCGCGCCGCAGGGCGTGCGCACCGACCGCGTGTCGGCGGGCGGCCGCGACGCGGGGAGCGAGAGCAAAGAGGAAACAGGCAACCGCTCGCTCGTGTTGTTCGACTCCGGCGACGAGATCACGGTCCAGGCCGGCGAGCAGGGCATGCGGTTCTTGCTAGTATCCGGTCAGCCGCTGCAGGAGCCGGTCGCGTGGCAGGGCCCGATCGTCATGAATACCCGCGAAGAGCTGATCCACGCGTACGACGAGCTGCGCCAGGGGATCTTCATCAAGAAGCGCTAGCGGTCTTTGTTTGGGGGCGGTTATCGTTCACGCCGCCCTATGTGGACCTTTCTCCGTCGCATCAGCCTCACGCAGTGGATTTTGATCGCCATGGTCGTCGGCACGTTCGTCGGATGGGCGTGGCCGGGCTTTGCCGCGTCGCTGCGTCCGCTCTCCACGACGTTCCTGCGCATGATCAAGTCGATCATCGTGCCGATCATCTTCGGCACGCTGGTCGTCGGCATCGCGGGGCATGGCGACGACATGAAGCGCATCGGCCGGCTCGCGTTCAAAGCGCTCGTGTACTTCGAAATCGTCACGACGTTGGCCCTGTTCATCGGCTTGCTCGCGGTGAACCTGGTCAAGCCGGGCGTCGGGGTGGAGCTGCCGCCGCCCGCCGCCGGTGCACCCGTGCCCGGAAGCGGGCAACCAACCTTCGGGAGTGTCCTCGAGCATATCGTGCCGCAGAGTTTCTTCGAAGCCGCGGTGTCGAATCAGGTGCTCCAGATCGTGTTCTTCTCGGTGATCTTTGCCGTCGGTCTGTCGCAGGTGCGGGGCCGGCCCAAGGAGGCCATGCTCGGCTTTTGCGAGGGCCTGGCCGAGACGATGTTCAAGTTCACGGCCATTGTGATGAAGTTCGCGCCGATCGGCATCGGGGCGGCGATCGCGGTGACCGTGGGCCACAGTGGACTCGATGTGCTGAAGAACCTCGGCCTGCTGGTGCTGACGCTCTACGGGGCGCTCGTCGTGTTTGGGCTCGTCGTCCTCCTGCCGGTCGCCAGGATCGCGCGTGTCCCGTTGCGGCCGTTCCTGAGCGCCGTCAAAGAGCCGGCGCTGATCGCATTCTCGACGACCTCGTCCGAGGCGGCGCTGCCGAAGGCGATGGAGCGGATGGAAGCGATCGGAGTGCCGCGACGGATCGTGGCGTTCGTGATGCCGACCGGCTACTCGTTCAACCTGGACGGCAGCACGCTGTATCTCGCCGTCGCGTCGATCTTCGCGGCCCAAGCCGCCGGTGTGCACCTTTCCGTCGGCCAGCAGCTGCTGATGATGTTCACGCTGATGGTGACGACAAAAGGGGTCGCGGCGGTGCCGCGCGCATCTCTCGTCATTCTGGCGGGCACGCTCGCGTCGTTCCACCTCCCACTCGAGGCGATCGCCGTCATCCTGGGTGTGGACGAGCTGATGGACATGGCGCGCACCACGGTGAACCTGGTCGGCAATTGTCTCGCGACGGTCGTCATGGGTCGCTGGGAAGGGGAATTCGACGACCGCAAGGCGGAAGCGTACATCCAGCAGCAACAGCCGGCGGTTGCGGCGTAGCAACCAAACACTCAGCGACTCGTATATTCTCCGCGTGGCCACCGAAACAACACGGGAAATACCGGCGGAGCTCGAAGCCGCCCTTGCCGACCGCTACACGCTGCGTCGGATCCTCGGGCGCGGCGGAATGGCCACGGTCTATCTGGCCGACGATAAGAAGCACCACCGGGCGGTGGCCATCAAAGTGCTGCTCCCTGGTCTCGCTGCCTTCCTCGGCGTCGAGCGGTTCCTCAAGGAAATCCAGATCGCGGCGCGCCTGACGCACCCGCACATCCTCGCGCTGCACGACTCAGGGGAAGCGGCCGGCTTCCTGTATTACGTCATGCCGTACATCGATGGCGCCTCGCTGCGCCAGCAGCTCGAGGCCGGGTCGCGACGGGCGTTGTCGCAGCAGCAGGCGCTGGCGATCGCCGAGCCCGTGGCGAACGCGCTGTCATACGCCCATCGCATGGGCGTACTCCATCGTGACATCAAGCCGGAGAACATCCTGTTTTCCCAGGGACATCCGATCGTTGCCGATTTCGGCATCGCCAAGGCGGTCAGTACCGCGGGCGGCGCGAACATCACGAGGACGGGATTCCCCGTAGGCACGCCCGGCTACATGAGTCCAGAGCAGGCTGCGGGCGTGACCGAGCTCGACGAGCGTACGGACGTGTACAGCCTGGCCGTCGTGATCTACGAAATGCTCGTCGGTGACGTCCCGGGCCGCTGGCCGACCGAGGATGCGGTGCGCGCCGGTCGTTTTCTCGAGGCGACGCCCTCGCATCGGACCAGGTTGACGAGTGTGGGGGTGCGAATCGAAGGGGCGCTGGTGCGGGGCCTCGCGATCCGCCACGATCAGCGCACCGCGACGCCCGACGTGCTGATCGACGAGCTGACCCGCGGCGCGTCCGGCGCGCGCCGGCGCTACGACAAGGACGAAGTCGAGGAAATCGTCAAGCGTGCAACGGAACTGGAGGCGACGAAGACGGCGTCGGGCGCAATGACGATCGGGGGCGTCGAGGCGTTGGCCGGCGAGGTCGGCGTGGCACCCGAGCTGGTCCGTGCGGCAGCCGACGCGATCCGCCGTCCCGCAACGCCCAATCCTCCGGGGCGGCCAGCGAATGTGCCCAATCCCTGGATCTCGGGACCCACCCGACTGCTGTTCGAGCGGGTCATCGACGGGGAGCTTCCGGAAACCGAGTACGAGACCGTTGTCGATGAGATCCGTCAGCTCCTGCAGGACGCCGGGCAGGTCAGCCAGTTCGGCCGGTCATTTACATGGACCACCGTGCGCAGCGGTCCGAACAGTGGCGTGCGGCGTAATCTGGAGATCACGATCTCGATCCGTGGCGGCCGCACCCGCATCACGGTGCAGGAGAATCTCGCCAACCTGATCGGCGGTGTGTTCGGCGGCATCGGCGGGGGAATGGGCGGGGGCGGGATGGGGCCCATGCTGGGCATCCTGGGCGGCGCGCTGCACATGGGCCCGGCGGTCGTCGTGCTCATTCCGGTCTGGCTCGGCGTGACGTACGCGACCGCGCGGTACGTGTACCGCCGCTCGACCAGAAAGAAGGCCACCGAGCTCGGGGACCTCGCCACTCGACTCGCGGCCCTCATCGAAGAGCTCGTCGTTGTCCCGCACAGACTCAAACCCTAGAACGCGATCCGCCACTCGAGTCGCACTCCGCCGTTCGGCTCCGCCAGCAGTCGCGGCGGGTGACGGTGCACGATAGTCGCGGTCGTGATCCCGACGGTCGCGCCCGCCAGCACGTCCGACAGCCAATGGCGTTCGTCGTTGAGCCGAGACCATGCGGTGCCGGTGGCGAAGGTATAGAGGGCGGCGCTGACCCACCCGTTCTTGATCTCATTCGAGAGCGACGTCGCCAGCGCGAACGCCAGCGTCGCGTGTCCCGACGGGAAAGAATCGTGGCCTGAAAACGGCTTGAAGATGTATTGATTGTCGGTCTCCGCGGGCCGAAAGCGACCCGTGGTGACCTTCACCGCGGTGCTGGTCACTCCCGCGGCCAGTAGCGACAGGAGCACGCGCCCGCCGCTGCGCTGCACGTCCGAGCGCCCGCTGACCAGGCCGACCGCCAGAATGCCCCCACTGATGCCGAAGGTCACCTCGGGCTCACCGCCGTAGCGAAACACACGGGCGATGTCGTCGCTCTGCGGCGTGCGGTGATCCTGGATCCAGTCGTTGACGGAGCGATCGGCGAGGCTCACGGTCGCAATCGCTCCGATCACGAGCACCGGCTGCCACCAGCGGACGCCTTCGCTTTGCGCGCGGGCGCTCCCGGCGACGGCGAGCTGCAGCGTGAGTGCCAGGCAGGCCCGTCTCACAACGCGCTCTAGCGTTCTATGGCCTCGATGTCGATCGTGATTCGCACGTCGTCGCCGACCACCTGCGCCCCTTCCATCAGGCGGTTCAACGTAATCTCGTAGTCCTGGCGCCTGATCGTGGTCGTCGCGGTGAACGCGGTGCGGCGGCCGCGCGCCGTGGTCAACACGCCGCCGACCTCGGCGTCCAGCACCACGGGTCGGGTGACGCCCCGCACCGTCAGCTCACCGCTGATCCGCAACCGCCCCCCCCCGTCTCCGGCGCGCTCGACCTTCCTGCTCGTGAACGTGATCTCCGGAAAACTGTCGGTAGCCAGGTAATTGCTCGAGCGCAGATCGTTATCCCGGCGCTCGTTGTCGGTGTCGACACTTGCCGCTTGAATGCGCGCGACTACACTCGCGGCTTCGGGGTTCGCTGGATCGTAAATCAGATCGATGGCCCACTGCTTGAACGTGCCATTCACCCACGTGATGCCGAGGTGGCGAACGCGGAAGCCGACCGCACTGTGTGCGGGATCGGCGGTCCATTTGTTCGTCGGGGTCGCGGGCTGGGCCGCTTGCAGCAGGGCGAGGAGCAGAAGTGGTTTCATGAGGTTTTAAGATAGCGCGGCGAACGCCGCAATCACGGCAATGACCAGGCCGAGCGCGATCTTGACGGCGGCCGCGGCGGCGCGACCCACGACCGACCCCCAGCCGGCGCGCGTCGCCACGCCGAGCTGGCGCGACGCGCTGTATTCGAACAGTGCCGCTCCGATGAACGAGCCGAGAAACGCGCCGATGACACTGCCGATCACGGGGATCGGCACACCGATGATGGCGCCGACGATGCCACCGATGAGCGCGCCCCAGCCGGATCGACTCGAACCGCCGTAGCGTTTGGCGAAACGAAACCCGAGCCAGCTCTCGATGAGTTCTCCGACGAGCGCCAACGCCAGCACGATGGCGATCAAGGCGACGCTGAGCGACCGGAAATCCGTCAGCCATCCATATGCGAGTAATGCGCCGACCATGACCCACAGGCCGGGCAATCCGAGCGGGACGAGCACCAGCCCCGTCACGAGCCCCAATACCAGAATGACAATCGCAAGCACGTCCATTCCTCAAAGCTACGTGCGCGGTCTTGACGAGGTTCCGTTGCGCTGTCTTATTGAGTAAGCCATCAAACCCTTCGATCCGCACACCCTCGGCGAGCTGCTGAGCCGCCACGCGCGGTGATTCGCCTCCTGCTTCTCCTGCAGCAACTCACCATCCCGCCGCCCATCGGGTACGTGAACGACTTTGCGCGGATCGTGGACTCACAATCCATCCGCCACATGGAAGCGGTCATCACCGAGCTGCGCGAGAAGACGCGCGGTGAGATCGCGGTCGTCACCCTCCCGGACATCGGCGATCACCAGGCGAGTGACGTGGCCCTCCAGATCGGCCGCCAGTGGGGGGTCGGCGCCAGGGCAGAGGCGGGCGATCCGGCTAAGAATCTCGGCGTGGTCGTGCTGCTCGTGCCGATGAGGAATCACGAGCCCGGGACGGGCCAGATCTTCATCGCGACGGGGCGCGGCGCCGAAGGGTTTCTCACCGACGCCACCGTGGGACGCATTCGCGACGCCATGATCCCGCTGCTGGCGCGCGAGGAGTACGGCAAGGCGCTCTCGCTTGGCGTGGACCTCATCGCGCAATCGTTCGCGCGCGAGTTCGGCGTCACGCTCTCGAACCCCGAGTACGTTCTTCCACCTCCGCGCGCGGCGCCACGTCCACAGGCACCGATCGGTGTGGTGATCCTGATCGTCATTCTGATCATCATCGTGAGTAGTCTCAGCCGCCTGGGACGCCGCCGCCGCCGCTGGGGCGGTTGGACCGGCTGGGGCGGTTGGGGAGGCGGAGGTTGGGGCGGTGGGGGCGGGTGGAGAGGCGGTGGCGGTGGCGGCGGCGGTGGGTTTGGTGGATTCGGCGGCGGCGGAGGCTTCTCGGGCGGCGGGGCCGGAGGGAGATTCTGAGCGATGGCACGAATGACGCTTGCAGCATTCGCGGATCAAGTCGCTACCGCGCTCGGGCCGCGGCTCGTGAGCCTGGTGCTCTATGGATCCGCCGCCCGGGAGCACGGAGCGGGGAGCAAGCAGCAGGATGGAATGAACACGCTGCTGATCGTGGATCGCGGCGACGCTGACCTGTTCGCGCGGCTCGTATCACCCGTCCAGGCCTGGATGAGCGCCCAGCACCCGCCGCCGCTCATCCTGACCGAGCGCGAGTGGCGCGATTCCGCGGACGCCTTCCCGATCGAGTATGAGGACATCCGCGCAGGTCACCGCGTGCTGGCGGGACGGGATCCGTGGCAGGGGGTTCGCGTCGAGCGCGAGCACGTGCGGCGCCAGTTGGAGCACGAGCTGATGGGCAAGCTCGTGCACCTGCGCCAGGCCTACGCCGCGGAATGGAACCGCCCCCGGCGTCTGGCCGAGACCGTGGCCGGCACCCGGGCCGGGTTTCTGACGATGCTGCGGGCCGTGCTGCGCCTGGCGGGACAGCCGGTACCGCCGGCACCGGATGCCCTGGTGCGCGAGGCCGGCGGCCTGATAGGATTTTCGACGGAGGGACTGACCGAGCCGGCCGCGTATCTCGACGCGGTGACGCGCACGGCGGAGTACGTGAACCGCATGGAAAGGACCACTACGTGAACACGCATCTACGCCGCAGCCCCGCTGTCTTGCCGCTTGCCCTCGTCGTCGTGGCGGGGTGCGGGTACAACCAGATCCAGACGCTCGACGAGCGCATCAACGCCGCCGAGTCGCAGATCAGAGTGCAGCTCCAGCGGCGCGCCGACCTCATTCCCAACCTGGTCGAGACCGTGAAGGCCTACGCCAAGCAGGAACAGACGATTTTCATCGCCGTGGCGGACGCGCGGGCCAGACTGGCCGGCGCGGTCCAAAGCGGGAACCTCGACTCGATGGCTGCGGCGAACGCCGCCCTCAACGCGCCGCTCGGCCGCCTGCTGGCCATCGCGGAGAATTATCCCCAGCTCAAGTCCAACGAGAACTTCCGCGCGCTGCAGGATCAGCTCGAGGGGACCGAGAACCGCGTTGCCGTCGCGCGGCAGGACTACAACGAGACGGTGAACGCCTACAACGCCTACATCCGGCGGTTCCCGCAAGTGCTGACGGCCAAGATTCTCGGAAAAAAACCGCGGCCGTATTTCGAGCTGCAAACACCGAGTGCGGCCGAGGCCCCGCGGGTCGATTTCTCGAAGTAGCGGTTAGGGCAGTTGCTGGCCGACGACCCACTTCACGAGGCGCCCCGGCTCGAGCGGTGTGTTTTCCTCCACTTGATTGATCAGGGCCAGCGTCGTCGCCGGCGCCGGTGACGGACGCTGCCGCGCGAGCTCGGCAATCGTCGTCCGCCGATCGAGCGTGAAGACGGTAAGGTGCTGCGGCTGCACGTTGAGAATCGCCGGGTCGGTCAGCGGTCCGAAGCTCGTCAGCGACCGCTGCGCGAGCGCTTGATTGTTGGCCCATGTCGCCTCGGGCCCGTACGCGAGCAGCCGGTACACGTGGGTCGCGTACTCGACGAAGACGGCGTTGCCGCGGAGCGTGCCCTGTTCGGTGGCCGCCGCGAAGGGCGCGGACCACGCCGTGAGCCCATTGAGGTTGCCGCGCGTCAGCGTGCCTCCTTGCACTCCCTGCTGCGACAGGAACGCGCGCGCAGCCTGATCGGCGCTCGACCCCTGCGCGAGTGTCAGCTCGATCAGCGCATCCTGCTGCGGACTCTGCGCCCCGACCGTCTGCTTGGTGTTCGCCGTCTGCCAGCCGTTGGGGAACGCCATGCGGAACTTGAGCTCGGGGTGATAGAACTCGGTGCCTTTGAAGAATCCTTCGCGCGGATTCATGCCGAACATCATGCCGTCGAGCCGCCGCTGATACGCGTCGCGATTCACGGTCGCGCTGGCGAAGTCGGTCTGCGTCTGTGACAACAGCGCGTTGATGTGCTCGATGCGGTTGCCGGGATTCGGATGCGTGGCGAGCCACTCGGGCAGCTTGCCGCCGCTGCGCGTGTCGAGGCGGTCGAGCATTTGCATGACGGTGACCATCTGGCGTGAGTCGTACTTGGCGCGGCTCGAGTAGCGCACGCCCAGCATGTCGGCCTGGTTCTCGTTATCGCGCGAGAATTTCAGGAACAGGACGCCGAGCGCCTGACTCGCCAGGCCGGCGTATTGGGCGATCTCGGAGCTCGCGATGCTGCCGATGGCGAGGCCCAGCCCCGCGAGCTGTTGCTCCGACATTTGATGTGCCGTGTGGCGGGCCGTGATGTGACCGACCTCGTGACCCATCACCGTCGCGAGCTCCGCTTCGCTCGTCATGTGCGCCAGGATACCGCGCGTCACGTAGACGTGCCCGCCCGGGATCGCGAACGCGTTGACGGCGGGGTCATCGACGACGCGGAACGTCCAGGGCAGGTTCGGCCGCTCGGATGTCGCCGCGAGTTTCCTGCCGAGGTCCGCGACGTAGCTTTGCAGCGCCGGGTCGCCGTAGAGACCGATCGAGGCCACGACCTGACTGTCGTAGGCTGCGCCCATCTGAATTTCCTGTCCTTCGCTCACGAGCATGAGCTCGTTTTCTCCGGTCGCGGGATTGCGCGCGCAACCGGCCAGCAGCAGGCCCAGCCCTGCGACGACGACGAGCCGTTCGCGAACGCGCTTGTGCGTGTTGCGTTTCATGGGAGCTTCTCCCCTCGTTGCGGGAGGATGAGTGCTAGCGGACGAATTTGCGGCGGTCGCCCCTGGGCGGCGTTTTCTTGTGCGCGTGCGCGGCGATCTGCAGCCGGCTGTGCAGCGCGAGCTTCTCGAGGATGTTGTGCACGTGGCTCTTGACCGTATAGGTCGCGATGTTGAGCCGCTGCGCGATCTCCTTGTTGCTCAGCCCCTCGGCGATCAGATCCGTGATCTGTTGCTCGCGCTTGGTCATCCGCACCGACGCCATCATGGGCGTGTTGCGCAGCACGGATGCCTGCTTCGCGATGTGGGAGAGCAGGGTGCCGGTGAGCTGCGGCGGCACGACGTCGTCACCGTTGGCGACCTGCCGGATCGTGTCGGTGAGGTCCTCGAGCGCCGCGTCCTTGGCGATGAATCCATTGGCGCCGCGTTTGATGAAGTCGATGACGTCCTCTTCTTCCGGCAGCATGTCCATCATGATGATGCGGGCATGCGGGGCCGCCTCCTTGATGCTTTCCACCAGCCGCTGGCTGCGATTCCGACCGAGGGCGGCGTCGACCAGCACCACATTCGGCTTGTGCTCCTGCAACCGCTGCAGCGCGGACGAGGCCCCCTCGGCGGAGGCGACAACTTTGAAGTCGCCTTGAGAGTTGAGTAGCGCGGCGAGACCATCCCGGAGCAGGCGATTGTCTTCGATGATCAGGATTTGGATGCGCTTCGTCGTCATGGTCGCTCACGGCCCTCGTTGTAGCGTGGACGAGGTAGACGGGTGGCGATTCGCATGGCTGATTTCACCGGCATTAGTCAAATCGGTTCAGGCGGTTCCGGTCTCATCCTTTGGGATGAGACGACAAGTTTAGCGTCTCATCCCTCCAAAGGCATGCCGGGGGGGGGTCCAGCTTGCCTACTCCGGGTCGAGGGTGAATGGTAGAGACGCTTCCGCGCCCGAAGGGAGGAGCGCACGCCATGTCCCAGGTGCACTGTCACTTCTGCGGCGGGGTCATTGCGGATCCCGCGAAGATCGAGCATCGGCCGCCCCGGGCCAGCGCGCAGTTCGCGACGCCGCACCACGACCCGTGCAGCTGCGGCACGCCGATCGTGTACGAGCATCCGCCGATGCTGGGGGATCCCGACGACGATCAGACGCCTGAAGGCGGCCACATTCCCGAGGACGGCACCGCGGCCTGAAAAAGAACGCGGCGCTCTTTTTGAAGCGCCGCGTCGTCTGCAGGTGCCGCGAGAGTGGTTAGAGCTTCACGACGTTCTGCGCCGCCGGACCCTTCTGGCCCTGCACGACTTCGAACTCGACGCGCTGGCCTTCGGTCAGCGACTTGAACCCGTCTCCCTGGATCGCGGTGTGATGCACGAAGCAGTCCTTGCTGCCGTCCTCTGGCGTGATGAAACCGAAGCCTTTGGCGTCGTTGAACCACTTCACGGTACCGGTGATGCGTGCCATCTGTTCGTTACTCCCTAGCTAGTACGTTTCCGGCGGCGAGCTGCCTTGCTCTTGCGCCGCCGTTGAACGGCGGGACTCTCGTAGAAGCGTTTCTTCTTCATATCCTGAAACAGCCCGGCCTTGGTGATCTCCCGGCGGAACTTCTTCAATACCGCTTCCAACCGGTCGGTCTCCTTCAGCGTGACTTCCATGCGGGCCCTTTCCAGAATCGAGAGCTGGTCCCAGAAACACGGCGAGGACCAAGGCGAAAGCCCAGGTCCTCGATCAAGTCCACTGGTACAGTCGCGGCACCGTGCCGTGACCCCTTCGCTCGCCCGAAGAATCGTCAGCGGGCGGAGTGAAGTCAATAGCGCGTCGCCGTTGTAGGAACGTGCGTCACGGTGCAACTTAGGGCCCCATGCGCCCATTTTTTGTCGCCGTGGTCCTCATCGCCGCGTGCACGCACCCCCGTCCGGGCAATCCGCCGCCGGCCCGCGCGCCGCGCGACACGACGCGCGTGCGCGCCCCGGCGCCGGTCCGCGATACCGCGCTCGAGCAGCGCGCCGCGCGGCTCGAGCTCCGCGTGCTCGAAGAAGAAGCGCAGGTCGCGGAGCTGCAGAACCGGCTGGATGACGCCCGACGGGAAGTCGTGCGCGCGATGGCGAAGCTGCAGTCGCTGGCGACGCGCGCCGAGGCCGCCTCGGGCATGGCCGAGGCGGAGATCGCTCTCCAGTCGTTGCGTTCGGCAAGCGGCAACAATTCGCAGGCGCCGCCCGAATGGAACCAGGGGAATCAACTGATGCAGCTCGCGACGACCGAGTTCGATCAGCAGAACTACGCCGGCGCGTTGTACCTCGCGACCGAGGCGAAGAATGCCGCCGCCGCCGGCCAGCGCCGCGCCACGAATGATGACCGAGGCACACCGCGCAAGGGCGAGGTGCCGTTCGCGCTGCCGTTACGCGTGCAGACGACGGGCCGCGCCAATGTGCGCGAGGGCCCCGGCGCCAACTTCAAGGTGCTCTTTACGCTCGAGAGCGCGGTGCCGCTCGTCGCGTATTCGTATGTCGAACAATGGGTACGGGTGATGGCGGACGGCGATCGGACCGGCTGGATCCACCAGACGCTTATCGGCCGGAGGGAATAGGCTTGGGGCGCGCGGCCGCGACCACTCGGTTGCCCCCGGCGCGCTTGGCGAGGTAGAGGGCCGCGTCGGCTTCCGCAATCAGGTGATCGGGCGTGTCGCCATGCATGGAAAATGCCGACACGCCGAGGCTCAGGGTGATCTGTCCGTCCGTGAGCGGCTCGGACGCGATGCGCTTGCGAATCCGTTCGGCGAATTTCGCCGCTCCGTCGATGGTCGTCTCCGGCATCATGATCAGGAATTCCTCGCCGCCGTAGCGCGCGATAAAGTCCACGTCGCGGCTCGCTTCCCGCATGATCTCAGCCACCCGCTTCAGCACGGCATCGCCGGCGGGATGGCCGAATTCATCGTTGTAGTGTTTGAACCGATCGAGATCCGCCATCACGACGGCGAAGTCGTGATGCAGCCGCCGGGAGCGGCGGACTTCGTTGTCCAGCACTTCCATCATGCGCAGCCGATTGAACAGCCCCGTCAACGGATCGGTGACCGACAGCCGCTCCAGTTCGGAGCGGCTGTCGCGCAGCCGCGCCACCATGTTGTTGAAAACCTCGGTGAGGGCGCCGATTTCACCGCCGGCCGTCACCGGCAAGCCGACGTCGAGGTCGCCTTTCGCCACCTCCCCGGCCGCCTGGGTCAAGCGGTTGAGGGGGCGGACGATCAGCATGCTCAACACGTAGGCCAGGGCTCCCACGACGGCGAGCAGCAGCGTCACGATGCCAAGCGTGACATTGCGGAGCCGCGCGACCTGGCGGAACGCTTCGGTCGATGGAATCTCGGCGATCAGCATCCAGTTGAGTGCCGGAACGGTGCGGGTACTGCCGACCACGGCGTCGCCCGTGAAGCTCGAGAACTGGATGGCGCGCCCCTCGCGGGCGAGCAGCCAGTTCGCGGCTTCGCGCCCATAGCCCTGCCGCATCAGCTCGCGCGAGCTGCCCCACGAGCTCACGATGAGCCGCCCGGTTCGCGTGATGAGATAGATTTTTCCCGATTCTCCGGGCGCGAATCGCCGCAACGTGTCGGCCACGGTGCGCAGGTTCACCCGCGAGGCCAGCGCGCCGACGAGGTGCGCGCCCCCGGCGCCGCGCCCGGTGCGCCGCACCGACATGATGGGCACGGAGACCAGCATTTCCGCGTGTGTGCCCGTCGAGTCCCAGTACGGCGCTCCGAGCGCCCACTCGTTCTTGGTCAACTCGGCGGCCCACCCGGGGGCGATCGGCACACGCGCCGGCTGGGGCGCGCTGGTCGCCACGACGTGCCCGTGCTGGTCGAGGACCAGGAGCTCGGAGTAGTCCGGGAATCGTTCGCGGACCGAGCGGAGATAATCGGCCAGCCGGCGGAAATAGATGCCGGAGTGCACCGGTTCTCCATTGACCGTGGGAATGCGCTCGAGGTTTTCAGTGACTTCGTAGGAGCTGGAAAACACGCGCAGATCGTAGCGCAGCTCTTTGGTCCAGAGGTCGACTTCGCGGACCGCCTGTGCGCTGACGCCGAGCAGCTCTTCCGACGCCTTCGCCTGCAGCGCGCGCTTGTTTTCGATGTAGGAAATCCAGACGGTCGCCAGCGACGGAATCAACGTCGCGACGATACCGAACATGAGCATCTTGGTGCGGATCCCGGCGAGCCAGCTCTGCTTGTCCACGGTGCCCACAAGATTCATACGGACGACATTATTGCAAGTCAGGTGGCGTAACCGTGCGTGGAATCACATCATGGGACGCACCAATCTCATCACTGGGAGCCTCGGATGACTGACCGACTCAGCCGCCGCTCGTTTCTCCACACGAGTGCCGCCGCGCTCACGGTGCCGATCGTCGCGCCTGCCGTCTCGACACGGTCTGCCGCGCGCCTCCACGTCGCGACGTCGGATTTCGAGCTCGAAGAGATCACGCTCGCCGGGCTCCAGGAGGCGATGCGGGCGGGCCGGCACACCGCGCGCGCGATTTGCGCGTCCTACCTCGCGCGCATCGCCGAGCTCGATCCCAAGCTGCACGCGGTGATCGAGACCAATCCGGAGGCGCCGGCGATCGCCGACCGCCTGGACGCGGAGCGCAAAGCGGGTCAAGTGCGCGGACCGCTGCACGGTATTCCAGTCCTGGTCAAAGACAACATCGCGACGGGCGACAAGATGATGACGACGGCCGGATCGCTCGCGCTCGCCGGCAGCACGGCGCCGCGTGACGCACCACTCGTCGCGCGGCTGCGCGCCGCCGGTGCCGTGATCCTGGGCAAGACGAACCTGTCCGAGTGGGCGAACATCCGCGCCAACCAGTCCTCGAGCGGCTGGAGTGCGCGCGGCGGCCAGTGCGCGAATCCGTACGCGCTCGACCGCAATCCGTGCGGCTCGAGCTCGGGGACGGGAGCCGCGATCGCCGCCAACTTCGCCGCCGTCGGCATCGGCACCGAAACCGACGGGTCCATCGTCTGCCCGTCGAGCGCCTGCTCGCTGGTCGGCGTGAAGCCGACACTCGGGTTGATCGATGGGGCCGGGATCATTCCGATCGCGCACAGCCAGGATACGGCGGGGCCGATGACACGGACGGTCGCGGACGCGGCCACGTTGCTCGGCGTCCTCGCTGGCCGCGACTACAGCACGAGTCTCGATCCGAACGGGCTGCGCGGCGCACGCATCGGCGTCGCCCGCAAAAAGGTCTTTGGCTACAGTCCGGAAGCCGACAAGCTCGTAGAGGCGGCGATCGATGTGCTGCGCCGCCAGGGCGCCGTGATCGTCGATCCGGCCGACATTCCGCACCTCGGCGACTACGACGATTCGGAGCTCGCGGTCCTGCTGTATGAGCTGAAGGCCGATCTGGCGAGTTATCTCGCCACGTGGGCGCCGCACGCGCGAGTGGAGACGCTCGCGGATGTCATCGCGTTCAACGAGGCAAACAAGGATCGTGAGATGCCCTATTTCGGCCAGGAGCTGTTCCTCCAGGCGCAGGAAAAGGGACCGCTCACGGATCAGGTCTATCGGGACGCGCTCGCCAAAAACCAGCGGCTGTCGCGCAGCGAGGGACTGGACGTCGTGTTCGCGCAGCAGAATCTCGACGCGATCGTTGCGCCGACCGGCAGTCCGCCCTGGCCCACCGATCTCGTAAACGGCGACCACTTCCTCGGCGCGAGCTCCACGCCTGCGGCGGTCGCCGGATACGCGAGCGTCGCGGTGCCCGTGGGCTACTCGTTCGGCCTCCCCGTGGGGATGTCGTTCATCGGCCGCGCCAACAGCGAGGCTACTCTCTTGCGGCTCGCCTTCGCATATGAACAGGCCGCCAAGCCCCGGAAGCCGCCGCGGTTCCTACCGCAGTGGCGCCCCGACTGAAATCCAGCGGGCTAGCAGCGCGCGCTCTTGCTCCGTCATGCCGGTCTTGTTGGCGAGCGGCATCGTGCGTGTCTCGACGGCGCGCACGCGAATCCGCTCTGCGAAACGCGCGATGCTTTCGGGCGTGTCGAACGTGACGGCGCCGGGCGCAGGGCCGAATGTGCGGTCGCTCTGATATTGCGAATGGCAGGGCTGACAACGCTGCTCGATAACCGCACGAACAGCATGGAACGGTGGGATTGAATCCGCGGCGCTCGAAGCGAACTGCGCGGCCGAGCCTTTTGGCGTCGAGATGAACATCGCTGCCGCGAGCGCCAGCGCTGCAGGCACGAGCGCCCAGCGGCTCGAAGCTCCACGCCCGATCATCGCATGGCGCGCCGCGGCGCCGGCGACGAAGAGCAGCAGCAGCACGAGCCAGTTGTGCGGATTCGCGTATGTGGCTGGGAAATGGTTCGACAGCATGATGAACAACACCGGAAATGTCATGTAGCTGTTGTGTACGGACCGCACCTTGGCGCGCTCGCCGAGGGTGAAATCGGCGGGTCGACCGGCACGGGTTGCGTCGAGCATCTGCTGCTGCGCCGGGAGAATCCGCACCCAGACGTTCGCGACCATGATCGTGCCGAGCAGCGAGCCGATATGCATGAACGCCGCTCGACCCGACAGCAGGCTGCACATCCCATACGAGACGAGGGCCAACAGGGTCAGCGAGATCGCCGCTGCTACGCGTTCTCGTTTGGCCAGCGGAGAGCGCCAGAGTAGATCGTAAACGAACCATCCCACCACGAGCACGCCGATGCCGATGGCCATCGCCGCGCCGCGGCTGATGGGCGAGATGCCCGGATCGAGGAGGTAGGCACCCGTCAGGTAGTAGACCAGCACCAGCAGTGCGATGCCAGTGATCCAGGTGAACAGCGCCTCGTATTTGAACCAGTGCAGGACCGGCGGTATCTCACCCGGTGCGGGACGGCGCTTCTCGACCTGGTAAAAGCCGCCGCTGTGCACCATCCACAGATCACCCTCGACCCCGGGCCGTGGCTGTGCCGACGCGGTCAATGCCCGATCGAGCCAGATGAAGTAGAACGAGCTGCCGATCCAGGCGATGCCGGCGATGAAGTGCGTCCAGCGCAGCAGCAGGTTCGCCCAATCGCCGAGCCAACTGGTCATGGGGGCAGTAATTTCACCGTGAAACTGCCCGCGGCCAGCCCCCGTCGGGCTAGGCGATCCATTCCTTCAAAGGGCCCTATGAAGCCTGCGTTCGTTCTCGCGGCGGTGACGTCCTGCATTCCCCTCCTGGCCTGCAACAACGCCGATGCCAACGATGGCTCGAGCCGACCCTACAAGGTCGGCGTGGTCGATCGCGGCGAAGTGCGCGTCATCGTCGAAGAAACCGGGGTGGTCGCGCCCGAGCGCAGCATCGTCGTCAAATCGCCGATCTCGGGCGTGGTGGAGCAGCTCTATGTGCGCGAGGGCGACCAGGTCCGGACCGGCCAGGTGCTCGCGCGCGTCAAACCCGACATCGCGCAGGCGAACAGCCTCGCGCAAATGCGCAGCGAGATCGCGAAGGCGCGGATCGCGCGCGACAACGCCAAGCGCGACTACGATCGTTCTCAGGCGCTGACGGGCATCGGAGGGATCACCCAGGCGGACCTCGACGTCAAGCGTGTGACCTACGAGCAGGCGGAGAACCAGTGGCGGACCGCCGAGGAGCAGCTGCAGCTGGTGCAGCGCTCCGGCGTTACGGCCGGCGACTCGACGGCGGGGGGCGCGACGACGCAGTGGGCACGGATCACGGCGCCGGCGAGCGGCGTCATCATCGGCCGCGGCGTGGAAGCGGGCGAAACGGTGGTCGGCGGCACGAGCGCCTTCGGGGGCGGCACGGAGATGTTCACGATGGCGGATCTTTCGACGCTGCTCGTGAAGGCGGCGATCAACGAAGTGGACATCGGCAAAGTGCAACGCGGCGATCGCGTCGCACTGACCGTCGACGCGTTCCCCGGCGATACCGCGCAGGGCGTCGTACGACTCGTCCCGCCGGCTGCGCGACTGCAGGAACGCGTCCGGGTGTTCGACGTCGAAATCGAGGTGACGGGGGGCCCGCGCGTGCTGCGTCCCGGCATGACCGCGAACGTGCGGATCTCCGGACCGCTGCGGACCGAGACGGTGCGCGTGCCCGTGGAAGCGGTCCTATTAAAGGAAGGGAAGCCGATCGTCTACAAGCTGGGCGGTAGCGGGCCGCAGCCCGTCCCCGTGACCCTCGGATTGTCCGACCTCTATTACGTCGAAGTGCTCAGCGGGCTCGCGGCCGGCGATTCGATCGCGCTGGAGGATCCGGTGGCCGCGCTCGATCGTGCTCGTAACCCCGCGCGGCGCCGCTAGCGCCACAGATCACACAGATATGACGCTGATTGTCGCAGAGGGTCTGGAAAAGACCTATCGGCTCGGCCAGGTGGACGTGCAGGCGTTGCGAGGTGTGGATGCGCAGATCGCGGCGGGCGAATACGTCGCGATCACCGGCCCCTCCGGGTCGGGCAAGAGCACGTTGATGCACATCCTCGGCTGTCTCGATTCGCCCACCTCGGGGACGTACCAGCTGGACGGCGAGGATGTCGCCGCGCTCTCGGGCAAACGCCTGGCTCAGGTCCGGAATCGCAAAGTCGGATTCGTGTTTCAGACCTTCAATCTGATGCCCCGGCTCACCGTCGAAGAAAACGTCGCGCTGCCGCTCACGTACCGCGGCGGCGTGGCGCGCGCGGAGCGTCGCGCCCGGGCGCGGCAGCTGCTCGAGCGCCTCGGCATGGGGCACCGGATCGGCCATCGGCCCGATGAGTTGTCAGGCGGTGAGCGCCAGCGCGTCGCGATTGCGCGCGCCCTCGTCGGCACGCCGGCGATCCTCATGGCCGACGAGCCGACCGGGAACCTCGACTCCCGGTCCGGCGCCGAAGTGCTCGCCACGTTCGCCGAGCTTCACCGTGGAGGGCACACGATCGTGCTGGTGACGCATGACGCCGGCGTCGCCGCCCGCGCACAACGCGTGATTCAGATGAGCGACGGGCAAGTCGTGTGAACCTCCTCGAGTCGCTGCTCACCGGACTCGACGAGGCCCGGCGTCACTGGGGCCAAACGCTGCTCTCGCTGCTCGGTCTGATCCTCGGAACCGGGAGCATCGTGACGGTGCTCGCGTTGTTCGGGGGCCAGACCGCGCTCACCGAGCAGTTCCTGAACGAAGTGGGCGGCCGCGGGACGATCATCGTGTCGGACCGGGAGCGCTCGGCGCATCCCGGTGCGCGCGAGCTCGCCTCCAAGCGCCTCACGTTCCAGGACGCGCAATTCCTACGCGATCGCGCCAGCGCGCTGGCGGCCGTGAGCCCCGGCTGGGCGCAGCAGCTCGCCTATCGCGCCGGCAACACCAGTTTCACCGGCCAGGTGATCGGCACCGTCCCCGACTACATGGCGATCAACGACATCAAGCCGCTCGTGGGTCGGTATCTCAGCGATCTCGACGTGCGGCATCAGGCGCGCGTGGCGGTGCTCGGGTGGAAGTACGCCGACTCGCTGTTCGGCGCGGCGCCCGTGGCGCTGGGCAAGGTCGTGAGTATCGGCGACAAGAGCTACCGCGTGGTCGGCGTGCTGGAGCGCGAGGAGTTCTACTTCGCCTCCTGGGAAGACAATGCGCTGGAGTATCGCAACGAGCGGGCCTACATCCCGATCTCGACCGCCATCAGCCAATACAGCGCCACGGACAAGCTCGATTTTCTCACGCTCAAGGCCCGGCCCGCCTTGGGCGGCGCCGCGGCGCAAGCGCAGGTGCGGAGCCTGCTGTTCGCGCGGCACGGCGTCGAAGACTTCGACATCCGCGCGTCGGGGCAGGGGGCGGGCCAGGAGGCGGGGCAGTTCCTCCTGCTCTTCAACTTCATTTTCCTCGTCGTGGGCGTGGTCTCCCTCGTCACGGGCGGGATCGTCATTGCGAACATTCTACTCGCCTCGGTCGTGGAGCGGGTGCGAGAGTTCGGGACGCGGATGGCGTTGGGGGCGACGGCGGGCGGGATCTTCGCGCACGTGCTCGCCGAAGTGCTCGTCGTGACGGTCATCGGTGGGCTGCTGGGACTCGGGCTCGGGGCCGCGCTGACGGGCGTCGTCGCGCATTTCATGCAGATGCCGGCGGTCGTGAGTCCGTTCATCGCGACGGTGTCCCTGGGAACCGCCGTGGGCGTGGGACTGGTCGCGGGGCTGTTTCCGGCGCTGCGCGCCGCGCGGCTCGCGCCGGTCGAGGCGCTGCGCTATGCGTGATTGGGGCGAGCTGATCCTCGATGCGCTGCGCGAAATCCGCGCGCACAAGCTGCGCTCGCTGCTCACGCTCTCGGGGATCGTATTCGGCGCGGCGTCGGTGGTCTCGATGACGTCGCTGGCGTCGGCCATGCAGACGCTCGTCTACGACGATCTGATCGCGATGGGGCTGTCGCGCAGCTTCTTCATGGACGATCAGGGCCCGCGCTCCGATGCCAAAGGTGCCACGGCGTTGCGCCACACGGGGCTGCGGCTCACCGATCTCGACGCGCTGCGTGCGCTGCCGGGCGTCGCGAGCGTGCACGGGCGCAACTGGGGCACGGAGCAGGTCGTGAACGCGCCCGCCGACCGGCGCCGGGTGCGCATCGACGGGGTCGACGCCGGTTATCTCGAGCTGCGCAGCTGGCGCATCGTCGCGGGCCGGGGGATCCGGCCGCTCGACGTTGCGAACCGGGCGCGGGTGGCGGTCGTGGGCGAAGAGATGTCGCGCAATCTCTTCGGCAATGCGTCCCCGCTCGGCAAGACGATCACGATCGACGGTGTGCGGTTTCTCGTGATCGGAGTCGTCGCGCCGATCGAATTCGACATCATCCCCGCGGATTTCAGTTTCGTGGGGCGGCGCATCTACATCCCGTACACGTTCATGACCCGGTACGCCAAGGGCGAAGGCCGCGTCGACGAGGCGCTCGTGACAGCGCACGCGTCGGCGGACTTCGGCGACGTGCTGCGCCGCGGCACCGTCCTGGTGCGGCAGCGCCACGGCGGCACCGAGGACTTCACGATCGAGAACGAAGCCGCCGAAGTGCTGTCCAATCTGGCCATGGCGGACAACATCCTCGGCGGCTGGAATGGCGTGATGTTCACGATCGCCGGCGTGACGCTGATCGTGGGCGGCATCGGGCTGTTCAGCGTGCTGCTCATCTCCGTGCGCGAGCGCGTGCACGAGATCGGCATCCGGAAGGCGCTGGGCGCCGACGACAGCGCGATCATGCGTCTGTTTCTCGCGGAATCACTCACGCTCGCGTTCCTGGGCGCGGTGCTCGGCATCGGCGCCGGCGCGGGGCTCACCGTCGTCACGGAGTTCATCGGGCGGCAATTCGACAAACCGTTCGCGATTCCGGTGAACGTGCCCGGCGTGGCCCTGGCGGTGGTGTTCGCGCTCGTCGTGGGGTTCCTGTTCGGCTGGTACCCGGCGCGGCGAGCGGCGCGGCTTGACCCCATCGAGGCTATCACTGGCGTCTAGGCTGTGTAGTTTTTTCGGCTATGATCGCCCTCCTTCTCCTCGCGCTCCAGGCCGTCCCCGCGGATACCGTTGTCTTGAAGCCCGTCACCGTGACCGCGACGCGTCAAACGACGAGTCTGTTCGCCGTGCCTCTGGCCGTGACGCAGGTGAAGAAAGCGGAGTGGTTCGGCAGCACGGGCTACGGGCTGGATCAAGCGCTGTCGCTGGTCCCCGGCGTCGTCGCCCAATCGCGTTATGGCAACCAGGACATACGGATCGCCATCCGGGGCTATGGCGCGCGGGGAGCTGGGGACCGCTCGAACGCGGGCACGACCCGCGGCATTCGCGTGCTGCTCGACGGGATTCCGGAGACCGAGCCGGATGGCCGCACGTCGCTGGACGGCGTGGATCTCGCGGCGGCCCAGAGTCTCGAAGTCGTGCGCTCCAACGCCTCCGCGGTGTGGGGCAACGCGGCCGGCGGCGTCGTGAGCATCTCTACCCTCCCCAGCGTCACCGATCCGCGAGGAACGTTCGAGCCGATGGTCGCATCCTTCGGGCTGCAACGCTACGCTGCGCGAGGCAGCATGCGGATGGGCAGCGACGGGATTCTCGGCGCGAGCTTCGTGCACAGCGATGCGGACGGCTGGCGCCTCCACTCGGCCAGCACGCGCTCGCTGTTCAACGTGTCGATGCTGGCGCCCGTGAGCGACAAGACGAACGTCGGCGTGTATGCGGTGGGATCGCACAACGTCTTTCGCATTCCCGGACCGCTCACCGAAGCCCAGGTCGCGGCTGATCCGCAGCAAGCCAACTCGCTTTACGTGGCCCGCGACGAGCGGCGCGACAATCGCGTGGCGCGGCTGGGATTGACACTCGACCACCAGGCGACTGAGAAGTTCGGTGTCTCGGCGCTGCTGTATGCCAACCCCAAGGCGTTGCATCGGTCGGAGCGAGGCACGTATCGCGACTTTACGCGCTACCACGTCGGGGGCAACGGCATCGTCCGCGTTGCCACGCCGTTCGGGGCGGGCGTCCGTGGCACGCTGCTCGTGGGGGCGGACTACGCGCTGCAGGACGGCGCGATTCTGTTCTACAGTCTTTCGGCGCAGCAGGGCCGCGGCGACACGCTCCGCGACAACAAGGGTGAAGGTGCGCGCAACGCCGGCGTCTTTGTGAGTGAGGAGCTGTATTTCGGAGCGCACGAGCGCTGGACGGTGGCAGCCGGTGCGCGCTACGACGACATTACCTACGATTATCGCAGCTACATCAAGCCATCGCTCGATGACCAGCGCTCGTTCACCGGCCTCACACCGAAGCTGGGCGTGACGTATCGGCTGGCGCCGCAGCACAGTCTGTATGCGTCCTTGGGCGGCGGGATCGAAGTGCCGGCCGGCAATGAGACGGATCCGGCGCCGCCAAACGACACCGTTACGGCCCTCAATCCGTTACTCGATCCGATTCGGTCGCTCACGGCTGAAATCGGCACCAAGCAGCTCTGGGTGATCAGTACGAGCTCGTTCTTCCGGGAGCTGAGCTACGATGTCGCGCTGTACCAGACCAACGTCAAGAACGAGATCATCCCCTATAGTGGTGGGCGGTTCTATTTCACCGCGGGCCGCGTGCGCCGGCGTGGTGCCGAGCTGGGTGCGAGGTTGTCGACCAGCGCGGGCGTAGCGTTGCAGGCCGCGCTCAGCTGGAACGCCCATCACTACACCGAGTACCGGGTTGACTCGGTCCACTACGACTCGACCAAAGCCGGTGTGTTCGCGGATTACAGCGGCAACCGTGTGGTCGGAGTGCCGGGGTTCATCGGCGCGCTCGCGCTCGACATCACGCCTGCCGCGGTCAAGCCGGTGCGTCTCCGTATTGGTGTCGAGAGCATCGGCTCATTCTTCGCCGACGACGCGAATCAGGTGAAGGTGCCGTCCTACCGCATCGCGAACCTGTCGCTTGGAACCGACCGCCCGGTCGGGCTTGGCGCCAACCTCGGTGTCAACGGGTTCGTGACGGTGAACAACCTGTTCGACCGTCGCTACATCGCCTCGGCCTTCTTGAACCCGGATGTCGTTGGGGGAGAACCGGTCGCGTTCGAGCCGGGATTCCCGCGCAACCTCGTGGTGGGGGTGTCGTTCGTCGCGCGTTAGCGCGGCCGCACGCCCGCGGCTGTCGTCGCCTCGTCCAGAATCCGCCAGATCCGGTCCGCCCACTCGCGGTGTTCCGGCTTCATCAGCACCGACCGCAGGCAGATGATCGTTTCGCGATCACGCTGCATCGGTCCGACGTCCAGCAGATGCAGCGGCAGCGATACCAACGCGAGGTGCAGCTGGCGGCTCGCCGCCTCGGCGAAGATCTGCTTCGATAGACTCGACGCTTCCGTCACACTCGGCGCGCGGGGCGCCCAGACGAGAATGTCGAGCTCCGGTGTGGCGCCCGTGAGGAAGCGGTCATCGCGGCACAGGCGTTCATGCAGGTCGAGTGCTGCGGCCCGCCCGCTTTCCAGTCCTTTCGCGAACTCTCCGCCGCGCACGAGCGGGAACAACCGTTGCGTCGCCCACAGCGCGACGGCTGCTGCACCGGGCCGCGAGCACTCCAACGCGATCTCGCCGAGGTGCATCTCGGTCGACGTGTAGTAGGTGTAGGGTGAATCGTGCCGGTACAGGCGCGCCACCGAGGGATCGCGGAACAGCACGCAGCCGCACCCGTACGGCTGCAGCCCATGCTTGTGCGGATCGATCACGACCGACGCCGCTTCATGGAGGCACTCGAAGGCGAGCCGGGTGTCATCCTCCAGATTGTCGGCGAGCAGGAAGTAGCCGCCATAGGCGGCGTCGGCGTGAATGCGAACGTCAAAGCGGCGGCGCAGATCCACGATCGCCGCCAGCGGATCCACGGCGCCCGTCGCGGTGGTGCCCATTGTCGCGACCACGGTTCCGACACCGCCCGCAGCCAGGCGCCGCCCGAGTGCCGGCATGTCCATGCGGCCGCGTTTGTCGCACGGGATCGTCTCAAACGGGATGCCGAGCACGCCGGTGATGCGCTGATGGGTGTAATGGGCCTGCGTCGACGCGACGACCGTCTTGCCCGGATGCAGCTGGCTCGCGATCCACAGCGCCTCGAGGTTTGCCATCGTCCCGCCGCCGCACAGATGGCCGAGGTGTGTGTCCCATCCAATCATCGTTGCGAGCTCGGCCACCGCCTCCTTCTCCATCGCGGAGCTGGCGCGGCCGCCGTCGAGCGCGTGATTGTTGGGATTGATCCGCAGCGCCATCTCATACGCTCGGCGCGCGACATCGTGTGGGGGTTTGAGCATCTGCCCCGCGTACAACGGATCGCCGTACGGGTAATTGTCCTTGAGGCGTTCCGCGACTTCGTTCAGAACAGCTTCAAGAGCCTTCAAACGCCCTCAGGTAGGTGCGATCCCATGCGGCCGGAATGCTCTCACGCGGCGAGTAGGGGCCGGGCTGATACACACGCGAGCGCACGCCCAGCTGGCTCTGCTCGCAGATGTGCCAATCCTGCCGGTTGGTGCGATCCCAGAATTCCTCGGCGTCCTGGATGTTGTAGCCCGCGGCCGCGGGGGCGTCGGGATGCACCATCCATTCGCAGATGACGCGCGACTGCATCGGCCCCACCGGCCACACCGTGTAAAAGACGGCGTAGTCCGGATGCAGGCTCAACATCATCGTGGGAAACAGCGCGTAGTAGAACGCGCGGCGCTGATCGTCGGCCGAGAATTGCCCCAGCGGTAACGCGCATGCCCGGCCTGTCATGGTCGCGCTCTCGTTGGGGGCCTTGATCTCCATGTAGCCGCCGAGGAACGGCCCCTCGATCAGATCGTTCGCGCCGCTCGTATACGGCAGCTTGGTCGACAGCTCGGGATGAATCGTGGGGCAGTGCAGGCATTCATTGTAATTCTGGAGGATCAGCTTCCAGTTGGCGCGCACGTCATACTCGATGTGCCGCACGGTACGGAGCTTGGGCAGGTTGTAGCGCGAAAACCGCCCCGCGAGCGGCGCAAACCATTTCGCGGCCGGCGTGGCCTCGGGATCGAGATTCACAAACAGGAATCCCTCCCACTCCGCCAACGCGACCTTGTGCAGGGGATACGCCTTCTTGTCGAACCCTTCGACTTCGTTCATGTGCGGCGCGCCGATCAGGCGGCCGTCGAGCGCGTACGTCCAGGCGTGGTACGGGCATTGGATGGTCTCCGACAGTTTGCCCGTCGTGGCTTCACACAATCGCGTGCCGCGATGGCGGCAGACGTTGTAGTAGGCGCGCTGCTCACCCGACTGGTCCCGGAGTACGATGATGCTTTCGCCGGCGATCTCCACGACGAAGTAGTCACCGGGCGCCGCGAGCGCGGCAGCGCGGCCCACGCAGATCCAGTGACGTGCGAAGATGCGCCCCTGTTCCTCGGCGAACACCTCTGGAGTCGTGTAATACCGGCCGGGGAGCGTCCGCGCGCCCTGGCGATAGCTCTCGATGGTTTTCACGAAGCTCATACGATCTCCCGCGCCGCGTTGCGACCCGCTGCTCCCGGGATGCCGCCCCCAGGATGCGTCCCGGAGCCACACAAATACAAGCCCTCGATGGGGGTGCGGTAGCGGCTCCAGCCTGGCACCGGTCGCATGAACAGAATCTGGTCGAGAGTCAGCTCGCCGTGGTAGAGGCTCTCGTGGGCCGGCTGCAGCGCAATCGCTTCCGGCGGCGCATTCAGGGCCTTCGCGACGCGCTCCGTGAGTCCATCATGTGTACCAGGGACGACGTACTGCACGTGGAGCTCGAACCGGCCGTTCGTGCGCTGTACCTCGACATATGGCGCAGCCGAGTCTCGGCCATACTTGGAGTCGTCGTACGCGCGCTCCAGATAGTCGAGCGAGGGGGCGATGCACAGGTTCCAGTAGGCCGGTGTGGTCCCTGGCTCGAACGGGCCGCGCGCAACCACGCCACGAGCCTTGATGTTGCCCACCGCCCACGCGAACTCGGGATCGAGCTCAATCGCGACCGGCTCCAGCGTGGACCGTGGGTCTGCGCTCGAGACGACCATTGGCGCGAGAATCGTTTCCCCCCCCCCACGCTCGTCGAGCACTACGCCGGAGGCGCGACCATTCTTGGCGAGGACCGTGGCGCGCGCGCCGCGCCGAACTTCAATTCCGTTCATCCCGGCCAGGGTTTGTGTCACGTTCGAGCGCGATGGCCGGAACACACCTGCCGGACTGCCTACGTGGTGGTGGAGGAAGTTGAACGCCGTACCACCCGACCGCGGTCCCTGCTTCAAGTGCCAGATCCCGAGCGCGCCCAGCGCGCCCTTCAGAGCGTCGCTGTCGAACCAGTCGTCGAGCAGCTCCGCGATCGACATCGGGAGAATGCGGGCGAGGTCGATGACCGCCTGCTTGCCGAGGCGTCTGACGTAGAGACCGAGGCCTCCGATCCGAGCCAATTCACGTGGATCGCGCGTCTCGATGTCGGGCGGTGGAGCGAGGTAGAGTCTCTCCAGCACGCTCGCGAGCCTATGCATGCGCGCGCTGAACTCGGGCCATTTGACGGCGTCGGCGGGACTGATGCGCCGGATCGCCTCAACCGATTTGCCCATGTCGCGCGACAGCTCGAGCGCCCCGCCGCTGGGGAGCGGCGCGGTGAGCCACGGATCCGGCTCTTCGAGCTGCAGATTCCGCACGCCGAGCTCCTGAATCACGCGCGGCGGCACCCATCCAATGTCCGCGGTGGTATCCGGGTTTTGATGTTGCTCCACCACGAGCACGCGCTTGCCGGCGCGCGCGAGGTAGTGCGCGGTGACGAGCCCGTTCGCGCCGGCGCCGATGACGATCGCGTCGTAGCGCTGGTCGCTCACGTGCCGTCCTTCAGAATACGCATCGCGGCCAGCCGTCCGGAGGCACCCATGATCCCGCCACCGGGATGCGTGCCCGAGCCCGCCTGGTAGTAGCCGCGCACCGGCGTCGAGAACTTCGCCCAGCCCGGAGCAGGCCGTAGGAAAAACAGCTGATGCAGCGCCAGCTCGCCCGCGAAGATGTTGCCTTCCGACAAGCCCGTAATCCGCTCGATGTCGAGCGGCGTGATGACCTGCCGGTGCAGGATCTTGGACTTGAATCCAGGTGCGAAGCCCTCGACGGTGTTCACGACCGCATCGCCGAACGCTTCGCGCTTCGCGTCGGTCCAGCCGCCGTTCAGGTGGTACGGCGCGTACTGGACGAAGATGGACATCACATGCTTTCCGGGCGGCGCCATCCCCGGATCGATCATCGACGGGAATACGATGTCCATGTACGGGCGCCGCGAGAACTCGCCGTACTTCGCGTCGTCGTACGCGCGCTCGACGTACTCGAGACTCGGGCTGATCGACACCGCGCCGCGGTGCAGGCGTCCGCCTGCGCCGTCAGGCATGCACGTGAACGTCGGCAGCGAATCGAGCGCGATGTTCACCTTGCCGGACGAGCCGCGGAACTTGAAGCGTTTGATGTCGGACACGAAATCAGACGGTAAGTCGCTAGTCTCCAGTAGTTGGAGAAACGTCCGGCGGGGGTCCAGGCTGGAGACCACGATGTTCGCGCGCAACTCGTCGCCGTTTTCGAGCACCACGCCCGTCGCCTTGCCGTTCTTGACGAGAACCTTGGACACGCCGGCGTCGCAGCGGATTTCTGCACCGAAGGAGCGGGCCGCCGACGCAATGGCTTCGCTGACAGCGCCCGTGCCCCCTTTCGCGAATCCCCACGCCCGAAAAACGCCGTCCAGCTCGCCCATGTAATGATGAAGGAGGACGTACGCCGTGCCGGGTGAGCGCGGGCCGAGGAACGTGCCGATGATGCCGCTCGCCGACTTGGTGGCCTTGAGCACGTCGGTCTCGAACCACTCGTCCAGGAAGTCCGCCGAGCTCATCGTCATCAGCTTCACGAGCGCGTGCAGCCGCTCGGCACCCAGGCCCCGGAAGTGCTTGCCCAGTTTCAGTAATGCGACGAGGTCCCCGGGCGCAAAGGAGGTGGGGTCGGGCGGGACCATACCCAGAATCGGCTTCACCGCTCGCGCCATGAAGTGCATCAGGTGGCCGTACTCGTCGTACGCGTCCGCGTCGCGCGGCGAGTGCCGGTACAGCTCGCGGCGCGTCTCGTCGTGATCGGCCCATGCGGCGAGGTAATCGCCGTTTTCCATGGGCGTCACCGTGCTCTCGAGCGGCAGGATGTGCAGCCCGTGGCGCGGCAGGTCGAGATCGCGGATGATCTCGGGCCGCAGCAAGCTGACCACGTACGAGAACATCGAGAACTTGAACCCGGGGAAGACTTCTTCGGTCACGGCGGCGCCGCCCACGCGCGGCCGACGCTCGAGCACGAGCACCGTTTTCCCCGCACGCGCGAGATATGCCGCCGTGACGAGCCCATTGTGCCCGCCCCCGATGACGATGACGTCGCAGCGATTCGCCCCCCCCATCAGGCGCGCTTCCGTTCCGGATTGAAGAAGGGCAGCGGGGTCACACGCGCGATCGCCTGCTTGCGCCGGTGCTCGACCGTGATCTCCATGCGCAATTCGTTGCCCGGTGTGGCATGCGGGGTCTCGAGATGCGCGAGCGCCATGTAGCGCTTGAGCAGCGGCGACCAGCCGCCGCTCGTGGCGTAGCCGACCTGCCGGCTGCCGCCGCGATCGTAGATCGGGACGCTCGTGCGCCATGCTTGCGAAGGGAGACGCGGCGGCAAGCCCACATCGGCGTAGAGCTGTTCCAGCGAATCCCAATCCACCGTCAGACCGGTGAACTGCCACGACGGTCCGCGCAGTCGCTCCGCCTCGAGCGCCGCCCGACCGTTGTAGCGTTCCTTGTCGGTCGCCACGGTCCAGCCGAGTCCCAGCTCGAGCGGCGAAGACTTTTGCGCTTCGATCCATGCGTGGCGGGACGAGAAGTAGTCGACCTCGATGAGCAGGAGACCCGCTTCGATGCGGGCGACGTCGAGCGCCAGCATCCCGGCCGGCGTCATGCCGTACGGCACGCCGGTTTCGACGAGCGCATCCCACAGCGGCACCGCCTGCGACGCCTCGACCCAGATCTCGTAGCCCAGATCGCCGGTGTAGCCGGTGCGCGAGATCGTGACCGGGATGCCGCGGATCTTCGCGGACGTCAGGCGGAAGTACTTGAGCTTCGAGAGGTCCTGCTGGGCGGCGAGCTGCAGCATCTCCCGCGCGCTCGGGCCCTGCAGCGAGAGGGCGGCCGTCTGCTCGGACACATCCTCGATCGTGACGTTCAGACCGGATGCGTTGAGGTGCAGCCAGCGCAGCGTCGGATCCGCCGCGGTCATGCGGTACGTCTGTTCGTTCAGGACGGAGACCGTGCCGTCGTCGATCTGCTTGCCGTCATTGTCGCACCACGGCGTGTACAGCACCTGGCCGACCTTCGCCTTGCCAATGTTGCGCGTGACCATGTGGTCGAGCAGGCGCCCGGCGTCCGTGCCGGTGATCAGGTACTTGTATAAAGGAGAGACGTCGAACAGCGCCGCTGCATTGCGGATCGCGTGATACTCGCGGTCGTGCGAGAGCTCGTACGAGCTGGCGACGACGTACCCGGCCCAGCGCCGCCACGCCTGGCCTTCCGAGAGCGGACCTGTCCGGGGATGAAACGGGGTCGTCCGCAGGCTCATGCGGTTATCGTCGGCGTTTCGGCGGGCGCGAAGTTCTCCATGCGGGCGCGAAATCTCACTTGACACGGGCGTTCGTGCAAATTTCTCGTATGCGCCTGCACCTCGTCGAGCTGCATGATCTCCCCGGCTGTCCGCCCTCGCTGCGCGACGCGCTCACGGACTTTCTGGCGTTCTGGCTGAATCTCTCACGCGCCTACGAGCCGGCGGGTGAACTGCTCCGGCGGTCCGTGGCGCGCGCGCGGGCCGGGCGCATCGTCGACCTGTGCTCGGGCGCCGGTGGGCCCTGGATCCGGTTGGCCGGGGAAGTCCGCGTCCCCGTGATCCTGACCGATCTGTATCCTCACAGGGGTCCACGCTTGTCCGGGCAGCCGCCCTTTCACCCCGATCCGGTGGATGCCCGCGCCGTCCCGGCAGCGCTCGATGGATTTCGCACGGTGTTCACCGCCTTTCACCACTTCCGGCCGGCGGAGGCGCGCGCGATCCTCGCGGACGCGGTGGCGAAGCGCCAGGGCATCGCCGTATTCGAAGCGGCGCGGCGCGCGCCCTGGGAGATCCTGGTGGTGGCGCTCACGTGGCTCGGCGTGCTGATCGCGGCGCCGTTCATTCGGCCGTGGCGCTGGTCTCGTTTCTTCTGGACCTATCTGCCGCCGATCCTGCCCCTGCTGGGCACGTTCGACGGCGTGGTGTCCTGCCTCCGGGCCTACTCACCGGCGGAGCTGCGCGAGCTGGTACGGGGCCTCGATACCTACGACTGGGAGGTCGGCGACATCCGCGGCGGCTGGTCGCCGTTGCGAGGGACCTATCTGATTGGCGTGCCCAAGAACGGGCTGGCCCAATGAAGGACGCCAGGTTCTCTTAAAGGTGATTGCGCATCTTCCCACATTCCGCCGTCCGCGGAGGTTCTATGCGTTCCTTGCTGCTGGCCGCGTTGCTCCTCGTCCCGTCCGTAGCCACGAGTCAAGAAACCGCGTCCGATACGCTGCTCACCGTCAACCACTATCTCGACTGGGAGCAGGTCGCCGATCCGCAGATCTCGCCTGACGGCTTGCAGATCGTGTACACCCGGCGCTGGGTGAACAAGATCGAGGATCGCTGGGATGCGGGCCTGTGGATCATGAACGCCGACGGCTCGAAGAACCGATTCCTGGTGAAGGGATCGAACGCGCGCTGGTCGCCGGACGGGACGCGCATCGCGTACTTCGCCGACGGCGAGCCGAAAGGGACGCAGGTGTTCGTGCGCTGGATGGACGCCGAGGGCGCGACGTCGCAGGTGTCGCGCGTGAGCGAGAATCCCGCGAACCTGAGCTGGTCGCCGGACGGGCGTTCGCTCGCGTTCACGATGCTGGTGAAGAGCGAGACGCCGTGGAAGATCAGCATGCCGGGCGCGCCGGAGGGCGCGAAGTGGACGCCGGCGCCGCGCGTCGTCGATCGGCTGCATTATCGTCGCGATCGCACCGGATTCATCGAGCAGGGAACGAACCAGATCTTCCTCGTGCCGGCCGAAGGCGGCACGCCGCGGCAGCTCACGAGCGGTGATTTCGGGACCAGCGAGCTGGGCGCGGGGCTCAACTACGATTGGACGCCCGACGGCCGCACGATCGTGTTCGACGGCGTGCGCGAAGCCGATGCCGATTATCGCTATCGCGAGTCGTACATCTACGCGGTGGACGTGAAGAGCGGAACGGTCCGCACCGTCATGGGCAAGAAGGGCGGGTGGTCCAATCCCGTCGTTTCCCCCGACGGCCGCACGGTGGCATTCATCGGCGGGGAGTCGGGCACCTACTCGTATCACGCGGACGAAGTGTGGGTCGTCGCGATCGACGGCAGCGGCGCGCGCGCGCTCACGACGTACGATCGCGATCCCGGGTCGGTGCGCTGGAGTCCCGACGGCAGCGGCGTCTTCTTCGCGATGGGCGATCAGGGGACGAGCAACGTGCACTTCGCGGGGCTGCGCGGCGGTAACCGCAAGGTGACCGATGGCGTGCACATGCTGTCGGTGACGTCGATCGCGCGCGACCTCAACGCGGTCGGCGTGCGCTCGGACGCCGACGAAGCCCCTGATATCGTGCGCTACAGCCTGCGCCGGACCCAGCCCGTGACCAAGCTCACGAACGTGAATGCGGACGTACTCGATGGCGTCCGGCTGGGCAAAGTCGAGGAGGTCTGGTACACGTCGAGCGGCGGGGCGCGGGTCCAGGGCTGGATCATCAAGCCCCCCGGGTTCGATCCCGCCAAGAAGTATCCGCTGATCATGGAGATCCACGGCGGCCCGCACGCGATGTACAACGTGGCGTTCAGCTATCAGCTCCAGAATTTCGCCGCCAACGGTTTCGTGGTGCTGTACACCAATCCGCGCGGCAGCACGGGCTACGGCAGCAAGTTCGGCAACGCGATCGAGCGCGCCTATCCCAGCGTGGACTACGACGATCTGATGGCCGGCGTCGATACGGTCGTCGGCCGCGGCTACATCGACACGCAGCGGATGTACGTGGGCGGCTGCTCCGGCGGCGGCGTGCTGTCGAGCTGGGTGATCGGCCATACGACGCGGTTCGCCGCGGCGGCGGTGCGCTGTCCGGTGATCAACTGGCTCAGCATGGCCGGCCAGACCGACGTGCCGCTGTTCACGTACGGCTTCTTTGATGCGCCATTCTGGGAAAAGCCGGACCAGTGGCTCAAGCAATCGTCGCTGATGTACGTGGGCAACGTCAAAACGCCGACGCTGATTATGACGGGTGAGCTCGACCTGCGGACGCCGATGCCGCAGACCGAGGAGTATTACTCGGCCCTCAAGTACCTGAAGGTGCCGGTCGTGATGCTGCGCTTCAACGGGGAGTACCACGGCACCAGCTCCAAGCCGTCCAACTTCCTGCGCACGCAGCTCTACATGATGAGCTGGTACCAGAAGCACCGGTTGGGCGGCGAGGCAGCGGCCAGCAGCGGCGGCGACTCGCCGAACCGCTAGGGCCGCCGCAGCGTCTGATCGAAGACCTTCTGCGCGCGCGGGTCGTCACTCTCCGCCAGGCGACGCAGCGCGTCCGCCCGCACCTCGCGGTTCGGGTGTGAGCGCGCTGCGTCGATGAGCACCGGGATGCCCGCGCCGCCCTCCAGCTCTTCCAGCGACTCGAGCACTTCCGAGTAAACGTCCTCGGGGGCGTCGCTCGCGAGGATGCCCTTGAGCAGCGCGACCGCCGAATCGGGCGTCGCATGCTCGGCGTAGTTCTCGATCGCCGCGCGCCGCACATCCACGTCGCCGCCGCGGCGCGCGATGCGCGCCACGCGCGCGAGCGCCCGCGTGTCGTCCAGCTCCGCCAGCGTCTCGATCGCCTCCCGCGCCACGTCCTGATCGTCCGCGCCCTGCGCGACGGCATCGAGAATCGCGATCACACTGTCGGTGCGTCCCGTTTCACCCAGCGTCTCGATGGCCTCGCGGCGCACGTCGCTCACCGGGTGCGTGCGCGCGAATTCGACGAGCAGATTGTACGCCCGGTCGTCGTGCAGTTCCCCGAGCTTCTCGACGGCGCTCCGCTGTACATCGGGGTCCGCGTCGCGGCGCGCGATCTGCGCGAGCAGGTCGAGCGCTTGCCCGGCCGGCGCGTGTTCGGCGACCGTCTCGATCGCCTCCCGGCGCACGTCGGTAGAGCGGTGCGTGCGCGCGATGTCGATCACGGCGGGCAGCCCGAGCTCGCCGATTTCGCCCAGCGTTTCCACGGCCTCCCGCTGAACGTCTTCATTGGGGTCGCTCGTCGCGAGTGCGCTCAGGATCCGGACGGTTTCCGCCGTCGGCGCCTTCTGGCCCAGGGTCTCGATCGCTGCGCGACGCACGTCGGAGTTCGCGTGCGTGCGGGCGAACTGTGTGAGCAGGGCCAGGGCCTCCGCCCCGCCGCCTTCGATTTCCCCCAGCGTCTCGACTGCTTCGCGCTGGACATCGGGATTCGGATCCGCCGTCGCAATCGCCTTTAGCGCCGAGATCGCGTCGGCTGCGGGCAGATTCTCACCCAGCGTCTCCACCGCTTCGCGCCGGACATCAGGGCGAGGATGGGTGCGTGCGATGTCGCGTACGGCATTGAGCCCGCGGCCACCCGGCATTTCGCCCAACGTCTCCACTGCCTCACGCTGGACGTCTTCATCTCTGTCCGATTGCGCGATCGTCAC
>Ga0137437_1000030_pt1 | contig 39269 bp, 61 predicted proteins | sample EasRivERMGT138_2_FD_102332 | JGI IMG/M metagenome (GOLD analysis project Ga0137437, IMG submission 102332) | Soil microbial communities from meander-bound floodplain in the East River, Colorado, USA - East River MetaG ERMGT138_2 | ecosystem: Environmental > Terrestrial > Soil > Floodplain ...
CTTGTCCTCGGGAACGATGGCGGGCTTGCCCGTCTTCGCGTCCGGGTAGAGGTACACCGCGCCCGGCCGCTGTTCGGACCGGACGTTCACGAAGATGGCCCCTTCGGGGTACCCCTTCGCTTCGGCGTCGATGCGGAACGGCGTCTTCAGCGCGCCGCTCTTCAACTTCGCCACCGCGCCTGCACCCCACTTCTCGGTGGCCGCTTCCACGACCGCCGCCTGCATGGCGCTCAGGTCGGTCCCGCTCAGGAACACGAGCGAGCCGCTGTACTTCGGATTGCCGATCCCGTTCATCGGAGCCTGGGGCTCGTCGAGGTGCGGGTACGACAGGACTGCGTTCGGCGTAATCAGTTTCTTTGCCATTAGCGTTGCTCCTCCTCAGAGGTTGTTGGCGGTAGTTGAGCGAAGTCCTCGGCCGGGCCGACCGCCGCAGCAGGTCGAGGATCGTCTTCAGGGACCAACGTCAGCCCGCTCGACACGCGGGCGTATAGCTCCTCGGGCAAATTGCGCTTCCCGATGATAGCCTCCAACTGCGCGGGCGACTTCAACTCGGGCTCGATCATCAGGTCCTTCGGCTTGAGCCCGACGGCCTTCGCCCAGGTCTTCAATTCCTTGGGGTCTGCCCACATGCGCCGCGCGCGCTTGTTCACCATCTTCCAGCCGGGCACCTCGCGCCCTGCCTCCAACTCGTGGGTCACGCGCTCGTAGAGCGAGCGCACGAAGATTTCGAGAATCTTGACGCTGCCCAGCATCTTCGCGACCTGCTCGATGGGCATGTGCTCGACATCGGGCGGTGCCTCCATCGGCACCGACTCGAAGTCGGTCTGTGCGATCAACTGCGCGTGGGCCGCCAACTCCGGGCAGTGGCCTCTCGCGGGGCAGAATTGACACCACGAGCCCGCTTCGAGCGGCGCGTTCGGGTCCTGGGTGGCGCGGGCTCTTTCCATCAGCTTCACCGCGTAGGCCTCGATGTCCGCGCCGGTGAATTCGAGTGACGTCCTGACCGGCCCATCGGTGTGCGGGGCTCGCGGCTGCACGATGGTGATGCGGACCCGCTTGAAGAGGCGACAGGCCGCGTGCAGGACCGTCTCGTCTTCCTCGCACACGACCGCGCTCTTCGGGTCCATGACGCGCCGGGTGAATTCCGCCAGGATGGCCCCGAGGGCGTAGTAGAGTAGCTGCACGTTGTCGAGCACTTCCACGACGATGCCGCTCCCGTACTTCAGGTCGATGATGTCGATGTCCTCGTCGGCGACGATGACCGCGTCCGCCGTACCGAACATCGGTTCGGGCGGGCCGATGATGCCCAGGTCGAAGGTCCGCTCGATGAACAGTGTGCCGCCGAGCCGCTCGTGCAGCGCGCGTACCGTCTCCACGTAGAGCCGGATTGCCTCGCGCATGACTTCATCGACGGGCCAACTTTTCGTGCCTTCCTCCGCTTCAACATCGACGTTGATGACCTGCTCCCACAGCGTCGGGTGTCGCAGCGCGTATTCGCCGAGCGCATGCGCGGCGCGACCCTCAAGCTGGTAGAAGGTCTCGACGTCCTTGATGCCCTTGGACATCCGAATCGTGCCCGCGCAATTCATCCAGCGATGTGCGCTCGAAGCGGAGAGTCGGGCGTGAATGGTCGGTGGCATTATTCGTCACTTCTCCCGTTCTTGACGTTAAGCGTCATAGACCCTGCTTCCGCATCCAGCGGTAGACCCGGAGCACCTGCTCGCCGTTGGCATTCGACTTGACCGCGTTCGCCATCATCGAGATAACCGCGATGTTGCCCACCACATAGCCCAACTTCGGCCGCATCCGGTCGAGCGACGGCGCATCCCGACCGCGCCCCCACGGCGTCCCGAAGACGGGACAGTGCGGCCCGAGTACGGCCTGCACGTCGGCCACTGAGATACCAAACGGCACCCTTGCGACGCGCGCCCGTTCCTGCGCGTTCCGCCACAGGCGATAGGCGAGGTTCTTCTGCAGCGCGTTCCGTCGCCTCGTGACGCGCGCCTTCTGGCAGTGCTTGCAGACCCGACTGCCCCGCGAGTCGCGGTACCAGGAGTCGTTCCCACAGCGCGCGCACGGCCCGGTTTTTCGCTTAACCCGTAACACTCGCCACCATGTCCATCTCGCGATGATGATTGCGGACGATGGAGGTGTCGAGCGTACCAGCGAGTGAGAGCATGCGGACCTGCACGGGCATCGTCTGCCCCATCCGCGCGAGTCGGCGAGCGGCCTGAACGTTGAAGTCGGTTTTCCAGTCGGGCTCGACCATGATGGCGTCGTGCGCGACGTACTGAAGCCCGTCCATGCCCACGGCACAGGCGTCGATCTGGCCGAGGAAGACGCGCACGCCCTCTATCTCGGCGAAGCGGCGCTTCATCAACTCGCGTCGAATCTCGGGCGTCGAGCCGTCGATGCGCGCGACGCCGAAGTCCTTGCCCAGGTCCGCTTCGAGCCGATCTAACACCGAGCGGTGGTAGGCGAAGACGACCTTCTTGCCGGGCGCGTTCGCCAATTCCTCGCGGATCATCTCGGCGGCGACGCCAGCCTTCAGGTCGCCGACCTGATGCCGGTAGCGCGCCAACTGCGGCGACATCGGCGGTAGCTCCCCGGCTTCGAGCGCGGCCCGCGTGACGGGGTCCAGGTCGGCCTCGGCGAGCAGGATGTCCGCGACCGACGGAGCGTCGAGAGTGGTGTGGTCCCAGCGTAGCGGCGGTAGCTCGGGAGCGACGTCCTTGACGAGACGGCGCACCATCACGCGGCCGAGTAGCTCGCGTAGTTGATCGACATGCGCCGCACCGTAGACCTTCACGCCGTACATACCAACGCGGTAGCGACAGAAGCGGTTGAGCCATGCGATGTAGTTGTCGAGCCCGAGGTTCGCCAAGGTCTGCGGCCAGAGCGAGGACATGATGGCATACAACTCCGACGGATTGCGGGGCATCGGTGTACCAGACAGTCCCCACACGCGCCCCCCACGCGCGAGCACGGCCTTCGCGATGCCGCTGCTCCCGAAGACGGCCTTCGACCGTTTCGAGTTGCGGTGCTTGCAGAGGTGAAACTCGTCCACGAGCAGCACGTCGGCCTTGCCCATGATGGCGCGGGTTACCTCGCTCGTCGTGACCATGTTGTAGCTCTCGACGATCCCGAGGCCGAGTCCCATCGCGTGCGCCTCGGCCAGCCAGTGCGAGCGCACGATGGCCGGGCAGACAACGGCGATGCGCTCCGCGCCGAGCAGACGGACCGCTTCGAGCGCGGTCCTAGTCTTCCCGAGGCCGGGTTCGTCGCCGAGCAGCATCTTCCTGCGCTCGACGAGGGCCTGCGCGCCGCTCACCTGATAGGGCCTCAGTGGCTCCACTTGAGATACCTCACGACGTTCCTGATGCGTTTCTCGCCAGCGCGCTCGCACATCGAGAGCACGCGATGATTGTCCCACGCGCACAGTAGGCCACGAAACTCGCCGGTCTTGTGGTGATGGTCGATGACCCAGACCTTTGTGGTCAGGTCCGCGCCACAGATGGGGCACATGCCGTACTGCTTGTCCCACTGAATCGCGATGTCCTCCGGCGTGAGGCCGTACTCGCGCTTGATGCGGCGCGCCCACTCGTGCCGCTTGCGGTCGCAGGGGCGGATGCCAGCCTTGCGGTTGCGCTTCACTTGGCGACGCAGGAAGGCCTGCCGCTCCTCTTCGCACCAATCACTCGCCACGTTCGCCCAACTCCTCGATGACACCCAGCCACTCAGCGACGGCAAGACCGGCCGCCAGGACGATCAGACTCGCCCGAGGGCTAGTGATGAAGAGCGCCCCGACGCAGGCGGCGATGCGAACGGCCGACTTGAGGTAGCTCACGCGGGCATGCGTCCAGTAGGTCATGCGGTCTCCAAGAGATTCAGGGCGTCGGCGCAGGCTTGTGCATGCGTCTTGTCACGGCACAGGAACGAGTCGCGGACCCGGAATGCGGACCGCGTGCAGTACCAGAAGTTGTTGCTCGACTCAACTCGCCACATGGGCCGCTCGATACCGGACGACATAGGCATCGTAGTCCCTCGGGAAGTCGAAGTCTTCGGTCCAGTCGTCGATCTGTGTGAGCGCGCCATAGTCCCGTTGGTCATAGGTGAACGGCCGCAGCTTGCCGAAGCGCGCCTTGTACATTTCGTAGATGGACGCGCGCGGAATCTTGCCTGAGCGTTTCATAGTTGAGACCCGGTCGATCAGCGCCAACTCGGCTGTCCAATGCTCGGGGTAGAAGGAGTGAGCCCATACCTCGGGCCACGGCTTGCCGGTGACACTGCTCTCCTTGAACCGCGCGAAGAGATGCCATTCGCGGGGCGTGAAACCCAGGATCGTCGCGATAGCCGCGCCGGTGTAGAAGGTGTCCCCATAGAGGAAGACCGTGCGCCCCTCGGCATTCCATGCGGCCTCGGCCCACATGTACATCGAACACTCTGCGAAGTCGGGGCGTGCTATCGGCACGATTAGCTCCGCGCCGGGGATGCGGTAGCGTTCGTCGAGCGGGCCGGTCACGACGACTCGGATCGTCGGGTCCCAATCGCCCACGAGGCGCACCGTTCGCGCCAGTAGGGTCTCACCTTGCGGCGTAGGTAGCAGGTGCTTTGGGACGCCGAGGTGGTTGCCCCAGCGCGAGCCCTCACCGGCCGCCGTGATGATGACGGTGGTCATCGGGGGCACCCTCGAAGCAACCACGGCACCATGTCCACGAAGAAATGCAGGATGGCGAAGTACCAATTGCGGTCCGGGTCGAAGGTGTCGCGGTGCCACGTTTCGAGTTTCATTAGCCCGTCGCGGCCGTGCGGGCCGACGGGCAGATGGTACCGCCGCCGATGTACCCGTCCCCAGCCCTGCGGCCAGGAGTCGCTCGACACTTGGCCGGACAACTTCAGCGCACGCTTCGTTGGACGCCACACTAGAGCCTCCACGCGAGCCAGCGGCCGAACATCGAGCCGACGACGGAGGGCAGGATCATCGCCCAGGTGAATTCGACGAAGGCGCAGATGGACACGCCGATGGCGGCCGTCGTTAGGCCGTCGAGCAAGACCGACCGCGTGACGTTCCCGGCGATCCACGACTCGCGTTCCTTGATGTTCAGATAGGTCACGAAGGCGTCGAGCGCGCCGACGGCTGCGCCAATGAGGACGAGGCTCATCGCGCCGTCCGCTTCAGCGGGAGCAGGACGCGCATGTAGTCGTGGGCGAGGAAGAGCTTCACCTCGGGGTCAGCCAGGAGGCCCTGAATCGCGCCGCGATCCGCCTCGCAGCCATCGGGCGACAGAAGCTCGTCGGCGTGCACGGCAATACAGGCGAGCTTCAGCGTGAGGCTGAATGAGACCTTCGGCTGCTTACTCACGGTGGGTCGCTCCGGGGCATCCGCGAGCCCACGAGTCGGCGATGGTGAAGGTCGGGAATACGCGACGGAATTGCCCCAGGAGACGCCAGAGCGTCTGCGCTGAAACCTCGACGGGGTCGCGGTGGTTCACGCGCACCGCCGTCGAGTCAGACGCGCAGTAGGCCTCTATCTCGTGGTTCAGGAGGAGCACCGGGCTGCTGTAGACGACGCAGGAGCCGGTCGCCTCGATGGCGCGGCGCTGCTGCTCGCGGTGGACTTCCTCGTGTCGGAGGATCACGACGGCCGAGTCAGTCCCGAGGACGGTGGCGTCGATGTAGGACGACACCTTGGCATCGAGACACTGCGTCCAGGCGATAGCGCCGACGGGGGCAAGCTGCTGGGCGGGGGAACGCGAAGGACTCGCGGCCACCAGGAGGCCAGCGAGCAGGTACAACATCGGGGCATGCAGGAGGCTTCTCATAGTGCCTTCCTCTGACTCAGCGGTGAACGGTTGTTGAGGGAGCGGGAGAGGGACCTTGCATCGAACGTCCCTGGAAAGGTGGCAGCTTGCTCGGGGTCTGTGCCCCTTCGTGAGCGATCAGCCGCGCTACGTCCTGCCCTCTCTCCACTATCCTCATAGCCAATGTACGGACCTAGTCAAGCCCCGCGATCCGCTTCAATTCGGCAGCACGTTCGGCCTGCCACGCGGTGTCCAGGGCGCGCTCCGCTTCGAGCGCGAGGGTCAGACCCCTCGAAATTGTGCCCAGCGCGGCCGTGACGGCCGTCCAGCGTGCGATGTTCTCGGGCTTGTTCTGGGGAATCAGCTTCTCGACGACGGCCGAGCGCAGTCCCTCGTCTGCGTTCAGGAAGGCGAGCAACGCCTCCGCGTAATCCGCCTGCACTTCGATCTTGACGATCATTTCGTGTGCCTCTTCCGTGATTGTTTGGCCCCACGCACGCCGTAGGGACGTCGGGGCGTGCCCCAGATTTTCTTCGACTCCGGGTCGATGTGGCCGCCGGTGTGTCCCTGGTCCTTCAGGCAGAAGAAGTCAGAGACGCGGGTGTTGACCTGATGCCCGAGGCATTTCTTATTCGCCATCGGTCACGTCCATCTCTGCCGGGCCGGTCCAGGGCTTTATCTCGCCGCTCGGCTTGATAGCCTGCGCGAGACGGTCGAGCAGCGCGACGTCTTCGTCGATCTTCAGGACGCGCTGCTGCAGCGTCGCCCGCTCGTGAATCAACTCGTCCCGGTATTCGGGGAGATTGTCCCTCACCACGAGAATCGGATTGATGGGGGTCGTCATTCGCCCTCCTGGCGAGATTGTTTGAGTGCTCGACGCGCTGCTAACTGCTCCGCGCGCGGCACGTAGTCCTGAATGAATTCCGTCATGCCGACCTTGATCTTGTTCGGGCCGTAGACGTAGACAGAGGGCCGCCCGATCCAGCGGGTTGGCACACCCTTCGCGCCGTTGCGCTTCGCAGCGAGGTGCGCCCTGTAGTACTCCCAGCCGGTGTAGGAGATGCTCGGCCCGGCCGTGAGCGCCACGACCATGCCGGTCAGGAGCGCGCGGTTACTAGTCTCGCGTTCGAGGTGCACCTCGGCAGCCGTGAGCGCCCACCGACGGAGCCACGACAGCATCACCTTGCGCCTGTCGGGGAGCGGGACGGTCCACCGACGTCCCGTCAGATACCGCACGACGTAGCGCAGCCAGACCCGGAACAGCACCTTGATGCGTCTCATGACTCTGGTTCCTTCCATACGACGGCCATGTTGGGCTCGCCGAAGTGAGAGTGGAAAGGCACACGCACAAGCACCGACACATCGCCCACCGTCGCGTCGTCACCGTTGAACACCTCCATGTCGCCGACATAGATGCGGCCGATGCCGGGCTTGTTCGTGTAGGCCACGACGCGGACCTTCACGCCGATCTGACCCTCGCCGCCAATCAGGTCCTGGTCGCTCATGCGGTCACCCAGCGGCCGGTGACGTACTCGACTTCGTCGCCACAGTAGACGCACTCGCTGTGGTCGCCGTGGTGGTCGCCCTCGACTGCGTGCTGGAAGTTGGGCGACTCGTAGCAGACTTCGGGTAGCTCTGGCATAGGTCAATCCTTGTACGGATCGAATTCGTTCGCGCCCGCCATCACAACGATCACGGGCGTCAGGGTGTGCAGCACCTCGACCGTCGGTCCCTGTGCCTTCAGCACATCAGGGAGACGCCGGTAGGCCTGCGGTGACTCGTCGAGGCCGCCGCCACGCAGAATGACGCCACGCGGGCCGATCCACTCGCGCACCATGTCCCAGGTGACCTTGCCGACTTTCTTCACCTCGCCGGTCTTGCGGTTGACCTTCCCGGCCGCCTCGGTGCGGGACATGACCCGCCCCGCGCCGTGCACGGTGCTGAAGTACGCGCTCTCCTGAAGGGCCAACGTCGCCGCCGGGTCGTCGGTGTCCACCGGATCGACGCCGCGCAGGATCACCGCGTCGTCGCCCATCGAGCCGCCGACAAAGCCAAGCTGGCCGGGGAACGCGGGCGTCGCGCCCTTGCGAATGACGATCATGTCGGTCGCAGGATTCTCAAGCCACGCAAAGTTGTGGTGGTTGTGCACCATCTCGACTTCCTTCGCGCCGATCATCTCGACGACCTTCCGCGCGACCCACTCGCGCCCCGCATACGCATAGCGGCCCGCGAGATTCATCAGGTGCCAGTACGCCTCGCCGATGTCGCCGTCATGAATGTTGAGCAGCCGCTCCTGCTCGGGCACGCGCTCGGTCCACCGCTTGCCCTGCGACAGCGACAGGAAGCCGCTCGCTATTGTGTGGCCGAAGCCCCGTGAACCGAAGTGCACGCCGACCCATACGCGCCCGGTCTCGTCGCTGAAGACATCGACGTAGTGGTTGCCGGAGCCGACGGTCCCAAGCTGCGACCGCGCCTTGCCCTTCAGGTTGTGCGCGTTCGCGTCGTGGGGGAACAGCGCCCACTCGGGTGCCTCGAAGAGCGGATCGTCCACCGGCGCGTCGTCGGCTGCATTGGTGCGCCCGACACCGAAGGAAATCTGCTCCTGAATCATGTCCGCCAGGGTCTCTAGCTCGGCGGACGAGTACTGGCCGATGTTCATGTCGGTCCGAATCGCGGCGTTGCCGCATGCAATATCGAAGCCAACGCCGACGGGGGAGACGAGGCCGGTGTAGGCCGCGACACCGCCGATGGGCATAACGTAGCCGAGGTGGCCGTCGGCCATCAGGGCCGCGCCGTCGGCGCGACTCGCGACGTCGCGTAGCTGCACGAGCGTCTTCTCGTCGTGGGTGCCGAAGATGCCGCGAATGTTATCGGTCATGCTCCCTCCAAGTAGACGACTCGGTTGTCGAGCGGCCCGCCAAAGGCTCCATGCGGGGCGACGATGATGCGATCCAGCACCGGCGTCGCGGCGAGGTGCTTCGTCATGGCCGCGACCTGAAAGGCGTAGTAGCGATCTTCCTCGAAGCTGAAGCGCGTCCATTCCTGCTTGCGCTCGCGGTCAGCGTCGGTGCTCTTCCTCTACTGCAGGTTCGCGTGCCAGCCGCAGGCCGGGCAGTGGTGCACCAGCGGGTAGAGCACGACGGTCTTCCCGCAACCGGCCGGGCAGTCGATCAACGCACGGAGCACAGGCCCGCCTCTCTGAGTAGCTCACGCGCCCGACGACTCGGACCCTTCGTGAGGAAGCCACAACCCCGGCCGTAGTAGCCGGGCGCTTCGGTGAATTGGTGTACCGTTGGGTCGAGAACATAGAGCCCGTCGGCCGATCTGAGGTACCAGTGCGTCGCGGCGTAGACACACGAGCCGTCCCGGAGCGCGAAGCCTCCGGGCAGCCGCATGACCTGGGGGACCCAGCCCGAGGCCTTGCCCCCGATGGCGTGGTAGACCGCCTCGGCGGCAACGTAGCAACGCCCGGTCGGATCGACGAGCGCGCCTACGATGCGGGTGTACATCTCCGCTTGATGGGTCGTCAGCATACTACCAGCCCGCCGGGCCGCGCTTGAAGGGTTCCGGCCGAACGATCTGGAAGCTGAATGGGCCGTTGTACGGGTTCGGGCCGATGCGGTCGAAGCTGTCGATGAAGTCCGACGCGCGCTCCGGCAGAGAGGCGTCGCGCTCCTGGCCGTTGGGCGAGGAGAAGGTCATGCTGCCACTGCCAACGGAGACGGACTTGTTCCAGTTGACCGCGCGTCGAATGGCGCGGGCGACGGGGCACTTCTCGGTCGAGCACTTCACGCCCCGGTTGATGTCGAGTTGCGTCACGCGAATCCACATGGTCGTTGTCTCCTCAGTAGTCGATGTGACGGATGGTCCCGTCGGGGAACAGCGCGAAATTCCAGTCGTGTGTATCGCCGATGTTGTACCGCGACTCGACGATGTTCTCGGCGCGAGTCAGCCGCGCGTCGAGCCGATCCTTCGTCGCACTTGGCAATCGCGCGAAGACCCGTCCCTTCGGCTGGGCGACGAGGGTCTTCGCCAACTCGATAGTCGGGCACAGGGTCCGCGCCCGGCGGTAGCGCGACGCGGCCGGAGAGATGCTGCGCCAACCTGTCGTCTTCACTACGACGCGCGGACCGATGACGACTTCTCGCTCGACGCCACACAGTTTGTCCGGCAGCCGGTCATAGCCCGCTCGCTTGAGCGCGCGGGGAAAGGGTTTGCTCCGATCCGCGAACCACAGCACGAGCAGCCTCACAATGCGCTGCGGTATCGCCGCGCGCAGCGCCGTCCTCGTCATCGGGATGGCCCTAGACATCGTAGCCTCTCCTCTGCAACTCGCGCTTCTCGCGCCGTGCCTTCCGCTCCGCGCGCTTCACCGTCGTCGAGGCATCAGCCCGCACGAGCCGCATGGGCGTCATGCCCCGGATGCGGGTGAAGCTCACGATCACGTCGGCTTCCTCCTCGCTGCGCGCTCGGACATATACCGTTGCGTCCGGTGCGGTGAAGGTCTCGATGCCATCCTTCCGGGCGTGGGTCCAGCCCCTCGTTCCCTCGGGGCTCTCGATCTGCGCCGGGCCGTCGAGTGCATCCGCCGCGAAGTCCAGCGCGGTCTCGGGCGGCGTGTGCATGCACGGGCCGGGGGCGACACACTCGCCATTCGGTAGCGTGACGCAGTTGGCGTCCGCATCCTGGGCGGGAGTCAGCCCGGCCTGCTCGATCATCTGCTCCGGCGTTGGCTCGAAGTCCATGCGCTCTCCTAGATGAAGACCACGACCGCGTCGGTGCGGCCGTCTACGACGTACACCTCGATGCCCAGGACGTCCTGCAGCAGCTTGCCGTCCTGAATCGCGCGGTGTAGCTCGGAGTACTCGACATGCTCGCCGCGCGCGGGCACCAGCGCGCCGGTGATGGCGCGCGTCTTCAGCACAAACACGTCGGGCTTACCAGTACTTGACGACGAAGTGGGCGATGACATAGAGCACCCCCAGGTAGATGACGCACTGCACGAGACAGCCGAACACGAGACCACAACCCTCGGCCGTGACGGCTGGGCCGGGCATCGGTCGATACTTGAACCACGTCACGCGGTCCTCCTCAGTAGGGCAGGTTGTGGCGTGCATGAATCTTCAGGGCCTTCGCACGCTCCACGCCGATGCGACGCGCGACGCTGCTCCGACAGTCATCGACGAAGCTGTAGCGAGTCTCGGGGTCGTCCGCGCGCACGCGGTACAGCACGAGTCCCGCCAACGTCGCCTGCGGAAACTTGTACGCCACCTGCGCGTCGATCCGCTCGATGGTCTCGCCCGAACAGATGAAGTCGTCGATGATGGCATAGCGCAGCGGCCGGTGCGGCAGGACGCCGTTCACGCGGTAGCTGTCGCCCTTCGGCCGCTCGTCATCCTTGCGGACGGCGATCATCGGGATACCGAGGCGGTACGACACTGCACCGCACAGCGGCAGGCCGGAGTGGCCCGAGCCCGCGACGGCCTCGTAACCGCCCGCCTTCACCTCGGCAACGGCCCACTCGACGACGGTCGCGAAGAGCGTCGGATCGAAAATCTCGCGCGTGTGCTCGGGCGCGATGACGTCGCGATCCACCTCGGTGTCGCGCAGCGGCGCGAGCGAGGCGACGGCGGCTGGGTCCGACGACGGGTGAATAAGCGGCGAGGGAAACGCCGCGCGCCACGTCGCGTTCAGGTCGCCGAGGTTGTATCTCGCCATCTCTTCGAGCTTGCGGTCATACACGAGCGACATGCGCTTGCTCCGGTTCAGGTTGTCGGCCGGGCTTGGGACCGGCCTGCCGCATTGGTGGGGCCGTGAGGCCCCACCCCTCTGCGAGGTTAGAAGGTCAGGTCGAGGAGCTTCCCGGCCGCCTTGTCGAGCGCAAACCGCTCGTCGGCGTAGGTCGTCTCCTGCGAGTACCGGGTGACGCCCTGCGCGATGCCCCACACCGTGCGGGGGTCGCCATCTTCCTCGGGCACGACGGCGTCGTAGCTGGCTTCGAGCGCCTTCTTCGACAGGCCGAGCGACCGCTTGCCGAACAGGGTGTCGAGGACGTCTTCCTTCGTCGAGGCGATCCGCGCGGTCAACTGCTTGAAGCGCGTCTCCTCCATCGAGGTGGACGAGTCGAGGTAACGGCGAATCGAGACCGTCGCGTCGAGCCAGCGGTTGCGAATCTCGCCGATGTGGTTGAGGCGCACTTCGAGCAACCGCTCCGCGCCCCAGATGATGTGGTTCCAGCAGACTTCACGGAACCAGAAGCCGAGCACTCCGAGCGAACGGTCGCCCACCTCCGAGTTGTTGACGATGATGCCGCGATAGAGCGGCTGGCCCACGGGGTCCACGACCTGCTTGTCGCTCATGAGGAAGGCGAACATGTCGTGGTCGGATGCGTATAGCGAACGGGACGGGACGCCGTTCAGGTCGTTGCCGTCGGGGTTGTCCGCGCCGCCCATCGTGGTGCGGCCGGGGACGAGATTCTGGCGCTGGCTCAGGTCAATCAGCCGCGCGATCACCTCGTGGTTCCAGACCCGCGCGTACTTGTCGGACGTCGCGGCCCTCAAGGTCAACTGCTCGCCGCGCTGGAAGAGCAGCGAGGCCCAGCCCGACACCTTCTCCTTCAGTCCGAAGTTGAGGTTCTGCGCCGCGAGGGTTGCGGGCAGGTCGCGCAGGTAGGCCGCCGGGGCACCGATGCGCGCCGCCAACTGGCCGAAGGCGTAGTGCGCGATCTTCGCGCCGATGCCTGCCTTGCCCACCAACGACAGGTCATCGCCCTGCGCCTCGACGCGCAGGTCGGTCCAGGGAACGTCCTTCTCGGCCGAGGCCTTGGCGTAGGCCAGGGTCTGGGCGTGCATCGCTTCGAGCGAGGTGAACCGCTCGTCGGCCGGTCGCGTCGCCCACTGGTGGGAGGCTGCGGAAATCTGCGTCATGGTCTTCGATCCTTTCGTGGTCCGAACGGTCGCGCCGTCGGCACCGGGTGACGAATGCAGGGTGTCTGCATTCGGTTCTGCGTACCACTCAATCTAGCGCCGAGGGCGTAGATAGCGCAAGGGTGTTCCCTCATAGCTAATCTACGCCCTCGGTCAATCCCGTGTCATAATGACACTACTTCTCCTGGTACCTCCGGTCGCCGTCGATGTGAAACCCCTGGTACAGCGCCACCTCGGGCACGATGAAGCTGCCGTCGTCCTGCACGCGGTCCCGATCTTCCTCCGTCAGCGGGGCCTTGGGGGTCACCGCCGATGCAGACCGAACGCGCTGCAGCGCCGTCTCGCTGGAAAACACCTCGCCGACGTCGGCGTAGGGGTTGAGGTTCGGGGCCAGATAGACCCCAATGCCGGGGACAAGGTCGATGACGAAGGCATCGCCGACCGACGTCACGCGGGCTCTGGGAAACCCATCGACGTCGGCCAGGAAATCACGCGCCTTCTCGAAGGTCGGGAATGAGCGCGCGTCTAAGACATCACGAACCGTTTTCATGCCGCTACCTCCGTGAGTGGTACGTCAGGACGGGCACGTCGGACCACGCGATCTGCCGCTCGGTCCCGTCGCGCCCGATGAACCAGCCACCATCGTCGTCGGTGGCGTCGTCGAGCATCCACCAGCCCGTCTCGTCCTCGAAGAAGCCACCGGACTCAGGGCGAGGTTTCGCGGCGAGCGATGTACGCAGCGCCGCCATCAGGTCGATCACCTTGTTGCCTACCGTCATGTTAAAACCTCCACGCGGAAGGCGCGGTGCACGCGCGATCTTGCGCCGTACCACCCTCGCACCTTCCCATTGATGACGGCCTGGGCGTGGCCGTCGGTGAACACGATCCAGCGCCCACGCCTGCCCTTGCCGCGCTGGAATTGGCGGATCGTCGGCCGTCCGACGCGCTTGTACACCTCGCGCCCGCCCGAGAATCCGATGGTCAGGCTGTCGTCGGGCTCGTACTCCTCGACGACGCGCACACCGGCCAAGCGAGCCCACTCGTTGATGGCGAGGAAGGTACCACGCGCGCCGCCTCCACGATTCAGCAGCGTGATGCCGTCTAACACCGGATGAATGCGGCGGTAGGCGCAGTCAGCGAGGCCAACGGCGTTCTTCGCCGAGGGCTTCGGGCCGACGCAGGTGAACGCAAGCACTACGCAGTGCTTGCGCTCGAAGGGGTTGTCGAAGCCGAGGGGTGCTAACCTCACTGTGCCACCATCCCCTCGCCCCGGATGCCAACGAGGACGTCGCCCACGAAGCGGGGCTCGACGACCAGAGCGCCGCCGAAGTATTGAACCTTGTCGCCCTCGGGCACGTTCTCCTCGAACCACGAACGCGCCTCGGGGGAGAGAGGGCGCAGGAGATACAGGCTGCCGTGGTTTTCGATCCGAACGTCTACGTAACTGCGCTTGCGCTTCACGGTGTTACCCTCGGTTGAAGTCATGGAGGAATAGTAGCGACCCGGCCGGGAAGGGTCAAGGGCCTTCCTCGGGCTCCACATGTTGCAAGAATCATGCCGTGAGGTCATGCGGGCTGTACTGTCAGAGTGGCATGGACTGCCGGAACGGCATGACAGGGCGGCAGTGTGGGTGTGTCATTATGACACGATTTCTGGGTGCCATCCTCCAACTGGACCGACTGGACCGCCTAGCTCTAATTATAGGCTCTCGCGAGATTCAACCTTATAGGGCATGCACTTACAGCATGCACTACTGTGGGCGGATACAGAAAGTGCGTTTTATGCGGTCCACTCGGTCCAGCCCGAGGCGGCCGATCCGGCCGGTCAAGCGCCAGCATCTTGACACTGTCGCTACATTAGCTATGAGCGGGTAGACGGTCCTCTTCTACTGTTGCACGTCCCGGTGGGGTCTCGTGGCATCGAATCCTTTCCTACGTCTCGTGTGGCAGCGCGTGCGCGAGCGCGGCGGCTGGTCGCCGATCCTCGAACGCATCGCCAAGGGCGAGGCGCTGATGAAGATTGCGCGCGACTACGACTGCTCACGGCACACGCTCTACAAACTGCTCCACAAGAAAGAGGCGCTGTGGAACCTCTTCGAGGAAGCGCGGCGTGAATCCGCAATGGCGCTCGCTGAAGAGGGCACCGACATCCTCGACAAGCTCGCCGAACCAAACGCCGACGGATCAATTCGCATCGTGACGCGCGAGGACATCGCGCTGGCTCGTGAGCGGGTCGCACAACGTCGTTGGCTCGCGCAGGCATTCGACCGCGAGACCTTCGGCATTCAGACGCCCGAGGGCGCGGGCGGCAAGCTCTCCATCGGGTCGCTGCACCTTCAGGTGCTGATGACTCGCTCCGCACCAACAGCCAAGCAACTCCCGAGTGGTCCGCAGCCTCGCGTCGTCGAGGCCGAGATAGTCGAGGAGTCTGATGACACACCGCAAGAGAATCGCGAACAGCCAGGGAGTTGAGCACCTCGAAATCAAAGGCGAGCGGCCGGACGTCGCGCGCGAGTTGAAGGCAGGCGTCGAGGGCGTGTTCAACCCATTCGAGTCGGATGCACAGAGGCGCGCGATGTACGCCGCAGCCTCGGGTCGTTCGACGCTCGGCATTCCACGCAAGGTAGCTCGTGAGTACATCCGGGCAGACAAGAGGAAGCATGGCGAGTAAGCGACCGAAGGCACCGAGGGGCACAGGCATCAAGCGCGTCGTCGTGGAAGAGCGCGACCGGCCCGAGCCAGTGCGTGTCACCATCACGAAGGACAACAGACCGAAGATGAAGAAGCGCGGACCGATGTCCGAGTTGATTCAACGCGGGCTCGCCGAGCGGTCGTTCATCTAAAACGGAGGTACGAGTGGGTAAGGGCGACAACCGACGGCCGACGCAGGTAAGCGATCAGGCCTTCACCAACAACTGGTGCGCCACGATGGGTCACAAGGCGCGAGGTAGCTCGAAGGTGTGCAGCACCTGCGGGCAACGTATCACTCGAAAGAAAGCGAAGCATGTCTCTCCTCGCATCAATCAAGACGTGGATTGACGGCGCTGACTGGCGCTCGTGGCTAACGCACTCATTGGCCGCGCTGCCCATTGCAGCACTGACGATGTGGCTGGGCAACTCTGCTGTCGCAGTGTGGCTCGCGCATCTACTCACGCCGGGCGGACTCGCCGGTGTGTGGTCCGTGTTCTGCGTCTTCGCCATGCGTGAGATAGAGCAGCGCCTGCTCAAGCTCGCAGCAGGCGTGCGACCGCACCCAACTGACGACGTCCTCGACGTGGTGTTCCCCGTCGCGGCCGTCATCCTCTTGGTCGCGCTGCTCGCGTAGCTGAAGCCTGAGCCGCGACCCATCGCATGGGGTCGGGCTCAAGGTGAGCTACTCGCTTCGGAGGCGAGGCATCGGGAGGGTTCGATTCCCTCACCCCATATCACTGAGTGGTAGGAGCAGCGAACAATGGCAGCAGCGAAGCTCGAAGATGTAGTCGCCGCACTCGCAGTCGTGACGGCGCGCCTTGATGTGATGCTCGCGTCGATGGCCGGAGTAGCGGCGGCGTTGGTGCTCGCGAATGGTGAGCGCGCTGCCAAGCTGAACGCTGTAGTCGAGGCACTGACGAACGCGAACGAGGTGCTTATCACTGCGACGCGCAGGCGTAGAGGTGGAGGGTAGGCCCGGCGTGCACCACGCGACAGTAAACGCTGTCGCGTAGGCGCGACGACAGTGTCATGACATCATGATGTCCCATGTCAGGATGGCACGATGACACACCAGCACGCAGGTCCGAGTGTGCACAGGATGGCACAGTGCGTAAGTGTCACAGTGCCATCCAGTTACGTCATCGACTTCGTATAATGGACATTATGTTAAGCTGGCTGGGGGTGCGGGCGCAGGGTCACCGTGCCATCCTGACAGGCGACAGCGTCGCGACAGCCCCCCATCTTTTGCGCGAGGGGGCCGGTGGCAATGGCCCGGTGGATCGACAACGAGACGAGGGGGTCCCGGTGGAAAAAAATTATGCTTTCGAGTTAGCGCGGTCTCTCAAGGACATGCGCGACCGGATCGAATGGGGCGCGCTGCGCGCGACGGCCGAAGGTGCCGTCACGCTCGCGATACCTGAACGCGGAAAATCAATCGCCGAGCAGGCCATTGAGGTTGGCAACGTGACCCCGAGGCACTGGACCGAGGTGCGCTACGGCGCGCACGCGAGACTTGGCACCGACGGAACGGTCTTCGTCGTCTGCCGGGAAGATGGCTCGATGACAACGTGGTCGAGCCGCTCGCTGCATCCTCGCCCGTGGGCCTACTGGCAATTCAAGAACGGCACCATCGCACCGATGACGCAGAGTGACCTGCCGTTCGACTTCGACTTCGATGTCGCGTTCGACCGCGCGCTCTCAGCCTACGTGGTCTACTCCCGGTGAGCAACGTGCGGAAATTTCTCAAGGCCATCCTCGGCCTCGCTCTCTTCGGAGGCGTCATCGCTGTTGTGGTGAGCGTCAACGACACCGCGTACCGGCGGGGTTTTAGCGCGGGCAAGGACGTCGTGGATTCGATCCGCGACGAGATGATCTTCGACCTGTACGACCGCTGGGCTCTGTGTATCCTGCGGTCTACACCGGGCGACATCGTCTTCCCGAGCGACACCGCGACGCGGCTGTTGTGGAGGTAAAGCGTGCGTGTCCGCATCTGCGGCAGGTGACGCCCGAGGGGAAATATACCTGGGCGCGCTGTCTCGATTGCGGCCTCGTCTTCCGCGTCGTGGTGCTGTGCCGTGAGTAACGCGCGGCCGGTCGGGACGCCCGCCTTCAAGGAAGCGAAGGCGCTGGAACAGGGCCTTGCGTGGTGGGACCGATACGCGGCCGACATCATCCTCTTCATCCGCGAGGAGTTGAAGGCCGAGCCGTGGGAGTGGCAGCTTGAAGTCCTAGAGCAGTACAACAGGCGGACGCGGCGCATCAGCATCAGGTCGGGCCACCGGGTGGGGAAAACCACATTGCTGGCCTGGATGATTCTGCACCACATCCTATTCCGCTTCCCGCAGAAGACGCAGGTCACCGCGCCGACCGAGAAGCAGTTGTACAACGCGCTCTGGTCCGAGGTGAAGAAGTGGCACGAGGCCTTGCGGCCCGAGCTTCGGCTGCTGGTCGAGGTGAAGCACGACCGCGCGGAGTTGGTCGAATCGCCGGGTAAGTCATTCACGTCGTGCGCGACGTCACGAGCCGAGACGCCCGAGGCACTAGCCGGGGTCCACTCCGATTGGGTGCTGCTTATCGCCGACGAAGCGAGCGGTGTGCCTGAAGCCGTCTTCGAGTCAGCCATCGGGTCGATGGCCGGTGAGAACGCCATGACGATCCTGACCGGAAACCCGGTGCGCGGCCAGGGTACCTTCTTCGAGACCCACGGCAAGCTCGCCGGGGATGGCTCGAAGGGGACGTGGTGGACGAAAAAGGTGTCCTGCCTCGACGTGCCCGAACAGGTCTCGGCGGACTTCATCCTCGACGTCAAGATGCGTTGGGGTGAAAACTCCAACCAGTATCGCGTCCGCGTCCTCGGCGAATTCCCTGTCTCGGACGATGACACGATCATCCCCTTCGATCTTGTCGAGGCGGCGCTGCACCGCGATGTCTCGACGAGCAAGACGGCCCCGATCATCTGGGGCGTGGACTGCGCTCGCTTTGGACGCGACCGCTCGACGCTCGCGAAGCGGCAGGCCAACCGCCTGCTCGAACCGATCCGCTGGTGGGTGAAACTCGACACGATGGAGGTTGCCGCCAGGGTCAAGCTCGAATGGGACAACACGCCGGTGGCTCAACGGCCGCTTGAAATCAACATCGACGTCATCGGCCTCGGAGCCGGGGTCGTCGATAGGCTGCGCGAGTTGGGCCTACCCGCGCGCGGCATCAACGTCTCGGAGTCTCCATCGCTCTCCGACAAGGAACGCTACGCCAATCTGAAGGCCGAGTTGTGGTTCAAGGGCCGCCAGTGGTTCGCCGCGCGGGATTGCGCGATCCCCGATGTCTACGGGGGCAATCGTGTGCGCGACGGCAGCATCGGCGACTTCGTGGCAGAGTTGACGACCGTGAAGTACCGCTTCCGTAAGGGGAGCCAGAAGATTGAAGCCGAGTCCAAGGACGATCTGAAGAAGCGTGGCATGGACAGCCCCGACCTCGCAGACGCCTTCATTCTGACCTTCGCCAGCGAAGCGATCACTCTGGCCTTTGGCCGAGCAGGGTCGCAATCGTGGAAGAAGCCAATCAGCCGCATTCTCAAAGGAATCGTATAATGCCCGTAGTCCATCTGCAGAGCCCGGCCGATGCGGACGCAGCGGCCATCCCCAGCCCCGACGGCGAGGCGACACTCGACGAAGGGACCACCGAGTTGCAGTCATCGCTCGTGCAGATGGTGAACGACGCCATCCTCCACGCCGACGGCACGCTCGACAAGGCCCGCGCCGAGGCCGAGAAGTACTACAAGGGTGAGTTGTTCGGCAACGAGGAGGAAGGCCGCTCCCAGGTCGTGATGACCGAGTTGCGCGACGCCGTCCTCCAAATCATGCCCTCCCTGATCCGTATGTTCTTCGGCGCGTATCCGGCCGTCGAGTACGGCCCCTCCAACTCGCAGCAGGTCCAGATGGCCGAGCAGGTCACGAAGTTTGTGCTCGACGTCATCCTGCAGCAGGACAACACCGGCCTCCTGGTCTACCACGACTGGTTCAAGGACGCCCTGGTCAAACGCATGGGCGTGCTGAAGGCGTGGCGCGACGAAGGCGAAGAGGTGCGCGGGTACTCCAACGTCTACCAGACCTACGAGCAGGTGCTCGTGCTCGCGTCCGATGACTCCATCGGCATCGACGAGGTTCGTCCGTGCGAGGGTGCACCGCCGGGCCAGCCGCTGTACGACGTGGACTACACCCAGACGCGGAAGTGGAACCGCATCCGCATCGCCTGCATCCCGCCCGAGGAGTACATCTATACCAAGGGCGCACGCTCGACATCGAACGAGCCGCACGTCCCCGGTGTGGCACCCTTCGTCGGCCACCGGACGCAGTTGACGCGCTCGCAGCTTCGCAATCTGGGCGTCTCCGAGGAGGACATCGAGGAGCACGCCTTCCGCGATTCACAGTTGGATTCGACGCAGTCGGAAATCGCGCGCCAGAAGGACGGCGTCAAGGACGATGCCGACAGTAACCTCCCCGAGGCGAACCGCACGGCCCTGTGGATCGAGGGATACGTGTACCTCGCGCTCGACGAGGACGAGGGCAAGACACAGTTGTACCGCGTCAACATGCTCGGACCCGGCTACAGCATCGTGGGCAAGCCCGAGAGGGCAGCCCGACGTCCGTTCGCCGTGCTCTGTCCCGACCCGACGCCCCACACCATCGAGGGCTCCGGCATCTCTGACTACACGATGGACCTGCAGAAGATCATGTCGGCCGTGTGGCGGAACATGCTCGACTCGCTCGTCCTCGCGCTGAATCCGCGCATCGCCTACATGGAGGGTGAAGCATCCCTCGAAGACATCCTGAACATGCAGTTGGCCGCGCCCATCAGGACGCGGACCCCGCCCGCGCAGGCCATTCAGATCATCGAACACAACTTCGTTGGTCAGGCCGCCCTTCCGGTGCTCGACGCCCTGAAGCGGGTCAAGAAGGACCGCATCGGGGTGGACGACGCCTCGTCCGGGCTCGATGCTTCCGCAATGGCGAGCACGACCGCGATGGCCGTTGCCTCGGCGCAGGGGAAGGCGCAGGAGCACATCGAGCTTATCGGCCGCATCTTCGCCGAGACCGGCGTGAAGCAGTTGTTCCGCATGATCCTCGAATTGATTACCGAGAACCCCGACGCCGAGCGGATGGTGCGCGTCGCCGGTTCCTACGTCCCGATGGACCCGCGCTCGTGGGATTCCAACCTCGATGTGCGGGTGAATGTCGCCATCGGCGCAGGCACCACGGCCGAGAAGATTGGCGCACTGCAGGAGAGCCTCGCCGGGATGGACGGCCTGCTGCAGGTCGTCGGCGCGAACAACCCCATCTTCAGCCTTGAGCAGTACGTCGATCACCACGTCAGGATTCTGAAGCTGCGTGGCTTCACCGACGCCGAGAACATGTGGGGCAACAAGGGCTACCAGCCGCCGCCGGAGGACCCGAACAAGCAGGACCCGAACGTCATGATTGCACAGGCCGAACAGGCCAAGGCGCAATCGAAAATCGCGAGCGATCAGGCACAACTCGAAATCAAGTCAGCGCAGCACGAGGTAGACGTCCAACGTCAGGGCGAAGACTTGCGCCTGCGCGAGAAGGAAATCGACCTCAACGACAAGCGCGAGCGCGAACGCCTCGAAGCCGAGTTGACCCTGAAGGTCATGGAGATGAATCTCAAGTACCAGACCCAGGTCACCGTCGCCGACGTGAAGGCCAAGGCGACGCAGACGGCCGGGGGTGGCTCGCGGAAGGTGACGCACTCGAAGGATGCCGAGGGTGGTGAGTCGGTGACCGTCGAGGAATCGCGTGACGGAAATCCGGCAGCCTAATGAGTAACCTCCGGGTCGCTTCAGGCCTCAAGCTCGCCGAGGCTCCGAAGCAATACGACAAGTCCGACCAAGACCGCACGCGCCGTCTGATTGAGATGGCGCTTGCGGCCTACTCGCGGCAGATTCAGAACGTTGCTGATGAAATCGGTGTTGAGGCGACTGAAGCGGGGAACCGCTACGATCCGGTGTCACCAATTCACGGGACCGTACATACGGCGAGTACGGCCGCCTCGCCGCCCTACATTCAGTTGCTCAATCCGCCGGGCTCGGGGAAGATCATCGTCCTCTACGAGCTACGCTTGATGCATGGCACGAATACGCGCGTGCTCGGCCGCGTGACGCAGACCCCGGTCGATCTAGCGGGGGTGGCGGCGGTCATCACCTCGGCCTTCCTCGAACATCGCGACGAGACCGACATCACGGTCATCAAGGGCACCCTGAAGGGTACGACGATCATCGTCGGAACGCCGTTCATCGTCGGAGCAGCGAATTGGGCTGACATCTTGGAGACCGACTCGACGACCCAGGCGAAGTGGCTCTTTGGTCGCGGAGCAGCCTCACTCGGTCCGGTCGTTGGTGCGACGTCCTACGGCAATCACCAACCGATCATTCTGCAGCCCGGCGATGCGGTCGAGTTTGTCTCGACTACGAACAACACGACTCTGCGTTGCTACGCCTGCTGGGATGAATTCGCTCTGACTGACATCGTTGGTATCACGGACCTGAACGATCCGAGCGCACCGAAGTCCTCCTGCTGGGGCATGGGCATCGGACAGGTCGGAGCGGTTAACGGCGGTTCAGTCATTCAGTTTTACAACCCCGGCCCAAAGATTGCGAAGATCACGCAGCTTGACGTGCTGGCCTCGACGTCGTCCTACGCACAGCTATATCGCACCTCCGTCCCCTCGACCCTCGGGCCGGGCGGCACTCAGACGACCTATCTTGTCACGCGCATGGCGCGCCGCGATCAACTCGGGGTGCAGTGCAAGATTTACGGCTACAACTTTGCCACCTTCTACGGTGGAAACCGCCTGATGTGGCGCGACAAGGGGCACTACGCACAGGGCATTCCCTACGAGCAGATCGTTGGCCCCTATGGCGCACCGCTCTATGTGCTGCCGGGCGAGTCGGTGGAATTGGTGAACGAGACCTTCAACAACATCCCCATCTCGATGCGGGTGTTCTGGGACGAGATTACCTCGATCCCAAGCTAGGGGAAAGACAACATGGCATCCGACATCATCATTCCTATCTCGCCAATTCACGGCATGGTCAATACGCCCGGCGACGCGACCCACGGGCCGTTCATTCAGCTATTGAACCCCACTGCGTCGGGCTTCAACCTCCGTGTCTACGAGATTCGGATTGGGGCCACCAAGCCGACTGGTACGAGTCGTCTTCGCATGGCGCGACGTTCTGCGCCGCTGACACTCGGCGGCGCTATCGTGACCGCACTCGTCGAGCGCCGCAACTCGCTCGATGCGACGGCGATTGTTGCGACCCTCAAGGGTTGCGCGGCCGTTGTCGGTACCATCCCGACCGAGGCGCAGTCATTCTGGTTCGACCGCATCACGGCCGACGGTTCGACACCCTATTCTGAGGTGCCGATCATCGTCCCGATGGCGTTTCCGATTACCGTCGTCCCTGGCTCGGCCATCGAATTCTTCGATCCCGATGCGGCGGCGGGCAACCTCGCGCGCATGTATGCAGTCTGGGATGAAATCGCGCAGTAATCCGAAAGGGAGTGGGGCATGAGTCTATTCGAGCACCGAGATGTATCGCCCGACGAAGCAATCCGCCGGGCTCAGGCCATCAAGGCACTCGCGACCAGCGAGGCCTCCAAGTGGCTGGCCGAGGAGGCCGTGACGAACGCGCACCTCGATTGGGAGAGCGCGCAGACGGTCGAGGCGCGCGAGGCGGCACATCAACACCTCATGGGCATCCGCTCACTCGACACGCAGATTCACAAGGCCATCGACCGAGGCGCAGCGGCACAGCGTGCCCTCAAGCCGGTGAGCAAGCCGTAGTTGACCGAGGTGCTGCGTCCGTAGTGGCGGGAAACGCGGCAGACCAACAACTTACCACTTGACAAGGAGCGTACATTAGCTATGAGCGAGGACACTCGCACCCCCGAGGCCAAGCCCGGCGAGCCAAAAGCCGACAGCCTCGAAGCCGCAGCCGCATCTTTCCGAAGCAAGCTCTTCTCTCCCCCCGTGGGAACAAAGAAGACACCCGGAGAGGATTCACCGAAGCCGAAAGGCACGCCCACGCCCAAGGTCGAAGCGACCGAGGACGAGGAGCCCGAAGTCATCGAGGACGAAGAGTCCGACGAGACCGAGGAGCCCGAGGCCGAGGAGACCGACGAGACGCCCGAGCAGGAAGAGACGGACGTCGAGCCGGAGTCCGAGGACGAAGCACCCGAAGAGGACGAGACCGAGGAGACCGAACCTCCCCGCTCGCGAAAGGTCAAACTTTCCGACGGCACCGAGGAAGACGTCACCGAGGACGAGGCCTACCAGGGCTACCTTCGCACGAAGGACTACACTCGCAAGACCCAGCAGGCAGCCGAGGCGCGGAAACGCGCGGAGGCCGTCGAGTTGGAGGCGAGTGCGAAGCGCGCCGAATACGCCGAGCACTTGGAGAAGGTGAAGCAGGCGATGGACCGATTGGTTCCCAAGGAACCGATCTGGGCAGAGCTTCGCAAGACGCTCACGCCCGAGCAATTCGCCGACACCCTCGCCGACTGGCAGGCGTTCAAGAAAAACCGCGACGAAGTCGAGACAGAACAGACTCGCGTCGCCGGTGAGCAGGCCAAGAAATTCACCGAGGACTACGAGAAGTATCGGAAGGCCGAAGTCGAGGCCCTTCTGGCCGCTGTTCCCGAATGGGTCGATAGGGACCTGGGAGCACGCGAAGCGGGTGAGATGGCGAAATATGCCATGTCGCTCGGCTACACCCAGGAGGAAGTCGATCACGCTGTCGATCATCGCATGCTCCTCATGCTTCGCAAGGCCATGCTCTGGGACAAGGCGAACACGGTTGGTGCTGGGAAGGTCAAGCCCAAGGTCAAGCCCGCAGTCAAGGGCAAGATTGGGACGGCCGGTCCCGGCGGCAAAGTCTCCAAGCCGACGCCGAAGTCCGAAGTCGCGCGCGCAAAGGAATCTCTCCGAAAAGATGGCAGCCTCGATGCTGCCGCTGGTGTTTTCTCACATCTGCTCAAGCGGCAACCCCGCCGGTAGCAGTCCCAACGAGTGGGAGAGAGTAGACCTTTCCAATGTCGAAATTCGCCGGTACCTACACTCAGTACGAGACCGTAGGTATCAAAGAGGACGTCTCCGAGGACATCTACAACATTTCCCCGAAGACGACTCCGTTCATGTCGAACGCGGGCAAGGCTGACGCCTCGCAGTCGCTGTTCGAGTGGCAGATCGACGAGTTGGACGCCCCGGACACCGGGAACGCGCAACTCGAAGGTGACGACATCGACGAGGTGGATACGTCCACCCCGACGTCGCGCATCGGCAACTACTGCCAGATCAGCCGCAAGACCGCTGGTGTGTCGGGCTCGAACGAAGCGGCCGAGAAGTACGGCCGTGGTAGCGACCTCGCGTACAACATGGCGAAGAAGTCCGCCGAGTTGAAGCGGGATGTCGAGAGCATCCTGCTCACCAACCAGGGCGCGAGCGCAGGCGTGGACGATGTCAGCCCGCGCAAGACTGCCTCGATCCTGGCGTTCATCAAGACCAACGTCAACAAAGCCTCCAACGGCGCGAACCCGATCTATACGAACATCCCGACCAGCGCCCGGACCGACGGTACCCCGCGTACCTTCACCGAGCTTCTGCTTCAGGACGCGATGCTGCAGTCGTACAACAGCGGCGCGGAACCGACGACCCTGATGGTGGGGCCGTTCAACAAGCAGGCGGTCTCGCAGTTCGACGGCATCGCGACGAAGACCATCGAGCAGTCGGCAGTCAAGCCTGCGGCCATCATCGGCGCAGCCGACTTCTACGTCTCCGACTTCGGCACGCTGTCTGTGGTGCCCAACCGCTTCCAGCGGGGTCGTGACGCGCTGTTGCTCGACTGGAATTTCGTGTCGGTCGCGTACTTCCGGCCCTTCTTCACGGAGCCCCTCTCCAAGACGGGCGACGCCGAGAAGCGCATGTTGCTGGGCGAGTACGGCCTCAAGATTCACAACGAGGCAGCCCTGGCCCTCATCGCGGACCTCAACGTCGCGTAACCTGAGCTAGTGGGCCTGCGCGCGAGCGCAGGTCCACAGCTTGTTCGCTCAGAAAGGAGCGCACAACATGGCAGCCACACAGCAGCCCGGCGTCGTTGTCACGTTCATCGCCGATCAGGACACCGGCGTGACCGAGGCAGGCGTCGTCATCGGCAACCCAAGCTCCACGGAAGTCCTCGTGGCGTATGACTTCTCTCTTCCCAGCCAGGGCCAACTCGCCCACTGCAAAGAGGCCGTCACGGATGCCGCCTCAACCGTCTCGAACCTCGTAGACTAATCAACCCGGCCGGAGCGGCACACGCCGCTCCGGTCCAGGTTGTTCAGGGAAAGGGCGGCATGAGCAAGGTATCGTGGGGCGTTGTCGTCGCAGCCGTAGTGCTCGTGTTGGTCGCGAGCAAGTTTGCCAGCGTGTTCTACCGCCGAGCCGAGGCCTTCGAGGAGAAGGCACGCATCGCGCTCGGACACGAACACGTCGCGCAGGTCCTCGTGGACCTCGCAAACGACCGAGTCAAGGTGTTGGAAGGCCGATTGGCCTCGCAGCACTCACAAACCGACAGCGCGGAGCGCGCCGTCGTGGTCGTAGACTCCATCTCACCCCCCGACACGTCCTGCGCGCCGAACATCGCCGCACGCGACGACGTCATTCGCTCCAAAACAGGAGAAATCGCGACGCTTCACGGCATCGTTGATGCCCAAGCCGAGTCGATCAACCTCCTTCAGGCGTCGAAAGACGATCTGAAGCGAGCGTTGGAGGCCCGACCGAAGCTCTACCCTCGCGTCGTCGGTCCCTCTATCGGGCTCGGCGTCGGTGTGGGTGTTGTCGGCCTGCGCCCGGACGGAAAACCGGCGCTCGGGGCGATCATCGGGGTCACGTTCAACTTCTTTTCGTTGAGGTTCTAATGTCCGGCATCCTCTTCGAGCACGATGCGCTCACGCGCACGATCCAGAAGTTTCATTGGGACCCAATCACCGAACGATTCACGATCACGGACGAGCAGGAAGTCCAAGACCTGATGGACATGAATACGGCGCTGCGGAATTCTACTGCCTCGCCGAACCGTTCGAGCGGAATGCGTCGCGTCGCGAGCGTCCCGCTGAACATCTACATGGAGTTGAAGCAGCGGGGCATCCTGCAGGACGCGAAAAAGCTGCGCGCATGGCTGAACGATCCCGATAACCGGGCGTGGCGCACCAACACGATGAAGGTCTAGGAGGCTTCCATGAGTGGGGAGCAAGAAACGAAGCCGCACGCGGTCGTCGCGGTGTGCATTCCGGCGGGGGACCAACTCGCCACGTACTTCGCATACGATCTGGCGCGAATGATGGCCTGGACGTCGCTCAACTGTCCCGAGACCATCGACCTGAAGCTCATTATCGCGACCGGGTCGCTGATCCCCCGGCAGCGAGAGACACTGATCGACACGGCGCTCAAGATCGAGGGCATCACCCACATTCTGTTCCTCGATTCGGACATGCGGTTCCCGAAGAACCTGCTCCCGCGCCTGTTGACGCGCGATGTTCCGGCGATCTGCGCGAGCTACACCGAGCGAAGCGAGCCCTTCCGGCCCGTCTCGTTCGCCGACAGCAAGGACTACAGCAAGCGCGTGTGGACCCGGCCGGAAGACACCGGCACCGTCCGCATCGCGGCCTGCGGATTTGGTCTGCTGCTGCTGCAGACGGACATGGTGAGAAAGATGAAGAAGCCCCGCTTCCTCGTCGGCTACCTGCCGACGGGCGAAGGCACCCACATGGGCGAGGACATCTACTTCTTCATGAAGATGGAGGCGATGGGCGTGCCGCTGCTCCTCGATCACGACGTGACGAAGGAAGTCCGGCACATCGGGCGGTTCGAGTACTCCCCATCCCACGCGCTGGAATATCTGGCGCAGCATCCTGAGTTGGACGATACGCCGAAAATCATAAGGGTATAGGAATGGCCTTCGATTCGTACAACGGGCTGATTGCTGAAGTCCTCGCGATGCTGAATCGTGAGGGCGAGGCAGACCTTGAGGCCCAGGCTCCGACGTGGATTGCCCTCTGCGAAGCCGTCATCCGGCGTCAGCAGCAGTGGTTCCGCCAGTTTTACTCGCTGGCGAACAGCGGCGCGCCGCTCGATGTCACCGCCTACCCGATGGAGTTGCCCAACTACGTGCGCGACGTGCACGCGCTGTGGAACAGCACGGCCGCTGCCCACGGCGAAATCGAAATCCTCACCCCATCCGCGTGGCGCGACTTCGTGTCGGCCAACAGCGCGCTCGGGAATGTGCCGCGCAAAGGCATCATCGTCCCGCAGATGGATTCGTGGCTCGTGGACCCGGACGGTGCGGGCGGCGTCGCGAAGACCGGGCCGAAGCTGTACCTCTGGCCGCAGCCGCCGGTCGATGGGTCCGTCAAGATCGACTTCGAGTTTACCCGCGACATCGCGCCGCTCGATGCGAACACGGTGAACGGGCTCTTCATCCGGCATCCCGACCTGTACTTCTACGGCACGCTCATTGAGAGCGCCCCGTTCCTGCAGCATGACGAACGGCTGGCCCTGTGGCAGAGCCGCTTCGATCAGGCAATGCGCGAAATCAACGTGGAACGCGAGCGCGCACAAGCCGCCGCGAGTCGGAAGCGTCCACAGCTTCCCAGGCAGTTTTAAGGAGAACGCATGTCGGACACCCTGACAGACATCTACGGTTTCGTGAAGCCCGAGGTGGGCGGAAGCTCCGGCACCTGGGGCACGAAGCTAAACGAGGACGGCCTCGATGCCCTCGACGATCTGATTGCGCGCCCGCGCGTACAGCGCGTTGAGCCCGCCGTCGGCGGCACGACCGTCATCGACATCTCAGCCGGAACCGTCGCCAAGTTTACGGTAGACGAGGCGACCGTCGTCAGCTTCGTTGGGTGGCACGCAGACACCGCCACCCTCGACGCCGCGCAACGCTCCTGGCTCGTCATCACCAACGGCGCAGCCTTCGCGACAACGTGGTCCGGCGTGACCTGGGTTTCCGGCGTAGCGCCGACCCTCAAGGCGGCCGGTGTAGACGTCGTCGAGGTGTTCACGGTGGACAACGGCACGACGGTGTACGGCGTCCATCACGGCAACATCGACAACGCGGTCATCGTTGCGGCGATGCTGGCTTCGGACGCTGTCACCACGGCAAAGATTCTTGATGCCAACGTCACTACGGCGAAGCTCGCCGACGCGGCCGTCACGGCCGCCAAGATGGACCCGGCCTCCTATCCCCGGCGTTGCAGGTTGATTCTCAACGTCGCCGGGGTGCTTCCCGCGAACGTCGATACGACGCTCGTGTGGACCGGGCCGGTCGAGTCCTACAATATCGGAACCTTCATCACCTCCACCGGGGGCATCAAGGTCCCGGTTGACAGCACGGGGCTCCTGGTCCTGACGGCGCAGCTTGCGCTCTCCCTGACCGGCGATCCTTCGAGCGACAACGACACGAAGATTCGTCTCTGGATTGAGGACGGCTCGGGCAACCTACTCGGGGAAGCCTGGTTTGGGAATGACGCGCAGAACGGATCGTTCCCCGGACAGCGGTGTCAGGTCACGGCGTACATCAATGATCCCGATGATACGGTCGTCTATCGCGTGAAGGCGCGCTCTCACGCGGGCGCGGGCGGGCCTGCGATCCTTGCGAACAAGACGTGGTTCACGGCGGTGCTCTTTTAATATGACCTGGACCCACGCTGTCATTACGAAGCTCGGACAGACCAAGTCGGTCATCGGGGCCATCATCCTTATCGGTGGCGTCATCGTGAGCGCGCTCGGCATCTCGAAGGTGCCCGCGCAGCAACGGGCCATCGCCGAGACACTCGACGCGCATAACAAGCAATCCCATGACCAGACCGACGAGACGAACCAGAAGCTCGATGTCTTGATCTGCCTACAGGCGAAGCTCGATACACCAATCCGGTGCGTCGCGCGCGAGAAAAACCACTAAGACGTGCTGGGCGGTCAGCGGACGTTTGAGGAACCCCACTCACCTCTTCGAGACCGCGCGTCCAGCCAGCTTCAAGGAGTGGAATGAGAAACGACACACTGAGGGAATTGCTTGGGCTCGACAACCACTACAAAATGGTGGCGACGGTCTCCTGGCTCGGCGGACTCGGCTGGTTTGCGTACTTCGTCTCCGTCAAGGCCCCGTGGACCTTTCTGCTCGCGTGGGGCTCGCTCTCAATGGCGCTGCCCTATGGCCTGAAGGGCATCACCGCATGGTTGAACCGGCGCGGTGTCGAGGCGGAAGTCGGCGCGATCAAGGACGAGGCGAAGGCGATCCTCGAACGGCGCGCTCTGGTCGGTGGGGACTATGAGCCGACGGACTGATGCCCTCGTAGCCGAGGCGAAGCGATATCTCGGCATCGTCGAGGTACCGAAGAACAGCAATCGCGGAGTCTGCATCGACTACTGGATTCGCGAGACCGGGCTCGACCCGGCCGGAGCGTATCCCTGGTGTGCGGCCTTCGTCAGTCAGATAGGTCGCCAGTCGGAGGGCAACCTCTGGCCGTGCCCCCGGACTGCCAGCGTTGCAACATTGGCGGCCTGGGCGAGTGCTCGACCGGGAGTCCTGCAGGCTAACCCGGCCGTTGGTGACCTGTTCATTCTACGGTCTGAAGAATTGAAGCGATATGCCCATGTCGGCATCGTCACCAAGGTGACGGGGGACAGCTTCGAGACCATCGAGGGGAACACCAATGGCGGGGGGTCACGAGAAGGCTTTGGCGTTTTTGCTCGTGTGCGTCGCGTTACGGGAGCTATTCGGTTCATCCGCTGGGAGGCGGCGCAATGATCGAGAGGACCTTGAGTCTGCGCCTCAAGCCCGGTGTCTACCGAAACGGGACGAGGTATCAGGCGAAGAACCGCTGGTATGACGCGAATGGCGTCCGCTGGTACGAGGGGATCATGGGTCCCATCGGCGGCTGGCGCAACGTCGTGAACGTCAGTGCCACTGCGCTGCAGGTCACCGGCAAGCCTCGCGCGGCCTACGGATGGCGGGCGAACGATGCCGTGTCACACCTCGGCATCGGGACGCACTCGAAACTGTGGCTCTATACCGACGCGACGCTCGAAGATGTCACCCCGTCCGACTTCCCTGGTACGGTAGACGACTTCGTGGATGGCGCGTTCGTCGCAGGCAACTACGGTTCCGGCGGCTATGGCGAGGGATATTACGGTACGGGCTCGGGCGCTCTCACGCTCGTCGCTCCGAGTACCTGGACCCTCGACAACTTCGGGGAGCTTCTCGTCGCCTGTCACACACTCGACGGCCGACTGCTCATGGTCGATCCGGGTGGAGGTGATGCGACGGAGGTTGATGCGACGGCTCCGGTGTCAAACACCGCCGTCGTGGTCACCCCCGAACACTTCATCGTGGCGCTCGGTGCGGACGGCAATGCTCGACGTGTGAAGTGGCCCGACCAGGAGTCGCTATCGGATTGGGCCATCACGACTGAGAATCAGGCGAACGAATTCGATCTGCCGACGCGCGGTCGAATTGTCTGTGGACGGCGCACCCGTCGCCAGACGATCCTCTGGACCGACGTCGATGTATTCGCGATGACCTACACCGGCGGCATTGACATCTATGCCTTCGAGCAACTCGGTGACAACTGCGGCATCATCGGTCCGCAGGCATGTGCGGTGCTTGGCGACCGGATGTTCTGGATGTCCTACGGCAAGTTTTTCGAGTACGACGGCGCACTGAAACCCATTGTGTGCGACGTCCTCGATGAAGTCTTTGGGTCGCTCGATCAATCGCAGCGTGCGAAGATTCAGTGCATCCCGATGACGTTGTTCAATGAAGTCTGGTGGACCTATCCGGTGAAATCAGGAATCGGGTACGAATGCCAACGCTTCGTCGGCTACAACTACGAGGAGAAGCATTGGATCATGGGTGAGCTACCGCGCGGGGCTGGAATCGACCGAGGCGTGTACGAATATCCGGTCCTGATCGACCCTGACGGCTTTTTGTGGGAGCACGAGATTGGCGGAAATAGGACCGGCATGCAGGCGTTCGCCGAGACCGGCCCACTTGAGTTGGGCGACGGCGATCAGTTGATGCGTGTGCAGCAATACATCCCAGACGAGAAGACCCTCGGCGACGTGACGATGACACTCTTCGGAGCGAATGACCCAACATCGGTCGAGAAACAGATTGGTCCCTTCACCGCGTCCCAACCCACCCCGACGCGGCTGACGGCACGGCAGGTTCGCTTCCGGGTGGACGAAGTCACGGCAACGGACTGGCGCGTGGGCGTTCCGAAGCTCGGTGTTATCCCCGCAGGGAATCGGTAAGGAGAAGACATGGTTGCGCCTCTAGTCATGGCAGGTATCGGCGCGGGATTCGGCGCGCTCAAGTCGATCTTTGGGAGCAACAAGCCCCAGGAGACTCGGCAGAGCATCGACCCCGAGTCGCAGGACTACATCCGCAACATGCGGGCGATGTCCCAGATGTATGCGGGGCGGCCGATGCCGGGGCTCGATCCCTCGTTCCTCGCAGCCTTGCAGGGCATGGGCGGATACGCACAGGCGGGCCAGACCGGCCTCAATGCGATGACCGACCCGACCCAGGCGGCGCTCTTCATGAATCCGTTCAATGCTGCGATGAATCCGATGTTTGACCGGATGCGCGCATCCTCGATGAACATGTTCAACAAGAACGCCACCGCGCAGAACGCCTTCGGGGCTCGCCGGAATCTTGGGCAAGGGGCGGCGCTCGCGGACGTCAACCAGCAGCAGGGGGCCTTCAACTATCAGGGCTTCAATGATGCGATGGCGCGTGCGATGCAATTGGCGAACATGGGCATGGGCGCGAACCAGTGGCTCGGGCAGGCCGGTCAGTACCAAACGGAACGCCAGCGCAACTACGACATGGGTTCACTCGGCATGCTGCAGCAGGGTTACGGCACGCCGCTCTACACGACCAACCAGACGCCGAACGACAAGGGCGATCTATTCTCCAACATGCTCGGGGGCGCGATGACCTTTGCCAGCTTTGGCGGTGGACGACCGGGAGCAACCGCTCCCGCCGTGCGCGGCCCGTATGACGTGCCGGGACAGTCCTAATGCCTTACTTCGGCGATCTACAGGGCGGACCGATGATGCAGGCTGGACCGGGCGGCGACGAACCCACCGCACCGGCCACTGCTCCACGCCCGTCGCGCTCGATCCTCGACGGCGTCCTGAAGGCGCTCTTCCCGGCCGGTGCCCTCGAAGGCATCCTGCCCGAAGAGCAGTTGATGGACGAGCGGCGCATGCAACTTCGCCGGGCCGGGCTTTCCCTACTCGCCTCGGGCAGTCCGAAGCCGCAGGGCACGCGCAATTCCTTCGCAGACCTCGCGCAGGCGATTGATCCCGGCGCGTGGGAGCAGCGCATCGCGCAGGTCGCACAGACTGGCATGACGCTGCGTGCGGCCCAACAGAAGCAGAAGCAGGCCGCAGCGGCCGATGGCATCATGCAGCAGTTTGCCGCGCGCCCGAACGAGACCGACGAGCAGCGCGATCAGCGGTTGCTCGGGATGGCAAACGCCTTCCAGTCGGCCGGGCTGATGGAAGAGGCCAAGGCGGCGGCAGACCTTCGCACGTCGCTGCGCGCGCCCGATCTGGGCGAGCGGGAGGGCTTCCTCTATGACAAACGCACAGGCCGGATCGTCGCACAGCTTCCGTCTGAGCTAAAGACCGTCGAGGGCAGCCAGTTGTACGCGCAGGCGCTCGGGCGGCTGCAACCTTGGGACCGCGTGCGTCAGTCTGTCGCGCAGTACAACCAGTACCGCGACATGCCGCTCGATCAGCCGTCGAGTGCAGCCCTTATCTCGGCTGCCCAGGACCTGCTCGGGACGCACACGACGCTCGCACAGAACGACAGCGACTTCAGGGCGCTGAAGGACCTGCCTATCGCGGGCCAACTCTTCAAGATTCTGCAGTCGTTCAGTGGCTCGACCGTGTTGACGGAGAATCAGCGGCGCGAGTTGCTGAAGGCCGTCGATCCGCTCGTGACGCGCCTGAGTCAGGAACACCAGCGCGTGCTGGGTGATGTGCAGCGCATCTTCCACAACAAGTGGAAGACCGACCCCGAGTACAACGAGATGTGGAATCTGTTGCCGCAGTCGCCGATCTTCGGCCCGCGCGGCACCATCGTCCCGCCTGTCGTTCAACAGATGAACGACGACCGGAGGTAACATGACTGGACCACAGCCCGAACAGATGCAGCCCGGCCAGTCCGGCCCGGCAGGCGGCTACGCGGAGTTGAAGACCATCTTCGATCAGGCGGTGGACTATCTCCACGGCCGGACGAGGAGCGGCAGGAAATACAAGCAGAGTGAGGTGGACGAGTGGATTGCCTCGACGGTCGGACAGGGCTCGCCCATCCGCACCTTCAAGCAACTCGTCAACACCATTCAGGGGCTCGACCGTGCGGGCGCGAAGCCCGTCGATGCGTCGGACCTGGGACCGTTGGAGCGGGGCGCAATCGCGCGCACCGTGCGCTTCGGTCACTCGGCGCTGCCCTTCACCGACGAGATTGCCGGAGCCCTGTCGTGGCTCGGCGGCAATGGCTATCGGGCCGGGCGCGACGAGAATCGCCAGTACTTGGAGAATGCTGATCTGTCCGTCAACAAGGGTCCGCTCAATCCTGACATCTGGGGTCCTCCGGCGGGAGCCCTCGCGACGATGGGTGCTGGTGCTGCAGCCGCACCAGCCCCGAGCCTCGTGCGCGCGGGTGCGACCGGCGCGGGCTATGGCCTGGGCTACACCGTCGGCGATCTGCCCGAGCTTAACCCGGAGGCCGTCCGAGAGAACGCTGTTCCGCTCGCGCTGAACACCGCGCTCGGTGGGGCGATGGGTGTCGGGGGTGCCGTTATGGGCCGTCGTCTCACCGCACTGCGCCAGCCCGGTCCGCTCAAGATGTCCAAGGTCCTCGAAGCTGCCGGTGGCGAGCAGGGATTGACGCGCGCCGTCGAAGGCAGCGGCGTCCAGCGGCCGATGTTGGCCGAGTTGTCGGAGACGTCCTTCGGGCGTCTCTCGAAGGAATTGCAGCGCGCGAGCCAGGAGGCCCAGACGGCCGCTACGCAGCGCGTCGCCCAGGAGCTTCAGACGGTGCAGCAGGCGAAGCAGGCTGTTTCCCAGCGGTACGGCATCCTCGAAGCGCCCATCGCGGACCCGCGCGCGGGCGAGATTCTGGCGAAGCCCCGCGTCCAGCGCATCGTGAAGACGCTGATGCAGGACGGGGTCATTCAGCCTGGACAGGTGACCGGCCGCGTCCTCGAAGACGTCCGCCAGGAGATGGAGGCAATGGCCCGTCGCGCGTACACGCGAGGCAACGGCCGCGTCGGGAAGCTCTATCGTGGCTACGCCCGCGAGCTTCAGGGCATCATCGACGGCAGCCTTGAGGGTATGCCCGAGGTGCGCGCGGCCTACGCTCCGCTCGCCCAGCGCGAAGCGCGCCTCAACCAACTCATGCGCCAACTCACCCGTCAGGCCCGTCGGTCGGGTATCCCGGTCGAGCGAGGCGTCACGGCAAAGAGCGAATTCATGCAGGACATCGGTGGCGAACAGTGGCAGCGTGAGATGCGCGCCGCGCGCCAGATGGTTGATCCCCTCTTCACGCCGGGCACGGCAGCCGAGCACCTGTCGCGCATTCGCGGCGGGATGCCGTGGTACTCACACCTCGGCGCGGCAGCGCAGCCGGGCGCGGCGATGGTGCCGCAGTTGACTGATCCCTTCTTCCCCCTCCGACAGCTTCCCGACTCGGGGCAGTAAATGACTGGCCCGCGCCCGATTGCTCCGGCGGATGCCTCGCGGATGCGCGAGGTTCCTCGTCGAAAGAACACGCAGGCTGAAGAGGCGGCCCTCGGCGTTGGCGAGGGTGGCCTCAATGTGTTGCTCGGCATTCCACGCTTCCTGCTCTCGACGCTGCAGGGACTTGGAAGTTACACACTCGAAGAACTACGCGATCCCGAGTTGCGCCTCATGCTGCGCCAGCAGGGCGTCGATCCCGAGGAGTTGGTGCATGAGATGCGTCGTAGGCGCGGGCGTGGAGAACCACTCGGTCCACTCGAAACCATCGCGGCTACCCTCAAGGGTGCAGCTACGATGGGCTACGATCTGCAGCGCAACGCGCAGGGCGGCGGACTCTGGGAGATTGGCCCCAACGGCCGACCGCGTCTCGTCACCGATAACCCCGAGATGTCTACCCGCGAGAAGGCCCGCGCCATCACCGAGCTTGGAGGCAACGCCGCCCTGCTCGCCGAAGGCGGGGCTCGTTCCGCGCGCGCGCGTGTAAATGCGCGAGCCAACACCGTGCTCGGCCGCATCGTCGATGAAGTCGGTGGACCCGCAGCGCGCCGTGAGACGGCAGCGATCCTCCCCGAGGAGTGGTCTGCGACCGGCCAACGTCTCCGCGTCCGTGGTGGGCGCGCGACCAAGGTCGGCGATCTGAACCGCGAGGTGCCGACGTACCAGCGCCGCGCTGGCCGTGGCCCGTCGCTCCCCAAGACCTACGCGATCCTGACCGCTGAGAATCCGGGCGGCGTTGCGCTCTCCGAGGCCGAGAATGCTTCGCGGATGCAGCACCTCCGTACCCAGCTTCGCCTGCTCGGGCGTGAAGGCATCGAGACTCAGGGCGCATATACCGATCCGGTCTCGGGTGAGTTGCTCCACGAGCGCGGCATCATGGTGAAGGGGCTCCCCGTCGCCGACGCCCAAAAGCTCTCGCAGCAATTCGGTCAGAATAGCTTCATCTCCCAGGAGGGCATGCACGACCTGACGACCGGCGCAGTTGAGCCGATCCGCAACGTCGAGCACGGCAACTTCACCGAGGCTCCCTACACGCGCCTCGCGAATGGGCAGAGCTTCCGCATGTCGTTCGGTAAACCGAAGGGCCTCGCCGACGTCGCGTCGGAGTATCGCACGGCGCGCGGGCTCTCGCACGAGCGCATGCCCGAGGTGACGGCGGTGGACGAAGCCGCCGGTCGGAGGATGGCACAGACCTACGAAGGCCTGAAGTCTGAGCCGAACAATCCGGCAGTGCGCGAGGCGTACAACGCCCTTTCGAGCGAGATTCAACAGCAGGCGAAGGCGCTGCAGGATGCCGGATACACCTGGGACTTCGTTGACTCGGACCCATACCCGAACAGCAAGGCGATGCTCAAGGACCTGCGTGAGAACCGGCACATCAACGTGCTGCGTACCTCCGAGTCTTCGGGCCATCCCTACCTGAGCGCCGAGCAGAACGATCTGTTCCGCGCGGTCCACGACATCTGGGGTCACGGCATCAACGAGTACAGCTTCGGCAAAATTGGCGAAGAGAACGCCTTCAGGTCGCACGCGCACTCGCTGTCGCCGCTGGCGCAGAGGGCTCTTGCCACCGAGACCCGTGGACAGAATTCGTGGTTCAACTTCGGGCCGGAGTCGGCCCGCCCCGTCGGTGAGCGGCCGTTCGCTACCCAGAAGGCGGCACTTTGGCCGCAGGAAATGCTGGGCGACTATCCAACCTTCCCGCCGGAAGCCAGCAGCCGACCGGGCCATCCCCTCTGGCGGGGCGAAGGCAGCCCGACGAAGTCCGCCGAGGTACGGGGCGGGGAGCCGCTTACGCCTCCCGCGCCATCGCTCCTGAGCGGTACAGCGAACCGCACGCCGAGCGGTGTCCTCTCGCCGCACACGCGCCTCTTCACCGACGCGCAGTGGTCGGACATCTTCGGCCCCGGTCCCTTCAGCCCGACGTCGGGTGCGCCGAGCCTTGCTACACTTCGAGACCGCTTCGGTCCATTGGAGCAACGGGGCTCGATCATCGCGCCGACTGAGGCGGGCTCGATCCTGCGAACGCCGCAGGAATCACCGTGGGCCGCGCCCGAGCCGCAGCGTCTCCGCAACTACATGAACATTCGCGACGCAGCGGCGCGAGCACTCGAACATCCGCTCGTCGAGCAGGATGTGCGACGCGGCGTCGAACGTGGCTTCCACGACTGGTACAACGCGGACCCGATTGCGAAGTCTGCCATCGACGCGCTGGGTCCCGAAGCCGGGCTCGACGCCTTCCACCGGCTGATGCAGTACATGCGCCCGACGTCCATTGCTTCCTCGCCCGAGCCGAACCTTCGGCTGGCGGGGTACCAGCACTGGCGCACCGCGCACCCCGAGGCTCCGCGCTTTGCTCCTGGGTACAGGCCACTCTATCCGACTCAGATCGAGGCGAAAATTGCCGAGATGGAGAACGCGGGCGGGGCAATGAATCCGGTCGCAAACCCGAAGCTCGAACGCTACGGGCAGGCGCTTGAAGGGAATTGGGCGGGGCTTGTCGGCGACCGCCACTTCTGGCGGCGCATGCAGCACTACGGCTTCGAGGGCAACCCGAAGACGGCCTACGGGCCGGTTGAGTCGGCCTTCGCAGACCGGATGCAGCAGCTTGCTGATGAAGGGATTCTGCCGGTCCCCGAGGCCCGCTCCCCGACGTCGGCCGGTCAGGCCGCCATCTGGGGAGGGGCTGGGGAGGCGACGGGTGTGCGGAACATCGAGAACGTGCAGCCGACCTTCTACCGAATCTTCGAGGACGCGATCCACCGCTCAAGCCGTCACGCGGGTGTCGATCCCCTCGACTTCCTCGGCCGCTTCTGGCGGCGCGAGACGCCGATCTTCTAACGCTTCATCTGCAGGCGCGCCAGCAGCGCCTCAGTGTTCGACGGGCGAGGCCGGTCATCCGAAAGGTTGCCGGTCTCTTCTGCGTCGAGGATGATCCCGAGACACGCGCGCGCATGCCCTAACTCGTGCGCGCCACTGTCCGTCGCGATCTGCAGCCCGTCGAGGTACTTGTAGATGTGGCGCAGCGCGGCCGAGATATAGATGGAGGTGACGACCTTTTTCACGCGCCAGTTGTACGGCCCGTACTTGCGCGCACCGTCCGCCATCGCCATCGCTTCGTGAATGATCCCTGCCGAGGGCACGAGCCAGATGGGCACCTTCGTGACGCCGATCAGGTCCTTCGGATTCACCAGCGTCGCCGCGTCGTCGGCGTAGGGTTGCTGGACTTCGATCTTTCCGCTCACAGTTTCTTCCCTCCGTGTTTGTACGGTCTGGTGAGATTGTAGTTGTGCTTCAGGATCACCGCGTCCTGCATGTCGATGCCTAGATGCTCGGCGACATCGAGGAGTCGGATGATGGCATCTGCCAACTCGATACCGAAGCCCTCGGGCTTGTTATCGCCGGTGAAGTAGACCTTGTCATAGGGATGGCCGTTGCGAATCTCCTCGACAGCCTCCGACAACTCCCCCACGGCCAGCATCAGCTTCGTTGTGATGGTCTCAGGTGTGTTCGTGAAGGCCCCTTCGTGCCAACCGTGGGCGACGTTGTTTGCATACACGGCCTGCTGAATCTCGCGGAGCGTTTTCATATCGCCACCGCCGACAGCAACTCGTTCGCACAGTCGAGGAAGGCCTGCTCTGAATCCAGGTCTTCGTGCAGGTACTGCTCGATCACCTCGACTCCGAGCGGCGTCACAACCGCGTTGCGCTCCTCCATGATCTTCTCGTAGGTCGTCTGCGGCGTGCAGACCTTGGCCTCGGCGACCAGGAGGTAGCCGTCTATGGCCTTGATGATGACTGCCTCGTCCTGCGTCGGCGGCGGCAGATTCAGTGAGGCATAGAGCCGCACGTCAATCTGTTTTTGTAGCGCCCGCATGTCGGGCGTCTTGAAGGTTGTCGGGATATCGCCCGTCATCGACTCGTGGGCGTCATGCAGCAAGACATGTAGTGGCAGCAGTGGTGTGAAATTCCAACCGTGAAGCC